>OGKB01001626.1_pt1 | contig 11132 bp, 10 predicted proteins | sample 1572351 | NCBI WGS metagenome assembly OGKB01 (sample SAMEA2582088, study PRJEB24529) | metagenome | biome: Human gut stool | place: China | collected 2011
TCAAAGGATACAACTCAATCGTGGTTCAACACGAGATTGACCACACCAACGGCATCATGTTCTATGACCGCATCAATGAAAAAGAACCCTTCGCAATCAAAGACGGTATGTTAGTGATTGAATAATAAATAAAAGGGAATCTCTGATATAACAGCATTCCCAATTAAAATTTCTTTATAAAAGCACTATAACTCAAGAATACAAATAAAAAGAACAACTTTGGCTTCTGATAAACAGAAAATCAAGGTTGTTCTTTTTTGTAGTTATCGTGTGAATCTGTCTCAGACTCATGACTTTAGGATGACAAGCAATTTTAACGCAACTGCTATTGCACAAAACAAAGCACTATTTTGAGGTGGTAGATAGAACTTGTGAAGCAAGTCTCATCTTCATTCGCCTTTGAAACTCCAAAGAGTAATTTTGATGAAACCTTCGTTTTCTGCATTCACTATCTAAACAGTCTGAAAAACAGTTAAGTCGCCTTGTGGGGCGAGACTATACAGAACATTTTGTACCGAAGCCTTGAAATAAGAAAGCTGAGATTAACATTTTCAAATGTTAATTCCTTTGTGGGCGACTACACTAGCAATCGTAAGTATCGGTCTCAATCCTATTTTTAGAAGTCAGCTTCCCCTTTCCCAGAAAATAGCTAAAAGAATAATCGCTCCCAACACAGATGGAATAATCGCTGTATCTGACAGATGAGGTCCCCAATTACCAAAGAGCATTTGCCCAAGCCAAGCTCCAAACCAACCTAGTAAAATCTTGCCAATACAGCCCATTCGTTCTCCACGATTGGTGATTGCTGCTGCAATTAGACCAATAATGAAACCGACAAACATACTCCCAATCATTTAGTTATCCTTCCTGATTATTTTATTATTCTCACTTTTGCACTATTTTTATGCAAACAGCAGCTTTTCTTCTTTTTGGAAGAACAGGCACGACTTGCTAACACAGCCAAACTGACCAACGCCACCGAGGCAAGTACTACTTTTCCAGAAAATTCTAGTGAATAATGAAAATCTCTTAGGGCTTTTTTATCTTCAGCTGAAATCATTAACTTCATAATGTATCCTTTCTATTTGTAAATGGCTTACAAAGAACAACCGTAATCTATAAAATTTTGTAAAAAACTTTACAAGTAGTAAAATTTCCACTCTACTTTGACTATTTTAGTAGAACCTTTCAAAAAACAGCCAGCTACTCGCAGGAAGTCCTTACCATGAAAGAGCTGCAAAACCAATCATATTTTGCAAACAAACGAGCGAAAATTTTGGTCTAATGGCAGCTGTCTCTGATGAAAGTTTCCCACATTCATCAAAAGAAAAGATCTTAGAATAAATCATCAAAGAGACTGAGCTGATTGTCTTCTGGCATATTGCCTAGAATCCCCATTTCATCCATTTTATCAACTAGAGTAGTGGATAAGCCACCGCGCTTGCGCAACTCGGTTTTTGAAAGAAACTCTCCTTCTGCACGCGCTTTAACCAATTGTTTTGCAACGTTGTCTCCCAAACCATCCATAGCAGAAAATGGAGGAATTAAGCTATCTCCGTCAATAAGAAATTCTGTCGCATCACTCTTATAAAGATCGAGTTTGCCAAATTTGAAGCCTCTTTCCAGCATTTCATTGACGATTTCTAGAGTTGTATAAAGGTCAATTTCAACGTTGGAAGCTTCATTATTTTTGCGTTTTTCAGCGATTTCGTTCATCTTGCGCTTCACTGCATCTAGCCCACTACTCATGACTTTGATGTCAAAGGCTTTGGCACGAATAGAAAAGTAGGCACAGTAGTAATAAATCGGATGATGCACCTTGAAGTAGGCCACCCGCAAGGCCATCATCACATAGGCAGCCGCGTGAGCTTTGGGAAACATGTACTTAATCTTTCCACAAGATTCAATGTACCACTCAGGCACATTGTTTTCCTTCATGGCAGCGATATAGCCATTTCTCTCTTCATCAGAAATTTTGAGCCACATGCCTTTCCGCACCCGTTCCATAATGGTAAAGGCCATTTTAGGCTCTAAGCCCTTGTGCATCAGATAGACCATAATGTCATCCCGACAACCGATAACGGTGGACAGGTCAGCAATTCCCTGCTTAATCAAATCTTGTGCATTGCCCAACCATACGTCAGTACCGTGAGACAATCCTGATAATTGAAGCAATTCCGCAAAGGTCGTTGGATGAGTTTCATCCACCATACCCCGCACGAAGTTGGTCCCAAACTCCGGAATCCCCAGCATACCAGTCGGCGTACCTATTTGCTCCTGCGTTACTCCGAGAACACCTGTCCCAGAAAAGAGAGCCATAACTTCTTGATCATCCATTGGAATTTCATTTGGGTCAATGCCGGATAAATCCTGCAACTTCCGAATCATGGTCGGATCATCATGACCGAGAACGTCAAGTTTTAGGACATTTTCATCAATATCATGGAAATTAAAGTGAGTAGTTTGCCACTCTGCCGTTAAATCATCCGCCGGATACTGAACTGGTGTGAAATCATAGACATCCATATAGTTTGGAATAACCACAATTCCTCCAGGGTGCTGTCCAGTCGTCCGTTTGACACCTGCTGCACCTTGCGCCAATCGCTCTACTTCTGCGTCACGGTAAAATTTATTGTAATCCCGCTCATACCCTTTCACAAAACCATAAGCTGTTTTGGCAGCGACTGTACCAACCGTACCAGCACGAAAGGCATATTCCTCACCAAAAATATCTCGGACATCCAAGTGAGCACTCGGTTGATCTTCACCAGAAAAGTTCAAGTCAATATCAGGCACCTTGTCACCATCGAAGCCAAGGAAGGTTTCAAAAGGAATATCCTGTCCATTTTTACTCAACTTATGTCCACAATGCGGACAATCTTTATCTGGCATATCAAAGCCTGAACCGTAAGAACCGTCCGTAATAAATTCTGAATACTGGCATTTGCCACAAACATAGTGAGGAGATAAAGGGTTTACCTCAGTAATCCCAATCATGGTCGCCACAAAACTAGAGCCGACCGAACCACGTGAACCCACCAAATAGCCGCGTTCATTTGAACGCTGTACCAACATTTGCGAAGCCAGATAAATCACGGCAAATCCATTCCCCAAAATGGAGGATAATTCCCGCTCAATTCGTCGGTCTACAATATCCGGCAGCGGATTTCCATAAATTTCAAAGGCTTTGGCATAAGTCATTTCAGCGACTTTTTCCTCTGATTTGTCAATAAATGGTGTATAAAGGTCACCTTTCACCACTTCAATCGGTTCAAAGGTTGCTGCCAATTGATTTGGATTGTCAATAACCACTTTGTGAGCTAATTCATCACCTAAGAAGGCAAACTCATCCAACATTTCATTGGTTGTGCGGAAATGCGCTTTTGGAAGTGGAGCTGGTTGAGCATTTTCGCCATGCCCAATGGTACGGTTAATCATCGCTCCTTGCCCTAGACTGCGGACGATAATTTCTCGATAAATTTCTTCTTCAGGCTCGATATAATGCACATCACCTGTAGCAAGAACAGGCTTGTCTAATCGATTTCCCACTTCAATCAAATTCTTAATAATGGTATGAAGCTCTTCGATATCCTTGACCTGCTCTTTAGCAATCAACGGTGCATAAATTGCTGGCGGCATGATTTCAATAAAATCGTAGTATTTCGCAACTTCTACTGCAGCATCAACACCTTGCGAAACAACCGCGTCAAACACTTCTCCTTCTGAACAGGCTGTTCCTAAAATTAAACCTTCTCGGTGCGCATCCAAAACTGTTCGTGGAATCCGCGGTACGCCCTCAAAATACTTTGTATTAGACAAACTGACTAATTTAAAAATGTTCTTCAAACCCGTTTGATTTTTTACATAAATCGTAGCGTGTTTGACCCGCGCTTTTTTATAGGAGTTTTCATCCACCAAATCTGTGTTTAGCTTTTGAAGATTGGTAACGCCTCGTTTTTCTGCCGCATCGTTAATGAAAATAAAGAGTAGGCGTCCTGTCGCTTCCGCGTCATAATTAGCCATGTGGTGATGGTCAAGCGATACTTGGAAACGTTTAGTCAGCGGTCCCAAACCGTGACGCTTGTATTCTGGATAGAGATTACGGGCAAACTCCAAGGTATCAATGACTGGCTGCGTAATTCGTGGAAGTCCATGCCGCTCATAATTGACATTCATAAATCCCACGTCAAAGGTAGCATTGTGGGCAACGAGCACCGTATCTTGACAGAAGTCTTGAAATTCCCGCAAGACCTGCTCCAGTGGCTTCGCATTTTTGACATGCTCATCTGTAATCCCCGTCAGATCTGTCGTAAAAGCACTCAAAGGATGCCCCGGATTGATAAACTCGTCAAACTCGGCAATGACATTGCCCTTGTACATCTTACTTGCCGCGACCTGAATCAAGTCATTGTAAATAGCAGACAAACCGGTAGTTTCCACGTCAAAGACAACATAAGTGGCTTCCTTGAGCTCCATATCCACTTCGTTATAAGTAATAGGAACTCGGTCTTCCACGATATTAGCTTCCATGCCGTAAATCAGCTGAATACCTGCTTTTTTCGCAGCTTTATAACCATGCGGAAAGCTCTGCACATTCCCGTGGTCTGTAATAGCAACTGCCTGATGTCCCCACTTAGCGGCTGTCGCAATCAATTCCTCCACTTCTGGAAGAGCATCCATAGTTGACATATTGGTGTGCGCGTGAAATTCAATCCGCTTCTCACCTTCTGGCATCAAGTCTTTCCGCTCATAATGTGTCACTTCTTGCACATCTTGGACATTCATGGTCAAGTCATGCGTGAAGTTATTCATTTCAATATTTCCACGCACACGCAACCAAGAATTTTTCCTAATGATGTCAAATTTTTTGGCTTCTTCTTCGTTTTTAAACCATTTCTGAAGGGCGAAGCTAGAAGTATAGTCGGTCATCTTAAAGTTAATCAGCACACGCCCTGTGCGGGTAACTTTTTGCTCAAGATCAAAGACCATACCTTCAAAGACAATGCGATTTTCCTCGGTCTGGATGTCAATCATCTGCGTAATCTCTGCCTTGTCCAGCTTTGGTCGGGCAGCCGCTTTTCGTGCTTGAAAATCAGAATAGTTTGATTTTTCTTCAGCTGGTGGTGGGGCCATTTGTTGCAGCGCTTCGATAGCTTTTAGCGCCTCGTCATTAGCCGCTTGCACAATCTTTTCTTTTTCAGCTTGGAAAGTTTCGACTTGCTGCTGAGTCAAGGCGTCACTTGCTTTGACCTGACAGTGAAAATGCGGAAAGCCAAACTTCACCAATTGCTTGGCTAAATTTGGCAAATGGATTTTCCGAAAATGCTCCGTATCAATACTGGAGGGTCCCTCAATCCAGAGCTGATCGCCGTCCGCATGCACCTTTAACTGTTGGTACATACTACGAAAGCCCTGACTGGCGCAAGGTCCTTCTGTAAAAGCCTCTTTGTAATAAGCCTGCAACAGCTCCTCTGTAAAATCTTGATTGGCAGCCTTAATTTCAAAAATAGCTTGGTTGCCCGTCTTAGAAAATTCTTCATTTAAACGTTTTTTTAATTCTTGAAACAACTCAATGGGTAAAATTTCTCCAAAAGCAAACTGAAATTCCCAAACATGACTGACGGTATGCACTAAAACTTGCTCAATTTCTGCATGTAAAAAGGCACTTGATTGTCTCATATCAAGTGGCATATCAATTTGATTCATTAAAATTTCAAACGTAGATGACATCTTTTTTCCTCGTATTGTAATGAAACTATTTTACCATAAAACAAATGAATTTTCGATTAAAAAATAGATAAGGAATATCCCTCATTGTTTTTAATATAAACCAATCATCTCATCAAGGACGTCAAATGTTAAGCTTTTGGTTTCCGGAACTTTGACAATTTTAAAACGAAAATTCTCATCGCTTTGAACATCAAAAAAGAGAGAACCAATCTGATTCTCTCTTGCACTTAGCGATAGGTTACCTACTACAGTTGACATTGAGTCTGTTTTCCTTTTTATTTTTTATATCCTTCTAATGCTTTTTGACGTTCTTCAGTTTGGCCTTTCGCATCTAATTTTTTACCTTTATAAACGGTGCTTTCCCATGAACCGTACATTGGATTTGGGAAGATGATGAACTTTTCACCGAATTCGTTCTTTAATTCTTCTAATTTCTTACTACGTTCTTCTGCTGATGTTTTTGAGAAATCCGCAAAGTCAACGAGGTTATCACCTAAAAGCATGGCCAAATTCGTCGTTTCTTGTACTTTCTGACGGCGACCTTCTTTTGATTTCACACCTTTTTCTAAGAACATCAAATGGTCTTTCCCTTGTACTGGAATGCCTTCTTTTTCCAAATTCTTAATTGTCGCGTCTACCTGGCTCGCATCACGGTCAGAAACATAGTAGATTTGAACACCGTTTTGATGTGCATATTGGAGAAATTCTTTAGCACCAGGAACTGCCTTAGCTGAAGCTTTTTTCACCCATGCATCCCAATTTTTAGGATTAAAGGCCGTACCGTCTTTGACATTTTGAACTTGATAAGGACTGTTGTCTAATACCGTTTCATCTAAGTCAAGAACGATTGAGTAAGGCTTATCTGTCGGTTTTTGCAGCAATTCTTTCAAACGATTCGTTGCAACATTATAACCTTGCAGGTACAGCGCTTTAGCTTCATCTGACTTTTGATACCAAAGAGTGGACATGGTATTTTCCCTTGACCGCAATTGGTCATAAGTCATGGTGACTTTACTGTCAGATGTGTTACTTTGCGCAGCCTTATTGTCTGTCGTCTTCGTTCCACAGCTGGTCAATAAAATAACCGAAGCAAGAGCAGAGAAAATTGTGATTGTGGCTTTAGATGATTTCATAAAACCAATCCTCCTAAAATTAATCTGTCAAAATTATAGCGCTTTCATATTAATTTTGCAAATTATCTGACCAAATGTAGGAGAAAAGTAGATTCGCAAAAAATGGTGAACTGTTGGAAAACTAGAATCCCTATACCACTTATTGTTGATTACAAGTCAAGACCTTTTCATTATCTTTTCTTCAAGAAAGAAAAATAACTTAGTATTTATCCTTATTGCCTATAATAATACTGATCAGCAGGTTCATTTCCAATATTTTGACCGAGCAACAATCTTGGTCTGCTGGTATCAGATTTATCACCATACGGATTTTTAAAACCAATTTTAAATAAGGCAATCAGAGCCCCTGTATTACCCCATCGTATATTGAGTGTTGGAAACTTGGAAGTGGAGATTAAATTGGGAGAGATATTCTCATTTCTGTTTGTTTTTCCGTCTGCGCTTATAGTTATTTCTCTGCCTTCCTCATTCTTCCAGTATCCTGCCAAAGTCCTATAATCACCTTTCATAATGGCTACAATATCTAAATCTTGTTGATTAGGGGACTCTTTTTTACTCTCCTTGCTTGACTCAAAGAAATTCTTTTGATTTGCAAAAGCCATTTCGTGATTTGGGTTTCCATCAGACATAGTGATGGTAATCAGATGATTCTTTTTTGCTTTATATTTGAAAATACGTATCGTTATTGTAAAATCTGTATTTCCATCTGACTTTTTCATTTTATCCGTTGCAACTAAAGCATCCCCTTTCCGTTTTCCACTCTGTCGTAAATTGTCCTGAAACAGCACCATCAGGAGTCTGGTAGCCAATCGTCCATTGCTTACCATTCCTATCAAGTCGGGCTTTATCACCTGTATTGGCCATATAATCCCCTGTGATGTTAACTTGATTGTCAGAACTATCCGACAGCGAAGATGTTGTAAATGACGCCACTTGTTTTTCATTAGGAGTGCCATCTATCCTAGAATGAACAAGAAAATAGACTATGCTCCCTAAAACCAGTAGCAATACTGTACAGATCATAAATAAAAATTTATGTTTATCCCATTGATGATTCATTTAGCATGCCTCCAATAAAATATGTTATACCTAATATACCGTAATTATGCAACAAAGTAAAATAAAATAGCAAATATTAAACCTTCTAATACTTAACTTATCCCCTAGACGCCGTCATTCTAGTCAGTGTTGAGAAGACTGTTTATTCTAAAGAGATCGGACAAAAACGCCATTTTGGGGCATAAATAGATAACCAACGACACTATAAAAGGCTTAAAATCAAGGTTTATTTAAACCAGATTCTAAGCCTTTTTTGCTTTCATACTAATCTTCGCCCAGCCATTAAAACTCATTTTCTTACTATCCATTCACCCATTCACGTTTTTAAATGTGACTTTAGCTTCTGGATCAATACTCCTCACAATATTTGTATAGTAATGTTCTGCTGATTCTGTGATAAGTTTTTTATACTGCTTGATATACCCTTCTTGCTCCTTACTACTAAGCCCTCTGGATACATATTCTCCCGTATCAATATTTTCGGTTGCTCCACTCAACAGCTGTCCTCTTGTATCATATAGTTTATATCGATATTTTGGATTATCTGGAACCTCTACTCCTATCACTTTATATTTAGGAATAGTTAATTCATACTGATGTTCCGCAAGCTTTCTAACCTTCACTGCTTCCTTAATCCCGAATTTAGCATTATAATTAAGAATAATAATAGCCTTCTTTATAGACAGTGGAATGCTGATATTAGTTCCAGGTATTTTCTTATCTTTCTCAATCGTTTCAACCCTTTGAATTCCGACATTTAAAAAGACACTTTCGTTGACTTTCTCTAGATGCGTGATTTGAGTGTAAATCTGACTCCGCTCATCTGAAGCATTTTTCCCTTGGAAATACCCAATAATATTATAAGTTTTTGCGACGACAAAAAAAGTAGCAAGAACGGCTAACACAATCCAAACGTAAATCTTAGCCCCTAAAACTTTTTTTATGAAATTCTTCACTATTTTCATGTTCTATTTCCTCCGAATCAAAAATGCTATCCCTAGACTCATCACAGCGATAAAAGCTGCTATATAAGGATTCAGCGGAAAAAGAATGACAATCAAAAGCAACAAAACAAATGGTACAATTTTCCCTATTTTCATAATATAATTAAAACCTCTCCAGTACAATTATATATATATATATAATTTGTCAAGCAATTTAATGCATTTTTATATCAAAAATTCCCCTAACAGAATTCTGTATTCTGTCAGGGGAATTGCTATAGAATACAATCAAGAAACTTTTTAAGGATTCGTTTTTTATCTCTTAAATTTAATTTCACTAAACACATCCTTTCGTAGCTTCTAAAATCCAGTTTATGCCTGTCATTCTAAATTCGTGATATCAGCCGTTTCTAGGCTTAGATCAAACACAACATTCCTACATCAAAGTTATCAGGATTGACTTCACTCTAATGAGACTTTGCATCACCTCAAATAAAAAACGATACAAGTTAGACTACAAACAATATCTTTTTGCAAAACTACAGAATTTTCACCGTTCTATAAATTCCGATTTGAGTACAATGGTTCTTTTCTCTTCAGATAAAACCTGCTTGAAACTTTTCTGACCCAGCTGATAGGTAGAACTGCGCTTGTCTTTACGAGTGAAAATAAGGGCTAAATGTTGATAACCCAGTTCTTTCAACCAGCGAAAAGCCTCTCTGCAAGCTGGTTTGCGATCCACATAGACACTGCTCAGTTGAGGATGGTTTACCGTTTCCAAGCAGACAATATTTCCGTACTTAGCATAGGAAGCAATGGTTTCCAAATCTATGCTTCGTGAGGTGAAAATCAAATGATCAAAAGCCTGACCTCGCAATTGTTCCAGGTACTGAAGCTCTAGTTCTTTGTCATACTGAGACGGCAAAAGCAGCAAATTATAGGCACTCCTCTGCGCTTGATCCAACATACCGTTGATGAGCTTGGTAAAATAAGTGTGACGCACATGAGGAATGACTACACCCACTTTATAAGTATTGCCCAAACTCAGTTCTTTTGCGACTAGATTTAGAGTATAGTCCAGTTCTCTGACAATTTGCAGGATTTTCCCCCGTGCCTCGTCTGACACATATGGGTGATTGTTGAGCACGCGCGACACACTGGACACCGAATAGCCACTCAACTTCGCTATTTCTCGAATATTGGTCATCGAGTTCCTTTCTGATTTTCAAGATTAACTGACGAGATACCTGTGAATTCCGTAACCAACTCCGTCCTCATCGTTACTCTTGGTAATTTTAAAAGCATGTGCCTTCACATCCTTAAAGGCATTGGCCATGACAATCGGAAAACCAACCATTTCTAGCATCGGAATGTCATTGTGACCGTCACCAAAGGCAGCTGTTTCTTCTTTTTTTAGATTTTCTTTCCGGCTAATGTAATCAATCCCTGATGATTTTCGAGCTTCTTTGCTGGTGATTTCTAAATAAAATCGACCAGAACGCAGAATTGTAACACTAGTTAGTCCTAGACTATTCAGATAAGCCTGCAAATCTTGCATTTCTTCCTCTTCAAAGCTAATCATCATGATTTTAAAAAGATTATCACAAGCTGAAAGAAAACAATCTTCATCATGAACCTGAGTCGGTGCCTGATGAGTCAAGTCGTATTCGTAACGAATTCCTTCATCTATTGTATCACAATACCAATGATTCAAGTCATAATAACTGAGACTGACCTGCGAAAAATGCTGCCGACCGCCTGTAAAATCGTTGCCGCTGTCTGCTTGAAAATAATCTTGGTGTGCAGCGGACGAATTTGATGATTGACAACCTCATAAATTAAACCACCATTAAAGCCCACTTGCGGACCTTGCAAACCCAACAATTCAATAGCCTCACGCATCTCCATTGGCGCACGCGCAGAGACCAGCGTAATCGGAATGGCTGCTCTGCGAATGCATCTGGCATTCCTTTCGGAAACTTGCCCCTTTGAATTTAAAAGTGCCCCATCCATATCAGTAAAAATACGTTTAATCGTTCTTGTTTGCATGATTTTTCTCTCCTTTTCTTTATGGATTTGCGCTCCCACTCCGAGTTCAAATCTTATTTCTTCGCTAGCTTGACTTCATTGTACAATCTGGAACGCGTTCCATGTCAAGAGGAAAATGAAAAAAAGTGAATTAAATTTTTTAGAGGTAGCAAAATGAAAATGACCTTTAAAAAGGGAAAAGTTCTGACTTAGTTTAATCACTATAGTCTTTTAAGTA
>OGKB01001632.1_pt1 | contig 11103 bp, 11 predicted proteins | sample 1572351 | NCBI WGS metagenome assembly OGKB01 (sample SAMEA2582088, study PRJEB24529) | metagenome | biome: Human gut stool | place: China | collected 2011
ATTTTATTTTAAATAAATAATTTTAAAAAATAATAACATTAATCAATTATAGATTATATAGATTATACTCTTTAATTATCCTTATTTAATTTATATTATTATGTTTATGTTCCATTGTATTTTCTTTCCACTCCGCTTCTTGCCGCCGCTTTATCTCCATTTTTTTCAACTTACTTCTAATTAACTCAAACAAAAACATTACTACTTTATACTTTTTTCTTTTTTATGTGTTATTTTATTAATGTATTAATGGAAACTTTCTCTCATTTTTATTTAATATTTTTATCAATTTCTTCTCTTATGATAAAAAAATTTTTGAAAAATATTTCTTTTCATTATTAATCTTCACTAACAACTCTCAGGTTATCCCAATCAGTATTTTCACTTTTTTCTTCTTCCTTTTGCATTTGCATTTCAAATTTTTCATATTCAGAAATTAAGTTGCCTAATTTAGAAATCACATAAGCTACGACACCAATATCATCACCAAATCCAATAATTGGCAAAATATCAGGCACTGCATCAATTGTTGAAATAACATAAATAATTGCTCCCACAATTTTTACCTTATCCATTGTTGGAATCTTAAATTCTCCTCTTCTATCTGATTTCACCATTCTCACAAGAAGTTCAAATTTCGTTGCAACTGCTCCCAAATTATTTTTCAATTTTCCAGCTTTTTTCAGATCTTTTGCTGTAATTTTTATTTTTTTATATTTTTCATATAATTTTTTTGCATTTTTTAACATAATTTTCCCCTTTCACATACATTTAGAATACTTTATTTGGTTAATTATACTAAAAAAATCTTTTTTATTCAATTATATTGGCTTATTATTATCAAAGTAAAAAAAATTTAAAACTTCACAAAAAAGACACAAATTTTACATAATTTTGTCAAAATTTATTGATATTATATTCTTGTCGATAAGGAAAGGACATAAAAAATAAAATTACAAATAAATTGGAGGAATTATTATGAAGAAAATAGGAAAAAAGAAAATTTTAGGAATCGCTTTATTAACATCATTATCAATCTTTGCAGGTACAACAGCAAATAATATTACCAGAACAGCACCTACAACAAATAACACAGTAAATGATGAATGTAGACCGCCACATAAATTGCAAAAAGATTCAAATGGAAATCTTGTAGATGAAAATGGAAATATTATAAAAAAACCTGCCCCAGCTAGAATTGAAGAATTAAAAACAAAACTAAACAACGGAAAAATTACAAAGGCTGAAGGAGCTGAAATTGCAAAAATGCTAGATAGAAGAGGCCCTCACAAGCCAAATGATAAATGTAAGCCAAAAGATGTCCCAAAAAGATTGACTGACACAGAAATTCAATCATTAACAGATTCATTAAATAGCGGAAAAGTTACAAAAGATGAAGCAACTAAATTAATAGAAATGTTAAATCATAGACCTAAAGGACCTAGACCTGATAATGTACCTTTAAATTAAAAAGTTAATTACTCTAACATGATCATACTAAACTAATTAATGCTAACAAATATATAATCTTTGATATTCACAACTTAAATGGCAGTTCTATATTAACTCTCTCTACTGCTATTTAAGTTCAAAAATGGCAATCTTGTAAATTAAAAAAATAGGAACTATAATTTATTAAGACTGTCATTTTTTCTTTTATTATTAATTATTTTTACATTTTTTTCACTTCTGTCTATCTGATCTACTGTGATCTTTTTATTTATTATATGAAAATCAGCATTTATATTGTAATTTAAGCAGACAGAAAAAATATTATTTTGTTAGTTAGTGTTAAGAGAAATAAAATAATAAGTAATAATATATTATATAATGAATATCTGTATTGTATATTTTATAATATATATAAACGTCCGATAATTTAATTTAATTATTATAAAAAATTAAAAAATTTAATATTGATATTTCTTCTATAATCTTTATTGTATTGTTAAACAATAATCTGTCATAATAAATAAACAAATAAGAAAATAGATTTGATTTTTTCATAAAAAAAAGCCAAATTTTCACTTGGCTAATTTTTTTAATTAATTTTCTAATTTTATATTTATTTTTTAATAATCCCAGCATTTCTCAAATATTCTCTAGCAACATCTTCCGCTTTCTCACCTTTTACAGAAACACGGTAATTCATTGTTGACATTTCTTCATCTGAAATTTTTCCACTCAATTTTTCCAAAATCTTTTTCAATTCAGGATATTTTTTCAAAGTTTCCTCACGCATCATTGGAGAACCTTGATATGGCGGGAATAAATGCTTATCATCCTTTAAAATAACCATATTATACTGAGCAAGTTCAGGATCAGTAGAGTATGCGTCAACCAAGTTAATATCGCCACTTTGAACAGCAACATAACGAAGTTTTGGCTCAAACTCTTTAATATTCGGAATTTCAAACTGATACAATTTTTTAAGTCCAGGATAACCATCTTCACGGTCATTAAATTCTCTTGTAAATCCAGCTTTTATCTTATCTTTCACTCTCGCCAAATCAGAAATCGTCTTCAAATTATTTTCATTGGCAAATTTCTTGCTAACAGCGATTGCATAAGTATTGTTATATTTCATAGGTTTTAACATAACCATTTTAAATTTAGTTTCCATTCCTTTTTGTGCTTGATTAAAAACATCTTCAGCATTATTATTCACAGGAGTTTCATTCAAGAAAGTAAAAACGGCAGTTCCTGAAAATTCAGGATAAATATCAATATCGCCATTTTTCAAAGCATTGAATACGAATGAAGTTTTTCCAAGTCCAGGTTTTAACTCAACGCCAATTTTACTATTTTCTTCAATCAAAATTTTATACATATTTATCAATATTTCTGGCTCAGAACCAAGTTTTCCAGAAATTATCAATTTGTCTTTTTTTGTATTATTAAAACTGCTAATTGACCCAAAAAGACATGCAAACGTGATTAAAATTAGGAAAATTAATATTTTTTTGATACTCAATTTTTCCAATTGCTTAAAGATGAAATCGAATAAAATCGCAAGTAAAGCAGCAGGAATCGCTCCTAACAAAATCAAATAGTTATTATTCCTATCAAGGCCAAGTAAAATCAACTTTCCAAGTCCTCCAGCTCCAACAAGTGAAGCTAATGTAGCAGTCCCAATAATCAAAACTGCAGCCGTTCTAACTCCTGTCATTATTACAGGCATAGCCAGTGGAAGCTGAACTTTTGTAAGTTGCTGAAATTTATTCATTCCTAAAGCTCTTGAAGTTACCATATACATTGGATCCACGCCAGTAATTCCAGTGTAAGTATTATGTAAAATTGGAAGCAGAGCATAAAGTATTAAGGCGATTATAGCAGGTTTTCTCCCAATTCCAACAATAGGAATTAGAAGTGCTAAAATTGCTAAAGATGGTATAGTTTGAATAACGCCGTTAATCGCAATAACAATATTTGCTAATTTTTTATGATAGCTCAAATAAATTCCTAGTGGAATGGCGATAATAAGAGCGATTATTAGTGCAATAAAAGAAATTTGAATATGCTCCACAATTCCACTAAAAAGTTCGTCTTTTTTCTCTAAAAAAGTCAAAATTAATTTATTCATAAATTTCACCTTCTTTCTTTTTGATAGCTATAAATTTTTTCACAAAATCATTTTTAGGATTTGATATTATTTCATGTTTCGTTCCAGACTGAATTAATTCGCCATCTTGAATAATGCAAATTTTATCCCCCAATAAAAATGCTTCCTCAATATCGTGAGTTACAAAAACAATTGTTTTGTGAATTTGTTTCTGAAGTTTTTTCACATCTTCCTGTAAATTTGCACGAGTGATGGGATCTAATGCACTAAATGGTTCGTCCATCAAAATAATTTTTGGATCAGCAGCTAGAGCTCTTGCAATTCCAACCCTTTGTGCTTCTCCACCAGACAATTCCGAAGGGTTTCTCTTTCGATATTTTTCAGGCTCAAGCCCAACCATATTTAATAACTCATTAATTCTCGCATCAATTTTTTCTTTCTTCCATTTTTTCAATTCAGGCACAATCGCAATATTTTCTTCAACTGTCATATGCGGAAAAAGTGCCACTTGCTGCAAAGCATATCCAATATCCCAACGCATTTTGTGAATATTATAATCCTTCACATTTTTCCCATTAATTTTCACTTCCCCAGTCGTATTATCCTCCAACCGGTTAATCATTTTCAAAAGCGTAGTTTTCCCGCTCCCAGACGGTCCAATAAAAACCGTAATTTCAGACTCCTTTATAGTCAAGTTTATATTTTTTAATCCAACATTCCCATTTGGATAAGTCATTCCAACATTGATAAATTCTATCATTCATTTACCTCCAGTTAAATACCAAATAAATTTTTATAAATTTTATAAATTTCAAATTTTGTTCAGTATTTTAAATTATTTTTTATTAAATTCCTGTTCAGCTTTTTCAAAATTATACAAAACTTTTTCTAAAATCGCCTCAAAAGCCAATCTCTCCTCATTTGAAATTCCTTCAAAAGAGATTTCAGTCATTTTGTCAGAAATTTCATCATATTCACTTTTCAAAGATTTAGCATAATCCGTTAAAAAAATTAAACTTTTCCGTTTATCAGTCGGACAAAATTTTCGTATCAATAAATTTTTTTCTTCCATCCGCTCAAGCATCGTTGTAAGCGAACTCATAGCAAGACCAGATTTTTTCGACAATTCTCTATTACTAATCCCATCATTTTCCCAAAGCACATGCAAAATTCGACCTTGTTCCCCATTAAACGCCGTTATATTTTTTTGTGCTAAAAATTTATTCAAAAGTCTAGTATTTACTTGTTTTATTCTGCTTATATAAAATCCAGAGTTTGATTTCATAGTATTTTCCTCCTTTACAAAATTATTACTATATGATAATATATTTATATAAAAATATTACTATATCGTAAATTTATATTACCATATAATAATTAAAAAAGTCAAATATTTTTTATAAAAATGATAAAATGTTTTAAAAATAAAAAAACAAAAGGAAGGAAGTTAAAATTTATGGAAAGAAAATTTATGAAGGCAATGGTGCTTGAAAAACCGTGTAGTGCTGAAGAAATGAAAATAAAAAATGTTCCAATTCCAGAAGTGAAAAAAGATTGGATTCTTGTGAAAATAAAAGCATTTGGAATAAATAGAGCTGAAATTTTTACTCGTCAAGGAGATTCGCCATCAGTAAAACTTCCTAGAGTAATTGGAATTGAATGTGTTGGCGTTGTGGAAGATCCAGCTAACAGCGATTTTAAAAAAGGTGACAAAGTTTTTTCGATGATGAATGGCATGGGAAGAGAATTTGACGGAAGTTATGCAGAATATATTTTGATTCCCAAAAATCAGGTTTATAGATTGCCTGATGAAAAAGATTTTTTCAAAAATATCGAATTAAAAAGTAAAGAATTGTTAAAAGAAAGATTTTCAAAAAATTTAGAAATTACAGAAGAAAATATTTTCTGGTCAGAAATTGCAGCGTATCCAGAACTTTATTATACAGCGTATGGCTCACTTTTTAAAAGTTTGAAATTAAAGGAAGGAGAAACACTTTTAGTTCGAGGTGGAACAGGTTCAGTGGCATTAGCAGCTATTCAGTTGGCAAAAGCTATCAATGTAAAAGTTGCTGCTACGAGCAGAAGTGCATCTAAAAAACAGTTTTTGAAGGAAAAAGGTGCAGATGAAGTGATTGTTGGGAATGAAAATTTTGATGAAAATTTGAAAAAATTATTCCCAGATGGCGTGGATAAAGTTTTAGAATTAATTGGAAGACCAACTTTGAAATCGTCACTAAAATCAGTAAAGCAAGGTGGAATCGTCTGTATGACAGGATGTCTTGGAGGATGGATAATTGAAGATTTTGAGCCGTTAGTAGACATCATTTCAGAGTCGTATTTAACTTCATTTGACAGCACAAATGTCAATAAAAATACAATAAAAGAAATGTTTGAATTTATTGAAAAATATAATATTAAACCATGCATTTCAAAAATATTTACATTAGATGAGATTTCTTTGGCACATAAATATTTAGAATCGAATAGTGCTAATGGAAAAGTTATCATAATGACAGAACAATAATCCTTTAGTCCGAGTTTTTTATAAAATATATGAAAACCTATTCATTTGACAAATAGGTTTTTTTAATATATAATAAATTATATTTTGCGAATGATTTGCAATTTATTGAAATAAAAAACGTTTTTTATTATTAGGAGATGTTATTATGAAATTAACTAAGAAAAGGCAACAAATACTTAATCTTATACAGTCTTCAGACACTCCAATAAATGCCAAGTTTTTAAAATCAAAAGTAGATTTTGACTTATCGACAATTTATCGGGCTTTGGAATTTTTAGAGAAAAATAATTATATTTTTTCGTTTGACTTTGAAAATGAAAAATATTACTTTAAGGAAGAAAATGCCAATTTTTTTATTTGTGATTCTTGCAAGCATATTGAAACTGTACCAGAATTTTCAAATAAAGAAACAGAAAAGGAAAAAAGCGAATTAAAAAAACGAGGCTTTTCACTATTGTCACATCTTTCGATTTTTAAAGGAAAATGCAACGATTGTGATTAAATTTATGATTTACAAAATACATATAGGAGGAATTAAAATGAAAAAATTATTATCATTACTTTTATTATCAGCTCTGTTTATTTTTTCTTGCGGAAATAAATCAGAAACTAAAAAAGAGCAAGGAACTGCAGGAACAAGGGAAAAAATTGTAACAAGCGTACCACCTTTGAGATGGCTCACTCAAAAAATTGCAGGAGATGATTTTGAAGTTATTTCAATTGTGCAACCGAATATGAATCATGAGTTATTTGAACCCAAACCTTCAGACTTGAAAATTTTGGAAAATTCAAAAGTATTTTTTACTTATGATATGCTGGGATTTGAAGAAACTATTTCTGATAGTTTGAGTGATAAAAATAAAATTGTTAATGTTTTAGATGGTGTTGATAAAAACTTGTTTATCAAAGGAGATCATGACCATGAACATGAGCACGAACATGGGAAAAATGAAAAACACGAGCATGAAGAACATGAAGGAATTGATCCACATGTTTGGTTTTCGCTTGATATGATGCCTAAAGTTGCTGAAAATATAAAAAATGAATTGTCAAAACTTTACCCTGACAAAAAAGAAACTTTTGAAAAAAATTACAATGCTTTCATTACAGAACTTAACCAAGTAAAAGAAGAACTTTCTCAAAAAATGGCTTCAAAAACTAAAAAGTCATTTATGATTTATCACCCTGCATTAAACTATTTCCTAAAAAATTATGCCATTGAAGAAATTTCAATCGAACAGGAAGGAAAAGAGCCATCAGCACAGCAAATAAGAGAAATTATTGATGAGGCAAAAGAACACAACGTAACTACAATCCTAGTTCAGCCTCAATTTCCAAAACAAAGTGCTGAAGCCATTTCAAAAGAAATTCCTAACTCGAAAGTTGCTGAATTTAATTTCTTTGACTACAAGCTTGGCACACTGGAATACCGCTCTGTCCGCTTTGAAAATGAACTGCTGGATAGACCAAACTTTCAGGGCAACGCTGCTGTCAACTATACCGACCGCGAGACCCCGTGGACCCGTATTATCGAACACAAGTGGTTTGAGTTCGGCAAGGATGAAAATGGAAACGACCTACCCAAGACAATTATCAGTCGTGAGTATAGCAGCGAGTGGAAACCTGGTGATGAGCCATATTATCCAGTCAATGATGCAAAAAATGGCGCACTCTACGCTGAGTACAAGAAATTAGCTGATGCCGAACCGAAGGTTATTTTTGGTGGTCGATTGGGCGAGTACAAATACTATGACATGGATAGGGTCATAGAACAAGCACTTGAAAAAGTAAATGTGGTTATAAAGTGATATGAAAATTGCGTTTGTTTTCGATGGCCTTCAATTCGGTGGAATTGAACGTGTCGGCATTGAGTATATAAAACTACTGAGCAGTAGAAATTATGAGATTACAGTTGTAAATTTACGACCGGATCTAAATGCAATGGAAAAAGAAATTCCAGCTGACGCTAGAATTATACATATACCGTTCTCTCGGAATCTTGCGCCGCAGCGGTATAGTAAACTAGTGCGAGTGCATCCTATGGGGGTGATTGCATTCTATATCTGTGCAATTCCGGTAAATGTAGTTCAAAAGATTTATAAAAATAAATATAAAAAAAATGATGTTAACAAATTTTATTAACATCATTTATAATGAATCTATTTTCTATTTTTTTCTTTTTTCTGTGACTATATCTTTTTGTTTTTGTTTTTTACTATTATCTTTTTCAACAAATAACTTTTGATTTGTAAAAGGGTCTTTTTCTGTATAGTACATCAATGTTGAATAAGTTGATGGAGTTGGTGTAAAGATTTGTACTTGTTCAGGGTTAACTCTTAATTCCTGTGAAGCATATCTTTTTAAATCCATCATATCTTTATCTTTACAACCCGGATGAGCAGCAATTAAATAATAAGTTAAAAATTGTTTTTTCCCTAACTCATTATTTATTTTATAGAATTGATTTTTAAATTCATTCAAACAAGATTTCCCGTCTTTTCCCATCAATCTTAATATTTTATCTTCTGTATGTTCAGGTGCAATTTTCATCTGTCCTGAAATGTGGTCTTTTATTATTTCTTTTAAATACATTTGTCCACATTTATTATCATCTAAAATCATATCATATCTAATTCCAGAAGCTATAAAAATTTTCTTTATATTAGGTATCTTTTTTAACTTCTTTAAAAGTTCCACTTGATTATTATGATTAACTTGAAGATGAGGACACTTTTTAGGATATAAACATCTTCTATCAGGACAAGCACCTAATTTCAATTTTTTCTTACATTCAAGTCCATACATATTTGCAGTTGGTCCACCTACATCAGAAATATTTCCATGAAATTTAGCAGTTTCAGCAATATTTTTAACTTCTTCTACTATTGAATTTTGACTTCTTGACATAATAGTTCTACCTTGATGAATAGCTATTGCACAAAAATTACATTCTCCATAGCAACCCCTATGAGTTGTAACAGAATATTTTATAGTATCCAATGCTCTAACTGTTCCCATTTTTTTATAGTAAGGGTGTACATCTCTGGCAAATTCCATAGAATAGATTTTATCCATTATCTCTTCTGAATAAATTTCTGATGGAGGATTTTGAATTAAATATCTATCATCACATTTTTGACAAAGTCCTTTTGCAGTTATAGGGTCACAGTTCAAATAAAAAGTATGAAAAGCTTCTATAAACTTATCTTTATCTGCAAGACAATCAGAATGAGAAGGTAAAGATAAATAATCTTCTCTAGGCTCTTTACTTAAGTAACAAAGCCCTCTAATATTTTGCCAATCTTCTCCATTCTTTAAAGCATTTGCTAGTTGTAACATGGACATTTCTCCCATACCATAGGATAAAATATCTGCCTTAGCATCAAATAAAATAGGTTTTCTCAATTTATTAGTCCAATAATCATAGTGAGTTATTCTTCTTAGACTAGATTCAATTCCACTTATTACAATTTTTTTTGTAGTTCCTTTAAAAAATCTACGAATCATATTTGAATAAACTAAAACTGCTCTATCTGGTCTTTTATTATTTACTCCACCTGGTGTAAAATCATCCTGCTGTCTTCTCTTTTTAGTTGCAGTGTAATTTGCTACCATAGAATCAACACAACCACCAGATACAGCAAAAAATAAATTAGGCTCTCCTAAACGAGTTATATCATCAGGAACATTAACTTCTGGTTGAGCTATTATCCCAACCTTGAAGCCATGCTCCACTAACCATTTTCCAATTAATGCACTTCCGTTATATGAAGTATCTAAATATGTATCTCCTGAAATCAGAAGAACATCAATACTATCCCAACCTAGATTTTTCATTTCTTCTTTTGTAGTTGGTAAAAATTTCATCTTTTATTACCTTTCTGCATTTAACTTTACAATTTCTACTATGACATCTGTTGCCTTTTCCATGCTTTCAAGAGCAACAAACTCATATTTTCCATGAAAATTTTCTCCACCAGCAAAAATATTTGGTGTAGGTAAGCCCATGAAAGAAATTTTAGAACCATCTGTTCCACCACGAATAGCTTTGATAAGTGGTTTTATTCCTAAATTTTCCATAGCTTGTTTTGCTATATCCACAACATACATATGGTCTTTTATTATTTCTCCCATATTGTAATATTCATCTTTTAATTCAAGTTTAACAACTTCTCTTCCATATTTTTTATTTACTTTTTCAACAAGTTCTTTTACAAATTCTTTTTTAGCTAAGAATTTTGCTTTATCATGATCTCTTAAAATATATACAACTTCTCCATCTTCACAAGATGTATGAGTTTCAACTAAATAATAGAAACCTTCATAACCTTCAGTTTTTTCAGGAACTTCATCTTTTGGGAACATTTCTATAATTTCACTTGCAATCAAACTTGCATTTATCATTTTTCCTTTTGCAGTTCCTGGGTGCACACTAACACCTTTTATTTTAAACTTAGCTTGAGCAGCATTAAAACTTTCATATTCCAATTCTCCAACAGGTCCACCATCCATAGTATAAGCATAATCTGCTGCAAATTCTTTTACATCAAAATAATCTGCTCCCCTACCAATTTCTTCATCTGGTCCAAAAGCAATTTTAACATCTCCATGTTTAATTTCTGGGTGTTCTTTCAAATATTTAACTGCTTCAATGATTTCAACTATTCCTGATTTATCATCTGCTCCAAGTAAAGTTGTACCATCTGTTGTAATTAATGTTTTAGAGACATAGTTTTTTAAATTAGGAAATTCTTCAACTTTTAAAACTATATTTTGTTCTTTATTTAAAACTATGTCACTACCATCATAGTTTTCTATAATTTGAGGATTAATTCCTTCTGCATTGAAATCAGCAGTATCCATATGAGCAATAAAACCAATAGTAGCAACTTTTTTATCCATATTACTTGGTAAAGTTGCATTTACAAAACAAGCTTTATTTATAAAAACATTAGATAGACCTAAATCTTCTAATTCTTTTTTTAGCATTTTAGCAAATTCCATTTGTGATGGTGTA
>OGKB01001641.1_pt1 | contig 11064 bp, 10 predicted proteins | sample 1572351 | NCBI WGS metagenome assembly OGKB01 (sample SAMEA2582088, study PRJEB24529) | metagenome | biome: Human gut stool | place: China | collected 2011
GGGGCGCATTCCTCCCCCACCTGAAGGAAGGGGACTCCTGCGGCGGTCCTGTTGAAATCTAGAAACATGATTTTGAAAACTGGAGCTGCGAGCCACAGCACCAGCCGTTAAGCAGCCCAATACAAGCAATTAACCGCTTGGATCATAGTATCCAAAATCAATCAATTTCCCTCTGCCGCAGGCAGAGCCAGCCATTTTGAGAATGTTCGGCACAATCTTGCCAAGATTGAGCAAGGTGAGACTCTAAGGGGTGTTCAGCGCTTTTTTTAATCTTCGGTTGAAAGCAATCTCACGCCGCAGCGAAGTGCATCGCAACATCTCCATTGATCACGGCTGTCAGTGCGGCAAACAAACCCTATTCCGGCCCATTTGCAGTTGGTCTTTCTGTTTACCGTATACCCATCAGTTTTAGCTTTCAACATCTGGTTTTCAGTGCCGCACACTGCTTTCAATCTTCCTGCACATCTCTTTAATTTAGTAAAATCCCTTTTTTTACGATGACCTCCGCAACGCAGCTTGTGGTTGAAGTCCCGCGCTCTGCTGCCGAACGCTCAAACACTCTGCGCGTCAGCGCTGCAGCATTGGTGCTCAAACCGCTTTGATCACTTCAGCACCTCCCCCACGATGTTCGCTCACCCCACCTTCCGCCAAGGAGCAGAGACCTTTAAGGCTGCTGCTCTTTCCGCGTTCGTTCTTTTAGCCTTACACACGCCTGCACCCAGTGCTGCGCCGATGCAGCCTGCGGCCGATTTTGCGCCCGTCTGGCGCACCGACGCGACAGGAACCCGGACGGAAATCAAGCCGCTTTTGAATTTAGTGCCCGGCGGACAAGCAAAAAGCGTGAAGCTCACAGGGCTCGTCAAGAATCAGTTTTTTGACTTTGGCGTTCGCTCGGACGATGTCATTTCCCGTGCGGATCTCGAACTGTCCTTCACTGCCTCGCCATCGGTTCTTGATACTACCTCCCAGCTCAACATCTATCTGAATGGCCAGCTCCAGCAGACAGCCGTCCTGACGAAAGACATGATTGGGAAGCCGAGCAAGCTCGTTTTCTCGCTCAATCCGAAGTCAATGCAGACGATGAACCAAGTCTCGATTGAGTTCGTGGGACACATTCAATCGACGTGCGAGAATCCTGCGGACGATGCACTCTGGCTCAACATCAATGCTCAAAGCCGATTGGTGCTCGAAAAGCAGCGCATCCGTCTTGGCAGCGACATGGGCAAACTGCCTGCACCTTTTATTGACACTGCAACAGGTGACCCAACGGTGCTGCCCATGGTCTTTCCGTCTGCGCCGTCAGCCGCCATGAAGACTGCTGCGGCCTTGACGGCCTCATGGGCAGGCCGGCTCGCTTACTGGCGCGGTGCAGATTTCCCCGTATATTTCAATGAAGCTCCGGCAGGCGAGCACTTCGTTGTGTTCGTAACCAATACAGCCCGTCCGAATTTTCTGAAAGATTTCCCAAAAGTTGAGGGACCGCAGATCTCCGTCGCCGATGCGCCCAACAGTCTTGCTGAGAAAATGCTCATCGTCGCGGGCCGCGACGATGCGGATTTAATTGCCGCGATGAAGGCACTCGGCCGAGGCAACAGCGTGATGATCGGCGATACCTTCAAGCCTGCCGCACAGCAGGAACCCGAGCGCCGCAAAGCCTACGACGCACCGCGCTGGCTCGACACGGATCAGAAGGTTCCTTTCAGCCGCCTAATTGAATATTCGGGACAACTTACCGCTAAGGGTTATGAGATGCCGCCCGTGCATCTGCCCGTGCGGCTCGCCCCAGACCTCTTCATGGTCGACAATGCCACGTTGGAAATGAAGGTCGACTACCGCGCCTCCAAACCCATGAAGGATGAAGCCGGACAATTCCGCGCTTTGGTCAACGGTCGGCTCATTGATTCCGATCCGCTGCCGACGAAGGACGGTCATGGCTCGCGCGTGATTTCGCTCCCGGGCTTTTACGGTGCCCTCTTTAACAATACCAATGACGCGCTCGCACTTGCGCAGACCAATGACTTCACGTTCGAGATGCACTACGAACGCACGTTTGAAGGCGGGTCGCCCGAGAACTGCAAGTCGATTATGGTATTCCCGCACCAATTTGAAGTCGAACCCACATCGACGCTGGAAATTTCCGGCCTCTATCACTACGCGCGAATGCCCAACCTAAAGCTCTTCACACAGACGGGCTATCCCTTCACGCGTTACGCCGATCTGGCTGAGACTGCAGTGCTCATTGCGGACAATGCCGAACCACAGTCCATCCGTGCGATGCTTAATGCCGTCGGCCGCATGTCAGCCGCCACCGGCGCCTTCGGCAACCGCATAGCGGTGACCGGAAATCCTGCCGATCCCATTCTCAAGGACCGTGATGTGCTTTTAGTCGGGGCGATGCCGGCGCTGCTCGCTGACATCAATGAAGACGATGCCCTCAAGGTTCAGGAAGAAACCGCGAAAGCGTTTAAAGCAGGACAATTCCCCAAACCGCCTCAGCAGTCGATCTTTGCTCCGGGCGTCGGCGTTCTTTCGGGCTTCAAATCACCTCTGAGTTCCGACCACTCTGTCGTGGCGCTCCTTGCTGAAGGCGAAGCCGGTGCTGTGGTGCTTGCAGATGCACTCGGCGATGCCCAAGGGCTGGCCGCTGCCGGCGGTTCTACCACCGTCGTTTCAACGGACGGTCTGGCAGCCTTCAGTGTCGGCGACCGTTATGCTGTGGGGAACCTCCCTGTGCAGCATCAAATCTGGATGCGGCTCTCACAACACCCCGGCTGGCTCGTTTTCTTCGCGCTCATTTCCGCCGCGATCATCGGTTTTGCCGCCTTCTTCCTTATGCGCCGCTGGGTCGGTCGGAGAGCATGATGTCCAAACTCAAGCACTTCATCGTTACGGGGCTCTGCGCGGCCATTGGCGCGACAGCAGCCGTGTCGGCTCATGCCTGGGATTTGTGGGATGCTTTCAAGACGGCAAGCGTTGACAACGCCCGCGTAGTGGATCGCAGTGACGAGCGCAAAATCACTACGAGCGAAGGTCAGAGCTATGCGCTCTTTTTCGCGCTTGCCGCTGACGACCGCACATCATTCGATGCGTTATTGAGCTGGACAGAGCAAAACCTGTCGGGCGGCGATATCACCAAGACGCTTCCTGCTTGGCTCTGGGGCGAAGACAAAGCTTCCCGATCCTGGAAGATTCTGGATACCAATAATGCCGCCGATTCCGACATGTGGATCGCCTACAACCTGCTTGAAGCCGGGCGTCTCTGGAAAAATGACGGCTATACGGCCAAGGGCCGCGCCATGCTTGAACTTCTTAAAAAAGAAGTCCGCACCGTTGATGGTCTTGGCGACGTCATTCTTCCAGGACGCGTTGGTTTTGAAAAGAACGGTCTTGTCAAGCTCAATCCAAGCTACTACCCGCTTTTCATCCTGAAACGTTTTGCCCTGGAAGATGCCTATTGGAAAAAAGTGTATGACGGATCACTGCGCATGCTCGTACGCTCCGCTCCGAGCGGCTACGCCCCCGAATGGGCGCAGTTTGATAAGTCAGGCCGCCTCGTTCCCCCGAAAGGCAGCGATTACGAAGTCGGCAGCTACAACGCCATCCGCACTTATCTGTGGGTTGGAATGATGTCTCCGCTTGACCCGGCCAGTCCGGTGCTCAAAAAACAGTTCCGTCCCTTCCTTGAAATCGTTCGCCGCATGAACACCCCGCCGGAAGAAGTATCGGTGACGACTGGAGACGTTTCTGGTCCTGGTCCCGCCTATTTCGGCGCCTGTGTTCTCGAACTTCTCGGCAACGACCGTACTGCAGGCCTCATCCGCACGACGCTTGCTGCCGATCCCGTCAGTCCGGACCGTTACTACGGCAACGTTCTGAATCTTTACGGCCTCGGCTTCGACGACAAACGCTTTGCCTTCGATGCTGACGGACGGCTTCTGCTGCCTCGTCAGAACGGCGCCAAGTGAACGCTACAGACACTGATCAGATCGTCATGACCGACAAAAATACTACGCCGGATACATATCCGAGTCATCCGACTCAAAAGATGCCGCCGCAAAAGACGCCCCGAGCATCCGCCGAGCTTAAGCTCCCCTGGCGCGGGCTCGGTGTCTGGAACGTCTATTTCATTTTGAAGTTTGCGCTTGCTTACTTCAGTTATCTCAATCTAGACGTCCTTTGGAATGCGCTTCTGCTCGTCTTTTTGCTGATTCCGATTCCCTATCGGTGGCTGAGCGCACTGCGCGGTCTTGCCGCTGTTGCGGCCGGTGCTGCGCTCGCCTACAGCGAAAGCTGGCTGCCGCCCATTGCGAGCCTCACAACGAACGCAGCTGCGGTGAAGGGATTTTCTCTGAACTACGTCATTGACTTTGTCCTCGACTTCATCAACTGGCAGATGGTCGGCTGGGCAGCGCTCATCTTTTGTCTTTGGTATCTGCTTCGCAACTGCGTGCGCATCACATTCATCACGATCTGCTACTTCGCGGTGATGGTGACCATGCCTTACCTTGATGCGTTCTTTGCGCCTGCGGCCCGTGAAGCTGCGGCGGGCGGCACAGAAACGGCAGAGGGCGGGCCGGCCGGCGCAGCTGCCGATTCAAAGACCATTGAAGAGTGGTATCAGGCGTTCCTCAACTACGAAAAGGAGCGCCGCGCTGAACTGCCCCAAGGGCTTCCCGATAAAGACACGCCCTTTGACATTCTGCTCCTCAACATCTGTTCGCTTTCCAATGACGACCTGATCGCTTCTCAGCTCGACAAGCACCCGGTCCTCGAGAAGTTCAACATCCGATTTGACCGCTTCAACAGCGCCACATCTTATTCGGGGCCGGCTGCCATTCGCCTCCTCACAGGAGCCTGCGGACAGCCTTCACATCAGGGCATTTACGGCGAGCGTCGTCCCGAATGCGAAATTCTCAACCGTCTGGGCACCATCGGCTACCGCCAGCACATGATGTTTGACCACTCTGGTGAATACGACAGCTTCCTGCCGACGCTGCGCAACGAAACGGGTCTCACTGCGGATCTCGAAAGCTTGGGGAAAAACCTTGCCGTCCGCTACATGGGATTTGACGATGAGGAGCTCACCGATACCCTTGCATTGCTTCGCTACTGGCAGCGCACTCTGCAGCGTGCAAAAGACAAGCGCACGGTTACTTTCATGAACCTCATTGCACTGCACGACGGCAATCGCCTGCCGCGTCACGGCCGTGCTGAACCCTTTAAGCCCCGCGCCCAGAAGCTGCTCGATGATCTGCAGACCTTCCTGCGTGAACTGGAGCGCTCAGGACGCAAAGTAATGGTCGTCGTCGTGCCCGAACACGGCGCAGCCGTCCGCGGCGACAAAATTCAGGCGCCGCGTCTGCGCGATATCCCGTCTCTTCGCATCACGGAAGTACCGACGATGGTGAAGTTCGTCGGTCTGCAAGGACTCCCCGATGCGCCCATCCACGTGACAGGTCCGACGAGCTATCTTGCAATGACCACCTTGATCGGACGCACACTCGAAACGAATTTCTTCTCAAAGAAGGGCGGTGCCACACCGCTTGAATCGCTTGTGAAGGATCTGCCTGAAACCAACCCGGTCTCTGAAAACGGGCAGGCTAAAGTACTCGAATATAAGGGGCAGGAATATCTCAAACAAAAAGATGGAGACTGGAAACCCTACGCCAAATAGCATCCATCTTCCTTAAAATTCAGGCAAAAATCCGAAACACAATCATTCCATGATCAACTGTGCACAGATTCTTGCCTGGTCCGCTTGGGCGCCCGGTCTGGCTGACCAGGCTGCCTGGCTTGCTGCCCTCCGCACGCACGGTGCGGACTTTGGACTGCTTTCGAGCGAATATGCTCCATTGAACGCCGCAGAACCCAAAGCGCCGGCAGTCCTTGTCCCGCCGATGCTTCGTCGCCGGCTCTCGCCTTTAGGGAGAGCGGCCGCCGAAGCGGCCGCACCGCTCCTCGCAGCAGCCGAAGATAAAAATCTGCCGTGGGTTTATGCCTCCCGCTGGGGCGATCTGCAGCTGGCGGTGGATTCACTCGAAAGTGTTGCCGCCGGCGGAACCGTTTCGCCGGCCGCTTTTTCGACAAGTGTGCATAATGCCCCTCCGGCGCTCTTATCCATTGCGCTTGGGCATACCGGCAACCTCACTGCGCTTGCGGGCGGTCCTTTTTCGCTCGAAGCCGCCTTTGAATCCGCGGTTGGTCTGCTCTTTGAAGCTCCGCAGGTTCTGCTTATCTGTGCCGACCTAAAGCCGCCCGTACAGACGAACGCTGCCGGCGTGACACATGCCGTCGGGCTGCTGCTTGGCCGTCAACATGAAACAGCCGATCCCGATCAGTGGCGCGAGGCGTGTGCAAAGGGGCCTTACGCAGCCCTGACGACCCGGCCGCTGTCGGCTTCCGAAACGCCCGATAATCGCCTCGACACTTTGGGCGGCTCTTCACCGGCACTGGAAGTACTGGCCTGGCTGCTCGGCTCAGACGATCGTACTTTTACGCATTTTGACCGCCATGCGGCGAACATTTGGGCAAAAACCAGCAGACTTGAAGCCGAGACGAGGCACCCATAATGAATGCAGCTTCCATGCATGCCTTCCGCCGCCGAGCGCTCCTTCCTTTTCGTCTGGCCTTTACTGCTTTCGCTTTTGCGCTCTTTGGCCTGGGCGGAATAGTCTTCGGCTTTTTCCTCACGCCTTGGCTCAAGATGGCGGGCGGCACGCCTGAAGAAAAGAAAAGTCTGGCCAGACGGGTCGTAAAACGCTGGTTTGGGCTCTTTGTCAGTGTTATCACCTCACTCGGTCTCGTACGGATTGAGGTCAAAAACCCCGAAGCGTTCCAGAAAAAAGGAGCGATTCTCGCGGCCAACCACCCATCACTGATCGACATTGTGTGCCTTTTATCCATCGTTCCAGAAGCAACCACCATTGTCAAAGCCTCGCTCCTCAAGAATTGGTTCACGCGAGCCCCTATTTTGGGAGCCGGCTACATCCCCAACGACGCCGGTCCCGAAGCACTCGGTCTTCTGGAAGCAGAACTTTCCCGAGGCGTCTCGTTCGTGATTTTTCCTGAAGGCACCCGCACACCTATTCGATTGAGTGAAATGCCCAAGATGCATCGAGGCACAGCGCAGCTCGCACTGCACGCCAACCGGCCTATCACACCGGTAAGAATCTCCGCCCATCCTCGCTGGCTCACTAAGGATGCCGTTTGGTGGCGCCTTCCGCAGGAACCGATGGTCCTCACTTTTGAGGCGCTTCCCGAGATCGATGTTCAGACATTTCAAAGAACTTATAATCAGTCTTTTCGCCGCGCTGCCGTCGAACTTACCAATGCCGTCGGTCGGGCGCTTTTCCCGCATTTGTGAGTGAAGCGAAGCCGCGATCAAGGCTGCGCTTGCCCGCCGCCCAAATCACTCACCTTCAGAGAATCAATCCAGCCATGGACAATCCCCTTATCAGCGAACTGCAGCACCTTATCGTAGAGTCGCTCGCGCTCGAAGACGTCCAACCCGAAGATATTGATCCCGATGAACCGCTCTTTGGCGAAGGACTCGGCCTTGACAGCATTGATGCGCTTGAACTTGGCCTTGCACTCAAAAAGCGCTTCGGCGTGACGCTTACAGCAGAAAGCGAAGAATCCCGCGCCGTTTTCAAAAACGTTCGCTCACTTGCTGACTATATTGAATCCCATCGCGAACAGGCCTGACTCTTTGCCTTAAATGCCATGACGACTTTTACGCCTCAAGAAGAGAAGGTCTACGCCGCTCTTTCCAAAATCCTTACCAACGAATTCGATATTCCGGCCGAGAAGATCCGACCTGAAGCTCGTCTTTACTAGGACTTTGACATCGACTCCATTGATGCTGTCGACATGATTGTGCAGCTGAAGCCTTATTTGGGAAACCGCACAGTGAAGCCGGAAGCCTTCAAGGCTGTGCGCACCCTTGGGGATGTTGTTTCCGTGATTGCCAAAATCATGGAAGAACCCGATCCTGCCGCCTGACACACAGTTGTCAGCCTCAGCGATGGCCCTGCCGCTCAAGGCGGTTCTGCGCGCAGCGTTTGGAACTGTTCTCGTCCTTTATCCCTTCTGGGCCTGGTACGGTCTCTCGCACTGGGGACCGGCAGCGGTTGCTGCTGGTCTTGCCGCAGTCACTTTCTGCCGCGCTTTAGTGACAAGGTCGCGGGAGGATTGGATCCTCTCGGTCATCGCGGTCTGTCTATGCGCAGCAGCTGCATTCTCCGGACAGGAAGAACCCATGCGGTTATATCCAGTCCTTGTCAATGCCTTTCTTCTCTGGGCCTTCGGCACAACGCTTCTCCCCAATTGAATGCCCATGGTCGAACGTTTCGCCCGGATGAAAGATGCTGTGCTGCCGCCCGAAGCCGTTCGGTGGTGCCGAGGCGTTACTCAGGTCTGGTGCGGATTCTTCATTCTCAACGGTGCAGCTGCGCTCGCTACCGTTTTTCTTTCCAGAGAGACATGGGTACTCTGGAACGGGTGTCTTTCCTATATCGCCATCGGCGTGCTCTTTGCGGGAGAATGGCTTCTTCGTACTATCGTCATGCACCGGCGTGAAGGACAACAATAGCGTTCCGTCATCCTGACGGTTAAGTCGACGAACGGTTTGATACGGCAAACCCTCAGACACCGATGAACGTTGTCTTCTCCTTCCATACCGAGGACCTCTCCAGAGTGCATTATCAACCAACGCTTTTTCCATGCAGAACACCATTCTGAGCCGCATCCTTCAACATGCCCCAGCGAACCGCCCTGTTGCAAGAAACACACTAGGCATGGAACTCTCCATGACAGGCTTTCTCGCCGGTGCCGCGGTCTGGCGCAGCACAGCTCAGCATTTGCGCCTGCCTAATGCAGTGCTCTACGCCGAAGATGCCGCTGAACTGCTGCCAGCACTTTTCGGATGCTGGGCAGCCGGTGTGCATGTCGTTCTCCCGGGCGATGCGCTTCCAGGAACGCTCGAACGCCTCAGCGCAGCCGGGCTGACCGCGAAAAACACCATGCTTGGGCTCGATGCCGCGGCAATGGACGAAAGCCGCAGTTGGTCGATCATGACCCCTGAATGCCATTTTTCGGACTTTAACCGCCTGCCGCCTTGCGCAGACCTTCCGCTTTTGGACGACAAAGCAGAACTGTTATCGCTCTTAACAAGCGGAAGCACCGGCGAACCCAAACTCATCAGAAAGCGGCTCGAGCAATGTTTCTACGAGCCTGAATCGATCCATGCCGGCGTCATTGAACGTACCGGCCAATCACCGGCTGCGTGGGGCGAATTTGAAGTGCTCGGCACCGTGAGCGCGCAGCATATCTATGGGCTGCTCTTTCGCTTGATGTGGCCGCTGATGGAAGAACGCGGCATTGCAGTGGGACCGAGGCTTCACTATCCTGAGTCGCTTGAGGCAGCTCTTGAAAATTGCGCTGCGCGAGGACGCAAGGCTGTCGTCATCAGTTCGCCTGCGCATCTGAAGCGCTTCGGCGACGCGTCTCTCTTCACACCGTCACTAGGCACTGCGGCAGCTGTTTTTTCATCGACCGGCCCGCTCGATGATGCCGGCGCAATAAACGCCAAATGCGCCTTTGGGCACTTTCCCTTTGAAGTGCTCGGCTCGACTGAAACCGGCGGCATCGCCTGGCGGCAGCGACGTTTTACGGATAATGAAAAATCCGCCGTTGCCGCGTCAGCTTGGAAGACCGTTGAAGGGATCCAGGCAGCCGTTAAAGTCGACAGCCGCTATTTACCTGCCGGAGAGGGACTCATTGCGCTTTCCGGCCGCCACCTTGACCATGAAGGCTGGATCGACGGTGCAGACCGCATTGCGCTGCAAGACGGTTTGTTTTCACTCCTCGGCCGGGCTGACCGCATCGTCAAAATTGAAGGCAAACGCGTAGCGCTCCCTGAAGTGGAAAAACTGCTGCTTGAAACCGGTCTCGTCTCCAACAGCAAAGTCTTCTTGGAAACGATCGGTGCGGAATCTCAGCGCGATGCACTCCATGCGGCTGTCGTGCTTACGCCGGCAGGACGCGAACTGTTATTTACAAAGGGCAAAGCCGCACTGCTCGAGCCCTTGAAGACGCACTTGAAGCGATCGCTTCCTGCTGTTGCGCTTCCGCGGCGCTGGCGATTTGTCGATCAGCTGCCTGCTGATCCGCAGGGAAAAATCACGGTGGCTTGTCTGCGTACGCTCTTTGATCAGCGCCGACCAGAATGGCTGATAGAGACGGACACGGTTGAGAACGGCAAGCGAGTGCTCACACTTCGTTTTGAAGCATCGCTCCAACTGGCGTGGTTCAGAGGACACTTCCCCGACATGCCGATTCTTCCCGGCGTGGCACAGCTTCTTCTCGTTGAGACTGCTGCCCGAGAATTCACCCAAGTACCGCCCGATGCGGCTCCCGCTCAAGTGAAGACACTGAAGTTCCGAGCTGTTATCCGTCCCGGCGCAAAACTGCGCCTGCGGCTTACGCTGCCGGCTTCGATTCCCACTATGAGCGATCAAGATGGTTCCTGGAAACTCGGCTTCGAGTGGCGACTTATCAATGAGCTGCCTGGTGCCGAAGATGAACTGCAGACAAGCGGAACAATTGAATGGCATCGCGCTCAGGATGAACCTGCCGCATAAAACATCGGTTCTCTGCCGATCCAAATAACGACAACCAATTCCTTCGTGAGAGGCCGTCGGATATCGAACGGCTGTCTAATCCTGCGACGTTCCAAAGATTCTGCCGCCGGCGGTTTCCTTCAAGCAGCAGCGAAAAGCATGAAGGTCCGAATCCATCACGCTCCGTCAATCTGCGAATTCGCCCTCGTACGTTCTTCTCCTCATTTCGACTGTTTGAGACGCTCTCACGCGACATTGGACGGCTGTCACTAAGGAAACAAAAGTGCAAGGCTCATGCGCCTGCGCATCCGCTCTCCCCAAGCGGCATCTCAATGTTTTCAATCCGGTATATCATTTCTGTTTTCAGAGCCGACACCCGTCGGCTTTTTTTCTTTGTGCGCCCGGCAGCGCACGTGTGATTGTGTGGTGAAAGTCCACTGTCCGC
>OGKB01001652.1_pt1 | contig 10969 bp, 6 predicted proteins | sample 1572351 | NCBI WGS metagenome assembly OGKB01 (sample SAMEA2582088, study PRJEB24529) | metagenome | biome: Human gut stool | place: China | collected 2011
TTTCTAGTACTTCAACACATGTTCCGTCTACGAGATGTCGTCTCTGCGCAATTTCCTGACGGTTCTTCTTTTGTAAACAACCGCAGCTATGATAATTACCATGCACAAGACCTGCTGCCGTCACGTCAATTTCATTTCCGCAATCGCAGACACAATGCCAATAAACGGAACCCCGTTTATCTCTTTTCTCTGTCGCATACTTGGCTGTCAACATACCGAACTTTCTTCCTGACAGATCTGCCGGTCTTCTTCCCATAACCCTTCACCCTTTTTGCAAAAAATTTCGTAGAGTAGATTACTCTACGAAATTTTTATGAACCCCCTTGAAAATCAAGGGATTCCAGACGTCTGACCAAAAATTTGACGGTAAATAAATGCTATAAAATTGTAATTATGATTGATTTTTAAATACATATGATTATAAAAGTGCGAAGTGACTTAGATAAAGTAAGATAATTATTTTTAATTTTCTGATCTGGTAGCTTGTAAATTGTCTGATAATTGACCATGTATTTGACGGCGAATAGATAAAAAACCATTAAGAAATGGACATTAAAATGACGAAAATATCTGTTTTTCGCTAAGATATTGTATAATTTTACGAAATGAACGTATTCAGATTGACAGAAATGTTTGAAAAGAGTATCCTATATATGATAATTATATTAAGATTTGAAACAATTTAAAGAAAAAGCGTATTTCGTAGAGTAATCTACTCCACGAAATACGCTTTCTTTTTCTATTCCAAACTTTTCTCTTTTTCCCCATACACCTCAAAGAAACTGTCCCGGATTATAAATACAATTTTTTCCACATGGCTGACCATCAAAGATTTTCTTATTCAATTGATCGATATAGCTCCCTGTCTCTTTTTCTTCTCTTTGATTCTCCTCCAGAACCCCCAGCGCAGCCTTCAGATTCCGAATATCCCGGATCATATCTTCCACATAATTTCCTCGTCCAACCAGTTTCAGATGGGTAATCCCTGCCGCCTCCAGCTGTGGCAGCGCACACAGAGCACATCCACTCTTCCCGCAGAGATATTGTTGTTCTTGTTGCTCTTCTATCTCCAATGTTCTTTTTATCACTCGTTCCATACGCTCTTCCATCTCAGCATCTCCCCAGTAAGTCGTCCTGCACAGATAGCCCATCTCGTCACAGTGAAGGGAATTGCAGAATGCTCCTGTGAACTGACACAATTCGTTCAATGCAAAGGCCTCGAATTCCAGTTTTTCTGCATTTACAGCTTCTATCATCTGCCGCATCGATGCAACTGTATTTTTCCTGTGAAAGATTACCCTGTCGATTCCCATTTTCTGGAAAACTTTGATTGCCTCCCGGTTCATTTCTCCGGCTTCACCGCTGAGATGGATCTTACAGGATATGCCTTTCTGTCTCAAGTACAAAATCAATGCCGGATCGGCAAGGATGAAGCTGTCGAATCCGATTTTCATACACTGTTTCACAATGTCTGCAATCTCTTCATATTGTTCCGGAATATAATAGAGAGAATTCATCGCGATATGCACCGGCTTTCTATACTTCCTGATCATTGCTGAGAGGATCTCTAATTCACTGAAAGAACCGAGCTGCACATTATAAGCCAGCACTTCCCTGCGGTTCAGTGGAAGTACGGTTCCGTATTTTTTTGTCCGGTTATATGGCACACATCCGCAGAACAACTCGTCTGCTCCTGCCAGGACATATGGAATATATTCGTCTACAGAGCCAAGTCCTGCAACGATTTTCATCCTTCACTCTGCTTTTTCTTTTTCATTCTGTTTTCTTTTCTGTGTCTCCATTCTTCCATCATCCTTCTGTTTTTCATATTTCACAATAGATTGACTACAAGGCGGTTCCATTTTATTCCGAGTTCTCTCTTCAACTGATCCGATTCATCCAGCAGATGTTTATCCAATGCGAACAGACCGTTGTATTTTCCCTTCATATATAAATGCTTTGGATAGAAGAAGCCATGTTCCAGACACGGTGCCGGACATTCTTGTCTCTCCCTTTGTTTTCCACGTTCACCGTGTTCCAGTACAGCGCAAAGTGTACAATAACCCGACGTATTTGTCTGATAGAACGGCACGTGTAGATGGTTCTGTATCTTTTGCGGTATTTCCTGTGTATAACCGCAGCTTTCCCACTCATAACAGCTGATTCCAAAGCTTTCTTCCAGATAGGTGCGATAAAATCCTGCATTCAGATTATTCTGTTCCAACAGCGTCTTATCTCCCATCTTGTAGGACATTCTCGGATCTTTCTTCCGCTTATTTAAGAGCGTCCCAAGACACGGGATCAGATGTTCTTTCCGCTTCACAAGACGTGCCAGTCCCCAATCATTGACTACAACCTCAAGTCGTTTCTTCTCCGCCCCGGAAGTCTTCTGTTGTTCACACCACTGATCCAGGCGTGTCAACAGCTGTTCTGTCTGTGCAAGCCTGTCTTCCCGAATAAAGGAAAAGGCAACGGTCACTTCCATCCGTTCTTTATCTGCTTTCTCAAGAAGTGCAAAGAACTGTTCTTCTTTCGGGAATAAATGTGGACAGAATTGGTTGCCGATATACAACCGTTCCGGTTGTCTTCCCAGGATCCGCGCTTTTTCGATTCCATGCTGCTGCCAGTATTCTTTCATGAACCGTTCAATCGGTCTGGTCAGATATTGTTCGTATAGTTTCGGATGATCCAGTTCTACCGCTAATTCTGCCGGCAGATTCCGGAAGATCTCCGCATTCTGAAACCACGCTTTATTTTGTTCTGTTTCATTCTTGAAATGTTCCTCTTCTTCCTGCGCGGGATAACCGGTCATTTCTTGCGCCAGATGTGCATCATCCTCTTCCAGCTTGAGCGAAATGTATCGGCTATATTCGACACAGAGCTTCTGAAAGGCCTCTTTATAATCTTCCTGAACTGTGAAAATATCATAGGCTTGATAGAATTCTGTCTGTTCCCCGGCCTCTGTCTGAAAATGACGAATTTCAATCTCCCGATACTCTGCCTGATCCATCTGATAGAAGCAGATCTTGAATGCTTTCGGATAAATGTTCTCCTCTGCTTTCCCTCTCCTGCAAAACCGGATGCGGAATCCTTCGGATGAAATCTCTGTCAGGCGGACTTCTCTTTGCATCTCTTCTATTGAATCTTCTGTCATAACTCCGGCCAGAAGTCCATATGGAATCATCTGAATTCCTTTGATCCTTCGCTTTTTCATTTGCTTCCTCTCTCTTTTACAAAATCCTTTCCTTAAAAAATCGTGCTGTCAGCAGAACTCTCCGCCGACAGCACGATTCCTATACTTTTTTCTTATATGATTCTATTAGATGTTCAGAAGATCACTGAATACTCTCAGGGCTCCGTCTGTCTCATGTGCAAGTACGCGTTTTGCAAGGACTTTACCAAGCTGAACACCTTCCTGATCGAAGCTGTTTACATTCCACAGGAATCCCTGGAACATGATCTTGTTCTCGAAGTGAGCAAGCAGTGCTCCGAGAGATGCCGGTGTTAACTGCTCTCCGATAATGATGCTTGAAGGACGTCCTCCTTCGAAGTTCTTGTTGCGGTTCTCGTCTTCTTTACCACATGCAAATGCTACGATCTGAGCAGCTACGTTCGCGCAGAGTTTCTGCTGGCTTGTGCTGTCCTGGATCACAACATCTGTACCAATCTGGCTGTTCTTGAATCCTACGAACTGAAGCGGCACAATATCTGTTCCCTGGTGAAGGAGCTGATAGAAGGAGTGCTGTCCGTTTGTTCCAGGCTCTCCGAAGATAACCGGTCCTGTCACGTAATCAACCGGCTCACCAAAGCGGTTTACGGATTTTCCGTTAGACTCCATATCCAGCTGCTGCAGATGTGCAGGGAAGCGGCTAAGTGCCTGGGAGTATGGAAGTACTGCTGTGCTTGGGTATCCGAGTACATTTCTCTCATATACACCGATCAATGCATCGAGCATCTCCGGGTTCTCTTTGATATTCTTATTGAGGGACAGTTTATCCTCAGCTGCTGCTCCGTCAAGGAACTGTGCGAATACTTCCGGTCCGAATGCGAGGGAAAGTACGGCTCCGCCAACTGCTGATGTAGATGAGAAACGTCCTCCGATATAGTCATCCATGAAGAAGGCTGCAAGGTAATCATCACTCTTGGCAAGTGGTGAAGTCTCACTTGTTACTGCGATCATATGCTTGGATGCGTCAAGTCCTGCGTTCTTAAGAGCATCCTTTACAAAGGACTCATTTGTCAGAGTCTCAAGTGTTGTTCCTGACTTGGATACAAGTACGAAGATAGAGTGAGCAACATCTACAGAATTCAGAACTGCTGCCGCATCATCCGGGTCAACGTTGCTGATGAACTTTGCTTCCATCTTGAATGTATCATTCTTCTTTGCCCAGTTCTCAAGTGCAAGGTACATTGCGCGAGGACCGAGGTCACTTCCGCCGATACCGATCTGAACAACTGTTGTAAACTTCTCTCCGGCACCGTTTGTGATCTCACCTGCATGTACTTTGTTCGCGAACTCAGCAATCTTCTTCTGCTGCTCTACATAGAAAGTACGCTTGTCAACACCGTCAGCCACAACAGCATCTCCGAGCTGTCCGCGTGTCATATGGTGAAGTACGAGACGCTTCTCTCCTGTGTTCACAACTTCTCCGTTGTAAAGTGCTTCGAACTTCTCTGTCAGCTGTGCTTCTTCTGCCAGTTTCTCAAGAGCTGAGAGAACTGTGTCATCCACTTTCTTCGCTGCATAATTGTATGCTAATCCTTCTGCCATCGGAACGCTGTAGTTCTTCACACGCTCTGCTCCGTTCTCTCCGGCCATCACTGCTGCGAGGTCTACACTTTCTGTCTTCTCAAGTTCCTGATAAGAAGTAAGCTTATCCAAATTGTTCCAGGTAATCATCGTTGATTCCTCCTTCATAAAATAAAGTTCATATCCGGCTGTCGGGTTCAGTATCTTCTGACCGGCAGACCATCCATTTCATAAAAAACCTATTGTTAATTTCTCAACAATCAAGTTCATTATACAATCAATCCAATGCAAATTCAACCCACAAACGATATTATCAGAGCAGCTCCGCAAACAGACGTAAGATCAGCTGTCCGAGTCTTAAGCCCGCACTTCTTCCTTCTTTATACTGCTCAGTCACTTCTCTGCTTTCTCCCATCGTGCGGATCAGATCATCCCGGATCTCCAGCACTGCGTCGCAATCTGCCAGGAAGCATCCATTCTCAAAATGATGGTACAGGCTGCGGTAATCGAGATTGATCGTTCCGCAGGTCGCCATTTTATCATCTGCCACACTCATCTTCGCATGACAGAATCCCGGTGTCCACTCATAGATACGGACTCCATGCTTAACCAGATTATGATAGAAGGAACGGGTCACACTGTAGACCATCTTCTTGTCCGGGATACCCGGTGTTATGATACGTACATCAACACCACGCTTTGCTGCCAGTGTGAGTGCATGTGTCATCTCGTCTGTGATAATCAGGTATGGAGTGATAAACCAGCAGTATTTCTCTGCTTTATTCGCCATACTGATATATACTTCCTCGCCTACCTGCTCACCATCGAGCGGACTGTCTGCATATGGCTGGACATAACCACGCTGTTGTGCCTGGTATGCATAGTTGATCACATATTTCTCCGGTACAAGTTCTTTTGACTTTACATTTCCGGCTGCATTCCACATTTCCAGAAATGCTACTGTCATAGACTTGACCGCATCTCCTTCCATACGGATCCCGGTATCTTTCCAGATTCCATACGGATGCGTGATGTTGAAATACTCATTTGCCAGATTGTACCCACCTGTGTAAGCAATCTTTCCATCAATCACAGTAATCTTCCGGTGATCGCGATTATTCAGGAACATATTCAGTCCCGGCAGAATCGGGTTAAATACACGGCATTTGATTCCTAAAGATTTCAGTTTTGTTGCAAAATCCATGTTCACAAACCAAATCGATCCCATATCATCATAGAAGATACGAACTTCTACGCCTGCTTTCACACGATCTTCAAGTACCGTCTGGATCCGTTGCCATGCTTCTTCGTCTTCAATGGCATGATACTCCATAAAGATGAACTTTTCTGCCTTTGAAAGATCCTCCAGCTGTGCATCCAGCCCTTTGATTGCCTCATCATAATAGGTAACATCTGTGTTCTGATAAACCGGGTAACAGGAGTAATTCGTCAGATAAGAAGCGATTGCCCCCGCCTGCGGATTCTCTTTTTTCATCCATTCAAGAATCTGTCTGTTATCCGGAAGATATGGGAGCAGTTTTTTATCAATCTCTTCATATCTCGCCCGCATCTTCTTCGTACTTCCATTCAGACCTACGAGAAGATACAGACTCACACCAAGAATCGGGAATGCAAGCATCAGTATGATCCATGGCATTTTCATCGATGAAGTCTTATCCATGCTGTAAAGTCCAAGCACAAGAAAGATTGCCACGATTCTTGTTGCCCAGTCAATAATAGTTGCGTATTCACTTACCTTTGTGAACAGAAAGAGAAGGAATACAATCTCCAGCAAGATAGATACTGCTGTGAAGATCAGCCTCTTTGTTCCGTTCTCTGTCTTTTTCTTTCCTTCGAATGTACTGCTGCTCAAATCTACATGCCCCTTTTCTCTTTTCCTTTTAATAATTGCTATTTTCTCTTTGCATAGAAAGACGGAGAATCCGATCACTCAGATTCTCCTGACTCTTTTAATTAACACATACTATAACAGATATGGAAGGAAATTGAAACAAGTATTTTCTTTTTCCACTGTTTTTTTATTCATGTCTAAGTGCTTCGATTGGATTCATGTTCGCCGCTTTCACGGACGGGATCAATCCGAAGATAATACCGATCAGTGTGGAGAACAGCACTGCGATCACAATCGAAACTCCGCTGATTGCTACCGGAACTGCTGAGACTTTGGATATAATGTACGCAAGCGCGATTCCTCCAAGAACACCTATAATTCCTCCAAGCAGTGTCAGTACCGCTGCCTCTGTCAGGAACTGTGTCAGAATTCTGCGCTTTCTCGCTCCGAGTGCCTTCTTTAATCCAATCTCGCCGGTACGTTCTGTAACCGACACGAGCATGATATTCATAACTCCGATTCCACCAACTAACAGGGAAATGCTGGCGATCCAAATCAGCTGCTGATTTGTCGAGTTGCTGATCTCCTGGATCTGTGTTGCCTGCTCTAACAGATCTTCTCCTTTGTATTTTACGGTATCATCTGAAACTGTCAGCATAGCATTTAAAATATCTGCGGATTTCTCTCCTGCCGCTGTCATATCATCTGTACTTTTTGCACGCACGACAAGGTTCTGCGGTTCGTCATACTGGTAAATGACCGGCCATACTTGATCCGGAATAATAATCTTTCCGCTCTGGTCATCTGACATGTAGCGGTAGTAATCTTCCATTGAGTTGATCACCGGCTGGGACTCTGCTTTCTTTGCAACCATTCCAACGACAACAAAAGGCTCTCCCTTGATCTCGATCGTTCTTCCGATCACATCTGCATTGTCGAATAAACTTGCCGCTGTTGTCTTGTCTATCAAGGCTACTTTTCGTCCTTCGGAATAATCTTTGTCTGTTAATCCTCTTCCTTTGGTTACCTGATATCCGTAAACATCCAGATAATTTCTGTCAATTCCAAGAATCACGCTGTTACTTAATGACTTTGCGCCGCGGTAAACTGCGTCGTATTCATTTCTTGTATGATATAAAGACGCTGTCTCCACTTCCGGGAGTTCAACGACCTCCTGCAGTGTCTCGTCTGAGATCTCCGGCACTCCGTCCGGGAGTGACTGATACTGCAGATCGATCGGCCAGTCACCCTGATAGAGCTGTACATTTACCGCGTCATTTCCTGCACCGACCAGATTCTTCTTAATCTGTTCATTCGTTCCTTTGATCGTGGACACAATTGCTATAATGGAACCGATTCCTATGATGATTCCGAGCATTGTGAGCGCAGATCTTAATTTATGATTCCAGATTCCCTGAAACGCCAGTCTGATGTCTTCTAACATAATGGCACCTCACTCTCTTTCATTTTGATACTGTTCAGTCTTCTTAATAATAGTCGTACAGGGTATCTGCTTCCTGTGTCTTTGCGCCTTCTTTGACATCTCTGCCGTAAGGGAACGCGATCAGGTCGTCCATTGTGAGGCCGGAGGTGATCTCCAGTGAATTGTACATATTTTTGCCAACCTCTACATACTGTTTTGTTAATCTGCCGTTATCGCCCCGCTTGTAGACATAATAGCGGTTTCCTTCCTCGCGGACAAACATTTTTTCAAGATAGATCGATCCATCACTACCTGCTGCAATTCCATTCATCGACAGATTCACAGACTCACCATTCGAGAGATTTGCGTCTCCGTGGATCACGAGCGTGAACGGATAGAAGGACTGATTCTGGTTCTCTCCTGTGGAATAATCGCTTACCGGTGAGTTGCCAACACCTGTAACTGTCGCTTCGTAAGATTCTCCCGACTGCCAGGACATTACAGTCGCAGTCATTCCTTCTTTGATCTGATCAAGCATTGTCTCTCCGACTCTTCCGGTCACATAGAAACCTTCTTCTCCGACAACGCTGACAACTGGTTTGTTCTCATTCTTTGCAGACGCTTCGTCAGTCGCTTCTTTGACTACACCTTCTACCGTACTTTTGATCACGCCGTCCCCGACCTTTTTCTTCAGCTTTTTCAGTTCCAGTTCAGCGGATCTCCTGGAAAGATCCAGATCTTTGATCTTCTGCTCTTTCTCCTTGATTTGCTTCGTCACTTCTTCCTTTGACGGGAGGTCCGGGGTGTCTGGGATAACCGGATCTTCTGAAATATCCGGTTCCGGAGTTGGTTCTGGTTCCGGAGTTGGCTCTGGTTCCGGAGTTGGCTCTGGATTTGGAGTCGGCTCCGGGTCTGGAGTTGGTTGTGGATCCGGTATGACTACCTGTCCTGTTTTTCCATCGAGGATCCAACAGGATAAGAATTTTGTCGGCGTTTCTGCGTTATCTACTACATCAAAGGCACACACTTGACCCTCTTTTAATACTTTGAGCATAAACGGTGCATTTACGGCTGCCCCCGGTGCGCAAAGATAACGATACGGTTTTTCCATTGTTCCGTCTGCATCTTCTTTATTATAAGGAACAGAATCTAATGTGATCTCACTGTAAACCTCTTTTCCCTTTAATGCTTCAGGGAATGGACGCTCGACTGCGGAAGATGGTACATCGTCTTTTTTGTTATCGTCTTTGGATGTATCGTCTTTTGTATTATCATCTTTCGAAGCATCGTCTTTTGAAGTATCATCTTTTGTGTTGTCGTCTTTTGTCGTATCATCCTTCGAGGTATCACCATCCGGTTTTTTATTCTCATCCTCTTTTGATGTATTAAGAACGGTTGTCTTTACAGCACTCATCTTCTGTACAGTTGGCTGTTGTTCTCCATCTGCGCTTGTCTGCACGACGGATGCCCCTGTATCTGCCTTCGCGGTCTTTGTCCCCTTGAGCTGGGTGATCTCTTTCTGCAGGTTCTGAATGTTCAGGTCAATCCCCTGAATCTGCATTTCTTTCATCTCAAGCTCCAGGGAAGAAAGTGTCGTGTCGTATGCCACAAGACGGTCTCCGACTTTCACCGTATCCCCGGCTTTCACGTAAACCTGTGTGATCGGCATAGTATCATCCACGTAAATGTCCTGCTTTTGGTTCGTTGTGACGGTTCCGTAACTTGCAATCCCGCTATCATCGTACCAGCCACCGGAATTCACACTGCCGACAGGAGCTACTTTAACAGCCTTTCCGCTGTTCTTCACTGCGAAACCGATTCCAAGTGCAAGAACGATGCAGCCTGCTGCCACAGGAATGCCGATCTTGATTATTTTCTTTTTATTCATCCGCACTCTCCTCCGTTCCCGGAACTCCTTCCTGCATTGCATTCTCTTCTACAGGTTCTTCGTAACCGCCCTCGGCTCCTGACATATCTGAAGTACTGCCTGAAGTACTGCCTGATGTACCTGAATCGTTCTTCACAACAGCTGCACCTTTTTTGCACTCCTCGCTTGGCCATACAATGTAATCAGAAGCTTTCAGTCCGTCTACGATCTCACAGGTTCCCATATCTTCGTTCGTCTCTCCGAGTGTAACAGAACGCTTCTCCAGCTTGTCATTATCTCCTGCTACCCATACATATGGATGATCTGAATCTGCGTCTACAATGTAGTCACGCATCAGCCACATCTTGTCTGCTTCCAGTGAAGTACTTGTCTCGATATAGACATGCTGTCCGAGCATCAATCCATCCACTGTATCCAATGTGACATAGAATGGATACTTTGTTGCCTGATTATCGCTGTGCTCAGAACCATAACTCATAGAATCCTGGGAACTGTTCTCCGGCTTCTCTGTGTCTACGTTATCTACTGTACCTGTCCAGATCTCATCTTCATTCACTCTGGAGCGGATCGTCACCTGTGTGCCCGGTGTCAGATCTCCGATGTTCTGCTCGCTGATCTTTCCTTTGATTCTGTATTTTCCTGTAGAAAGGATACTCATAAACGGTTTGGACTCTCCTGTAGAAGGATCTGTTCCCTGCTGTTCGTTGATCTCCTGTACAATTCCGGCAACTGTAGAAGTTACTGTAGACTGTTCCAGGCTCTTCTGTGTACGGTTTACTTCCAGCTCTTTTACTTTATAATTGTACTCTTCCTGCTTGATCTCCATCTGAAGTTCCTGGATCTGTGTCGTATAGGACAGCTGTTCGCTGGCCGGCGCACTCTTCTTCTCCGTTGTAAGTGTCGCGATCTGTGAATTCAGGCTGCTGATGTTGTTCGTGATCTTCTCAAGCTCCAGTTTTCCCTGATCTAATGTCATGGCAAGCTCTTCTGTATCGTATTCAAACAACTTTGTTCCAGGCTCTACTTCCTGCCCTTTTTCAACAAAGATCTGTTTTA
>OGKB01001659.1_pt1 | contig 10941 bp, 8 predicted proteins | sample 1572351 | NCBI WGS metagenome assembly OGKB01 (sample SAMEA2582088, study PRJEB24529) | metagenome | biome: Human gut stool | place: China | collected 2011
AAAGATAATCTTCATCTTAGTGCCCTGTTGACCCAAATCCACCAGTTCGCACGCCATCTGCTTCATCTCCATCTGCAATCAAGAAAGGAGCAAAGACAGCCTGAACCACACGTTCCCCAACTTCAAGGACGACTTCTTGGTCCGTGATATTTTTCATCTGAGCAAAGATATGGCCTTCATTTCCTGGATTACCATAGTAGTCTCCATCAATGACACCCACAGAGTTAATCAAGACCAGACCTTTTTTACGAGGGTTAGAGGAACGATCATAGAGATAGAGCACCTCGCCCGCTTGCATATAGGCCTTAACACCAGTCGGAACGAGGACGATTTCCCCAGGAGCAATGACTGTGCGCTCGGCCACTTTTAAGTCGTAGCCTGCTGCGTGGGCTGTCTCCCGTTTTGGCAGTAAGTCCTGATTGGTATAGCTTGATACAAGTTCAAATCCACGAATTTTTGTCATCATAATTCCTCTTTCATTCTAAATAGTTCCATCTCTTCTATTATACCATCACTTTGACCTAGCGTCTCCCCTATACTACTATTCGTATTTTTTTAATAATGTCATTCATTTTTCTGCTCATTTTACGCACCTTTGGATATTTTATGACAGTTTCATGCATGTATTCTGGAAATTTTAGAAAGTCAATGAAAAAGTTATTTAATAGAAAATTTGTGCAAAAATTCACTCTTTTTAGCTTGAAGCTACTCATTATTTTTGCTATAATTCCCTTTGTAGGGAATAATTTTAAAAGTAAAATATTTTACCCTATAAAATAATTTTATGGAGGTTGTGTCTCAGCAGTCAATTCTTATTGCCAACAGATAGGATTTGAACATTCCTATCTTTAAGAGTAATCAGGCATTGATAATTAGGCACTAATTTTTTTATGAAAAGGGAAGATAAGATGAAGAATAGAAATATTAAAATTTTCTCATTTGTCCTTTGTTTAGTGGCCATGCTTTTCGCTTTAGGTCTAAATCGCACTTCAGCAGAAACTCCTGAAGTGACCGTTAGCGGAAAATTGGTCGATACAATCAAAAATGTCAAAGTTAGCAATAATGAGGGCGGAAACCTCGATTGGGAATTAGGACAATGGGCAACATTCCGAATTAATGCTGATTTTGACTTAGCTGGTAAGGATGTTAAAGCAGGAGATACCACAGACATCACTGTACCAGATGCTTTAATTATTACTTCGGATAGTTTTGACATTAAAGATGTCAATACTAATGAGGTTATTGCCCATGCAACAGTGGATAAGGATAATAAAAAACTCTCCTTGACATACACCGATTATGCAGAAAAGCATTCAGATACTAAGGGATCGTTTTTCTTCTATGCCCGTATCGACTTTAAGAAACATCCACAAAAAGGTGAGGTTCCTGTTGAAATAACAGTCAATGGGAAAACAACAATTGGTGGTAAAGTTTCATTTACTGGTGTTGGTGATGGTAATCCTAATGAATTAAAGAAAACAAGTTGGGTTCATAAAGATAATCCTAGAATAATTACCTATGGAATCTCAATTAATCAAAAGAAACAAAGTTTCAAAGAAGTGACTATTGAGGACAAGTTACAATTCACGAATGCGTCCTATGTAAAAGATAGCTTTCGTGTGACAAAAGGAGAAATGTCTTTTGTCGATGGCGAATGGCAATTTAATAACACTTCTGATGTAACCAATGAACATCCGGTTACTGTTAGCGCTGATGGACAATCATTCTCTGTTAGTCTTGGAGATGTTGCTGAAACGGATCAGTACCGTATTACTTATGATGTTCAGTTAAATTATTCACCTGTCGATGGAGAAGTTTTAAAAAATGAAGCTACATTAAAAGGTAAAGGAATTGTTATCAAAGAAGCTTTGAATAAAGCTGCAGTTCAAATTGCAGGTGGTGCTGGTGTTGGTTATGTCTTTACCATTCATATCCATAAGGTGGGCGACGAAAATCAACCACTTGCTGGAGCTAAATTCAAAGTGGTACGTCAAGCCAACAACCAAGTAATCGGTGAATATGTGACCGATAAAGATGGGAATATCACAGTCAATGGTCTTTTAAAAGATAAATACATTTTAACTGAGTTACAAGCACCTGAAGGTTATACCATTACTACTGCTGATACCCCAGTTAATGCTGAAGACTTTAGCGGAACGGATCATGCGGTAACGAAGACAATCGTCAATCCAAAAGAACAGACAACTACAACAACTACGACTACGACGTCTACAACGACTCAAGAGCCAACAACAACTACGACGACAACTCAAGAGCCGACGACGACTACGACAACAACTGAGGAACCTACTCCTACTACCACTACAACAACTCCAGAGTCAACAACAACTTCAACGACAACTGAAGAACCTACAACTACAACAACTACGACTCAAGAGCCAACAACTACAACAACGACAACTCAAGAGCCAACAACTACAACAACGACAACTCCAGAGTCAACAACAACTTCAACGACAACTCAAGAGCCAACAACTACAACAACGACGACTCAAGAGCCAACAACTACAACAACGACGACTCAAGAGCCAACCACTACAACAACGACTACAACTACGTTTGAAAAACCAGTGCCTACAACGACCACTACGACAACAACGCCAGAGGGGCCAACAACGAATACGACCAAACCTGGTAACCCAGGTGATTCTGGCACGACAACTTCAAACGGAGGTCGCAAGACATTCCTTCCGAAAACAGGTGAAGCAGTCGCTACTGGTGTCATCTTGATCGGTGTTGCTATCCTATCAGGAGCCGTCATCTTGAAACGCAAGATTTCTAATAACTAATCGTTCGCATGTGCGGATCATATAAAAAAAAGAGGCTGGGACAAAAGTCCTAGCCTCTTAATTGTTTTTGGATTGTCGAGCAAGACGCAGTGGTTGAGTGGGCTCTACTACGCTGATTTCATCAGCTTTTACAGCCCTACTCAACTGTGCGGAGGTGGGACGACGAAATCGAATTCTAACGAATTACCGATTTCTGTCCCACTCTCTTTTTGTTTGCATTGAAAAAAGTGGCGAAATGGCGTATGATAAACGTGTAAGGATTCCCAATAGGAGGTGTTCCAGATGGACTTTCGTTTAGATCAAAGTTTAGTAGCTCTTGGTATTGATACAGTTGTGGTCGGAATTGCTAGAAATGTGGATCCTCAAGCAGTTTTGCTCCCTTCTTTTCTTGAAAAGAAGAAAGAGCTTGAACAATGGGCGCTCCAGTGTCAGACAGAAGAAGTAGGGGCATCTCCTGTCATTAAAGGGTATACAGACCTTTTGCAAAAAGTAGGGCGTAGCATCAAGAAAAATCCACCAACAGTCCTAGCTCTTATCCGAAACATCCAGCATCGAGGAGCTCTTCCTCAGATCAATAGCATCATCGATATCTATAATGTCGAATCGCTGAAGTCTTTTCTCGCGATCGGAGGACATGACCTAGATAAGATTGAGGGACCGATTGAATTTACAGTGAGTCAAAGAGACGATCTCTTTCTCCCTATCCTTTCTAGTGAAAAACATGTCGCACCGACAGATCCTGTCTACCGGGATCAAAAAGGAGTTCTGGCTTGGTTGGATGTACGCGATAGTGACCATTACAAATTTGAGGAGACTACGCAAAACGCCCTCTTTGTCATCCAAGGAAATACCGAGACGTCAGTCGAGATGCGTTTAGAAGCGCTAGAACGAATCCACAAGGACCTTGCTCTTTGCATGCCTCAGCTTCAATTTGAGAAATTTCTCGTCACACAAAATGGAGTGGAAAAGGTCGTGTAAACAGCGAAAATCATTTTCATGAAATTTTCAATTTGACAAAGTAATCCATTTGCGGTAAGATATTGTTCGGGCACCTCATTTTGAGGTCGGAGCTCCCTAAGGATTAGGGAGCTATTTTTGTTTTTTCTGCAAAGAGGAATGGCCTCTACAACAATAGAAGAAGAGGAAAGCACATGTCAACAAAATATATTTTTGTCACGGGTGGTGTCGTATCATCCATCGGGAAAGGGATTGTCGCAGCAAGTCTTGGTCGCTTGCTCAAAAATCGTGGATTGAAAGTGACGATCCAAAAGTTTGACCCTTATATCAATATCGACCCAGGGACGATGAGTCCTTACCAACACGGGGAAGTATTTGTCACAGACGATGGCGCAGAGACAGACTTGGACCTTGGTCACTATGAACGCTTCATTGATATCAATCTGAATAAGTACTCAAATGTGACAACAGGGAAAATTTATAGCGAAGTTCTTCGCAAAGAACGTCGCGGAGAATACTTGGGCGCGACTGTACAGGTTATTCCTCATATTACAGATGCCTTGAAAGAAAAGATCAAACGAGCAGCGACGACGACGGATTCAGATGTCATCATCACAGAAGTCGGGGGAACAGTTGGAGACATTGAGTCCCTTCCATTCCTTGAAGCTCTTCGTCAAATGAAGGCAGATGTTGGTGCTGAAAACGTTATGTACATCCACACCACTCTTCTACCTTACTTGAAGGCTGCGGGAGAAATGAAAACCAAGCCGACCCAACACTCTGTGAAAGAATTGCGTGGTCTTGGGATTCAACCAAATATGTTGGTCATCCGTACAGAAAAACCAGCTGGTCAAGGAATTAAGAACAAGTTGGCTCAATTCTGTGATGTGGCACCAGAAGCTGTCATCGAGTCACTTGATGTGGAACATTTGTACCAAATCCCATTGAACTTGCAAGCACAAAATATGGACCAAATCGTTTGTGACCATTTGAAATTGGATGTTCCTGCAGCAGATATGACAGAATGGTCTGCGATGGTCGACAAGGTCATGAACCTCAAGAAGCAGGTCAAGATTTCCTTGGTTGGAAAATACGTAGAATTGCAAGATGCCTACATTTCTGTCGTTGAGGCCTTGAAGCACTCAGGGTATGCCAATGATGCAGAGGTCAAGATTAATTGGGTCAATGCCAATGATGTGACAGCTGAAAATGTGGCAGAACTCCTTGGAGATGCGGATGGGATCATCGTCCCAGGTGGTTTTGGTCAACGGGGGACAGAAGGAAAAATTCAAGCCATCAAGTATGCGCGTGAACAAGACGTCCCAATGTTGGGTGTCTGCTTGGGTATGCAGTTAACCTGTATCGAATTTGCCCGTCACGTTTTAGGTTTGGAAGGGGCCAATTCATCCGAATTGGATCCAGAAACCAAGTATCCAATTATCGATATCATGCGGGACCAAATTGATGTGGAAGACATGGGAGGAACGCTCCGTCTCGGTCTTTACCCATCTAAACTCAAACGAGGATCAAAAGCAGCCGCTGCCTATGATAATCAAGAAGTGGTACAACGTCGCCACCGTCACCGTTATGAGTTTAACAATGTTTTCCGTGAACAGTTTGAAGAAGCAGGTTTTGTCTTCTCAGGCGTTTCACCAGACAACCGTTTGGTCGAAATCGTTGAAATCCCAGAAAACAAATTCTTTGTTGCTTGCCAATACCACCCAGAATTGTCAAGCCGTCCAAACCGCCCAGAAGGACTTTACACAGCCTTCATCACAGCGGCAGTTGAAAACCACGATAGCAAATAAAAATCAAGGCTGGGCAATAAGTGTCCAGCCTTTGGACTATAATAGTAATAACTACATGACGCAGTGGTTGATTGGCATCTTTGTTCGCTTTTCAAGCTCCAAAGATGACCTAATCAACTGTGCGGGGGTGGGAAGACGAACTCTTTTTAATTAGTCGGAGTTCTTTCCCACTCCCTTTTGTGAAAAAATGACAAACTCTGAAAAAAGTTTGAAAAAAATCTTGACAAAAAAGTCGTTGATTGATATACTAGTAAAGTACTCAATCGCGGGGATGGCGGAATTGGCAGACGCGCAGGACTAAGGATCCTGTGACCGCTTTAGGTCGTGAGGGTTCAAGTCCCTCTCTCCGCATCGGATCAAGATAGCTTCGGCTATCTTTTTTTTGTTTTCAAATTTCTTTGTGGTAGAATAGGTGTGAGATGAGGTGAGAACATGAAGAAGAAGTATCTGGTTTTGGTCGATGGCCTCTTTGCACTATTGGGAAGTGCCATTAATTTTTTCGGTCCTATCCAGATTTTAGCGATGGCGATAGGCGCATACAAGGATACTTTTAGATATTTTATTGCCTTAAACATATGGAATGTTTTCATTTTTTTAGTGGCGATTGCTTCTAAGTATCTGCTCAGAGATGAAAAAAGAATCAAAAAATGGATTCTTCATCTCTTTCTGATAGCGGGCTTTATTCTCTTTCTTGCGTCAATCCTTGTTGTGGGTGAGAATATTCCCTTTCTTGAGGGAGTGCTAAACGGACTTCTTGGAAAAATATTTACCGACAGTCAGTTATTTGCTGCTTATTTCTATTCTCAATGGGTTGCAGCGGTATCCCTTGTGATTTGCGGGATTGCCTTTCTCCTTTCACTAAAAAAATTTAAAGAAGAGAATTGAAGGGGGTGTAAGTCCCCTTCTTTTACTTGTTTGCTAGGATGAGAGTCTTAGGAGATAGGAGATTCCGTCCTATTTATCGGAAGAAATCGCTTAAAGCTACAGGAAAAACTAGCAATTTCATCTAAAAAGTGATAAAATAAACAATGTAAGTGGGATTAGCCCCACAAAAATATATAGGAGGCCTATAACTAATGGCAATCGTTTCAGCAGAAAAATTTGTCCAAGCAGCTCGTGACAATGGTTATGCAGTTGGTGGATTTAACACAAACAACCTTGAGTGGACTCAAGCTATCTTGCGTGCAGCAGAAGCTAAGAAAGCTCCAGTACTTATCCAAACTTCTATGGGTGCTGCTAAATACATGGGTGGTTACAAAGTATGTAAAGCCCTTATTGAAAACCTTGTAGAATCAATGGGTATCACTGTACCAGTTGCTATTCACCTTGACCATGGTCACTACGACGATGCTCTTGAATGTATCGAAGCTGGTTACACTTCAATCATGTTTGACGGTTCACACCTTCCAGTTGAAGAAAATCTTAAATTGGCGAAAGATGTCGTTGAAAAAGCTCATGCTAAAGGTATCTCAGTAGAAGCTGAAGTTGGTACTATCGGTGGTGAAGAAGACGGTATCATCGGTGACGGTGAATTGGCACCAATCGAAGATGCTAAAGCAATGGTTGCTACAGGAATCGACTTCTTGGCTGCAGGTATCGGTAACATCCACGGTCCTTACCCAGCAAACTGGAAAGGTCTTCACCTTGACCACTTGCAAAAATTGACTGAAGCTGTTCCAGGATTCCCAATCGTATTGCACGGTGGATCAGGTATCCCTGATGATCAAATCCAAGCAGCGATCAAACTTGGTGTTGCAAAAGTTAACGTTAACACTGAATGCCAAATCGCATTTGCAAATGCTACTCGTCAATTCGTACGTGAATACGATGCAAACGAAGCAGAATACGACAAGAAGAAACTCTTCGACCCACGTAAATTCTTGAAACCAGGTTTCGAAGCAATTACAGCAGCTGTTGAAGAACGTATCGACGTATTCGGTTCAGAAGGCAAAGCTTAATAAAAAACAGGAAAGCAAGGTCCCATGTGGATCTTGTTTTTTTATATGATATGAAGATAGAAATCTGTCAAACGACTTCCTCTAGTAGGTCTAGGATTGAATACCTATTAATAGAATATGCAATAAAGACAGGTTACATATCGAGATGAATTATCTTTTATTTACATTTATATCTATAGTCGATACAATTCATAGCAATCATTATATTCTATAAAAATATGTTATACAAACTATTAGTTTCTTTTATACTAAATTAATTCGATGAATCCAATTAATTTTTTGCTTTTAGTACTAGGTTGTGATAAAATAAAATTGAAGTTTCAGGGATAGAAAAGGGAGTGTAAAATGAAAAACACTAAATTATTATTAACAGTTTTAATAGCTGGTTCATTACTAACAGCTTGTCGTACAAATAATGAGTCTAAAACAACGGCTTCTTCTGATAAGAATCCTGTAGTAAAGACTAAGTCTCCTTCAAACTCTAATAAATCTACAACGGAAGAAGATCTTAATGATAAGAACTCATTTGTAGTTAAGATGAATAAGTTTGCGAAGTTATCGAAATCTACTGAGGAAATCTATGTCACAGGAGATGTTGTGGTAGGCGAGAGCGGAGATGTAAAACCTGGAATTTATGACTTGGAAATTACAGGAGGAAGTGGCAATATTTTTGGAGACAGGAAGGATTTTTCTTCGCCTTTTATTAATTGGGTAGCAGGAGCTCAAGGAACATCTACAGATTCTCCTTCAAAAATAAGAATGGTTTTATTTGAAGGAGATAAATTAAATTTTAGTAATATTTCCAAGATTAAATTCAATGCAGTACCAGAAAAAGTACAAATGAGTAATGAGTTGGGAATTGGAGAATATGTTGTAGGTCGCGATGTTAAAGCTGGTACATATAGGTTAAGTACTAATATTAATATGAATTCAGAGCTTCAAAATTTGGGCTGGTCGCTCTCTATATATAATATGTTAACAAAAACATCTAAAAACCAAACGTTAGATCCTAGCAATCTAGATGTTGCTGTGAAACTAGAAGAGGGAGAAATTGTCTCGATCAATTTATATAATACTGATGATAATGTATCGAGTGATGATGCTAGATTAATTTTCACTGAATTAAAATAGGTAATGCAATACGAACTAGAGGTTTATCCGTAAGGATAAGCCTTTTTGTAGAGTTGGAGGTTATTATTTATCTCTTTTATTATTGCAATAAAAATATCTCATTCGTATTGCTAAAACACTCTAAAGCTTGTACAATAACACTATGAAAAAATTCAAACAGTTTAGCTGGATCATTTTTGTTGTTCTTATCCTTTTTCTAGGAGGTACATTTGGTTTTCACCAACTTAGTTTGCAAAAAGAAAGTAAGCTTCTCATGCCTATAGGTAAGAAGGTTGTAGTCAATGGACATCAAATGAATGTATACATTAAAGGTGAAGGATCTGAAACGATAGTATTTCTTTCAGGTGCAGGTATTGCTTCACCTATATTAGACTTTAAGAATCTAACAGATTCCCTATCCAAAAAATACAAAGTAGTCATCGTAGAGCGGGCTGGCTATGGTTATAGCGAGGATAGTAACCAATCCAGAGATGTGATGGAAGTTTTGTTTGAGACACGTCAAGCTCTATCACAAGCAAATGTAATAGGTCCTTTTATCATTTTGTCTCATTCAATGGCTAGTCTTGAGAGCCTGGCTTGGCAAGAGAAATATCCGAATGAAGTGAAGGCTTTGATTGGCCTGGATTGGGCCTTGCCAGCGAGTTATGAAGATTTAAAGGATAATCAGGCCTTGCTTACTGTGGCTTATTGGAGCAGTAAGATTGGCTTATTACGCTATTTCCCTGAGTCCTTTTATATAAAAAATCCAACTCTGACTGAAACTGAACGACAACAATATAAATTACTAGCATATAAGCAGTTGATGTCACAAGCCATGCTTCATGAATCCCGTTTGGCAAAGGAAAATGCCAAGAAAGTTCCATCTAGCATTAATCCGAAAATTCCAGCCTTACTAATGGTTTCTAATGGTGATGGTACTAGCTTTAGCCAATCTGAGTGGCAACGTTATGCAGAGAGATTTGCAAGCGACCAGTCTAATGTTCAAGTCGTCTATATGGATGCGCCTCACGACCTCTATCATTATCAAAGCGATGCTATTGTTTCTCGCATTAAAGAATTTTTAGAGAATAATTGAGGGCTTAAAAATCCATTGAGACTGATGATAATAATTAAATGCTGAAGGATTAACAGTAGAATCGTTAATTTTCTCGATTAAAAAAATTCTTTTTCTTAACAAAAAACCTGCCCCTAAGGGCAGGTTTTTTGGTGTCTTAAGGAAACTATTTAACAGAATTTTTGATTAAAAGTTTCATTTTAAGAGAGAAATCTCTAATTTTATAATCAACAAGCAAACGCTTGCATTCCTTTTTTTATTAGATTATAATAGGTTGGTATAAAGCCTTCTGTAATAATATTTAGAAAGTGTAGAAAGTAAGGATTTAGAATATTTGTAGTCAAAAATACAATGTTGCTTCTTACGATAGGGAGATAGATATGGCAATGATAGAAGTGCAACATCTTCGGAAAAATTTTGTGAAGACAGTTAAGGAGCCGGGGTTAAAGGGAGCCTTGCGCTCCTTTATTCATCCTGAAAAGCAGACCTTTGAAGCGGTCAAGGATTTAACTTTTGAAGTTCCAAAAGGGCAGATTTTAGGATTTATCGGGGCAAATGGTGCTGGGAAGTCAACCACCATCAAAATGCTGACAGGAATTTTGAAGCCCACATCTGGCTTTTGTCGGATTAACGGCAAGATTCCCCAGGATAATCGCCAAGATTATGTCAAGGATATTGGAGTCGTTTTCGGACAACGCACCCAGCTATGGTGGGATTTGGCTCTGCAAGAGACCTACACGGTTTTGAAAGAGATCTATGATGTACCGGACTCGCTTTTCCATAAGCGCATGGACTTTTTGAATGAAGTTTTGGATTTGAAGGAATTTATCAAGGATCCTGTGCGGACTCTTTCACTAGGTCAACGGATGCGGGCGGATATTGCGGCTTCCTTGCTTCACAATCCCAAAGTTCTCTTTTTAGATGAACCGACTATTGGTTTGGATGTGTCGGTCAAGGACAACATTCGTCGGGCCATTACCCAGATTAATCAGGAGGAAGAGACAACTATTCTCTTGACTACTCATGATTTGAGTGATATTGAGCAACTCTGTGATCGGATTTTTATGATTGATAAGGGGCAAGAGATTTTTGATGGAACGGTTAGCCAGCTCAAGGAGACCTTTGGAAAGATGAAGACTCTCTCCTTTGACCTGACGCCAGGTCAAAATCATCTCGTCTCTCATTATGAGGGCTTGCCTGATATGTCCATTGATAGACAAGGA
>OGKB01001668.1_pt1 | contig 10879 bp, 5 predicted proteins | sample 1572351 | NCBI WGS metagenome assembly OGKB01 (sample SAMEA2582088, study PRJEB24529) | metagenome | biome: Human gut stool | place: China | collected 2011
CTGTCTCACAGAAACCGAAGAGTCTTTTGTCATATATTCCATATCGACTGCCGTCGCGCCGCCATGCACCTTAATCAGTTTTTTTCGCTTATCCAGCGTTGTCAGATCCCTTCGTATCGTAGACTCGGAAGTATCCAAAAGCTCTGTCAATTCTGTCACTGTGACACTTTTCTTTTCTTCTACAATATTTAATATCCGGTTAAACCGTTCTTCCGCCAGCATATTTACACCTCTCTTCTAAATCTATTTTAAATTCATTTTCGTTCAAAGTCAATCAATTTCATTCAAAATAGTTCGCAATTTTTCCCTTTATTTTTTATGCATACTGCAAAATCTTTATTGCCGTAAAAAAGCCATTGCAAAGTATCATACTTTACAATGACTTTTTTCTTGAAAATTATACCTCAAATAATGGTGTCGACAAATATCGTTCTCCCGTATCCGGCAATATTGCCACAATTGTTTTTCCTGCATTCTCTTCTCTTTTTGCAAGCTCTATCGCCGTGTGAAGCGCTGCGCCGGATGTAATTCCTATCAGTACCCCTTCTTTGTGGGCAAGCATTCTGGAAGCTGCATATGCCTCGTCATTTTCCACCTGCACAATCTCATCATAAATCTCCGTATTCAAAATCTCCGGAATGAAACCTGCTCCAATCCCCTGCAGACCATGAGGTCCTGGTTTCCCTCCTGATAACACCGGTGATGCCGCCGGCTCCACTGCAATTACTTTCAGCGCCGGATTTTTCTCTTTTAAATACTCCCCGGTTCCTGTAATTGTTCCACCGGTACCGACTCCCGCAACGAAGATATCCACCTTACCTTCGGTATCTTCCCATATCTCCGGTCCGGTAGAAGCGGTATGCGCAGCCGGATTCGCTTTGTTTATAAACTGACCAAGAACAACTGCCCCATCAATCTCTTCTGCAAGTTCTCCAGCTTTCGCAATCGCTCCAGCCATTCCTTTTTTCCCGTCTGTCAGAACAATCTCTGCGCCATAACCTTGAAGAAGTTTCCGCCGTTCTACACTCATCGTCTCAGGCATTGTAAAGATTGCACGATACCCCTTTGATGCCGCAATGGACGCAAGTCCAATTCCGGTATTTCCACTTGTAGGTTCGATGATTGTCCCTCCACGCTTAAGGATTCCCTGGCGTTCAGCCTCCTCCACCATATTTTTCGCAACACGGTCTTTTACACTTCCCGCCGGATTAAACAGCTCTAATTTCACCAGGATCTTTGCTTTTAACCCAAGCTCTGATTCGATATTCTGCACTTCTAAAAGAGGTGTATGCCCAATTAATTCCGTTACATTTTGATATACTTTTCCCATAAGTAATTCCTCCTTCAAATAGACTTCTGCTTTCTGTTTTCATCGGCAAATGATGCCATCAACTGCTTCAATGTCTTCTCCTCCAGCAACTGGTTCACCCGTGTATTAATCTGATCCCAGACTAAAGTTTTAATCGCTTCTTGCACGTCATCTGTCCCCTTCTCTTGTGCATATTCATCTACAATCGAGAACTTTCCTTCCAGTACTTCCAAAACTTCTTTCACCGTGATATCATCAGCCTTTTTTGCCAAACGGTACCCTCCGTTCACCCCTTTCAGGCTTTTTACAATTCCAGCCTTCCTAAGCACACTAAAAACCTGTTCCAAATAATTCAATGACAGTTTTTGCCTTTGTGCAATACTTGCCAACGCAATTGGCTCTCCATTGTCATGACCTGCCAAGTCTACCAGCGCCCGCAGTCCATATCTTCCTTTTGTCGATATTTTCATAAGAATTTTCCTTTTCCTACCACTTTGCTAAGTATTACATGTTTTATGTTATACACCTATTCTCCTGCTCTGTCAACTACCTCTTTTGTAATATCTGCCACTGAGACATTCTCCGTAACACCCAAGATTTCTCTCCACATATCTGCCCAGACGTGTCAAGCAATCCTCACACGCAATCCCGCAATTCGTCTCTTTTGTCAGACACTCCACCGGTGCAAGCTCTCCTTCCACAGAGCGAAGCACGTCCAAAACAGTAATATCTTCCGGTCTTCTCGCAAGACGATATCCTCCCATTGCTCCTCTTGTACTCAAAATCAGATTCTCATTCTTCATTGCTTTGACAATCCTCTCTAAATACTTTTCAGACAGACCTCTCCGTGCTGCAATATTTTTCAGCCGCTCTAAATGCTCTTCCGAAGAATGCATTGCAAGATCCACAATTATTTCCAATGCATATGTCCCTTTTGTCGAAATTCTCATATTCTATCTCCTTATTTTCATTGTTACGTCTTATTGTAACCTATATTTGTGCATTTTTCATTATATTTTTTCAAAAACATTGACATTTATATAGAATTATGCTAATCTAATTCAATATTACGCAAGTAATACAACTTTATTATTTATTTTTATGGAGGTATCAACATGAACAAAGGTACAGTAAAATGGTTTAACAACCAAAAAGGTTACGGATTCATTTCCGACGAAGCAGGAAACGATGTATTCGTTCACTATTCTGGACTTAACATGGAAGGTTTCAAATCTTTAGAAGAAGGTCAGGAAGTAGAATTCGAAGTAACTGAAGGTGCAAAAGGACCTCAGGCAGTCAATGTCGTAAAACTTTAATCAGAATCAAAATGTAGATGTGCCTTTTATTTATGTTTATGTATATAATATATATTTAATTAATATTTAAAAAGCAATTCTTATGCGAAATGATTAGAAAAGGAGCAGAAGCGTTTTTCCCGCCTCTGCTCTTTTTGATTTTACACTAAGCTTTTTTCTTTTTTACGACTACGCCAGCCATAAGAGCTGCTGCTGCAAAGATTCCCCACAGCATTACATCTGAAGAATCTCCTGTTTTTACACTTCCGTTTGAGCCTGAACCACCTGTAGATGGTTTCTGATTGTTATTTTGTGCACCTTGATTGTTTCCACTTCCATCAATTGGTGCTTTTTTCAATCCACTGACTGCTTTTTCTAATTGTGCAAGTGCTGCATCTACCTGCTCTGCCGTCGCATCTTCATACTCTAAAACTGCTTTCGCTGCATCAAGCGCATTCTTAAATGTTTTCCAGCTGTTTTCTGTATAACCATCATTTTTCAGATCTTTATACTTGTTATATGCTTCTTCCAACTTGCTCCTGTTAACAGGTTTTTCTGCTTCTTTCAGATCGTCTTTTGCTTTCTGCAACGCTTCTTTAGCTGCATCTACTTGTGTCTGATTGCTGTCACTGTTATCTGCAACAATTGCTTTTGCTGCATCAAGCGCATTCTCAAACACTTTCCATGTATCCGCTGTAAAGTCTTCTTCCTTCAGTTCCTCACATACTGTTACAAGCTCTTTAAGGCTGTCTGTATTGCCTCGTTCTTCCAACGCTTCTTTTGCCACTTCTAAAGCTGTTTTTGCTGCATCTACCTTTTCTTGGTCGCTATTGCTGTTATCTTTTATGATCGCTTTCGCTGCATCAAATGCTGTCTGGTAAACACTCCATGTAGAAGTTGTATATACTCCTTCATTCAGTTTCTCTTCTTCGTATGCTTTCACCAATTCTGAAAGTTCTTTTACATCGCCTCGTTTTACCAACGCTTCAATTGCCGCATTCAACGCTTCTGTCTTGGCATCAATTGTATCCTGATCCTGAGCTTCTTCTTTCAACAAGTCTTCCGCCTCATCAAGAACCGCTTTCATTGCATTGTAAGAATCTGTTGTATAAGACTCTTTGACAACCGCCTTTGCATCTGCAATTGCTTTTTCCAGTCTGCTTGTGTCAAGCTTTGGATTCTCCGGAGCCTCCTTCAATGCATTATAAGCATTTTCCAACGCCTCTTTTGCCGCATCCACCTGCGCCTGGGTGCTGTCGCTGTTGTCTGCCACAATTGCTTTTGCCGCATCAAACGCTTCTTTAAATACTACCCATGTGTCATGTGTATAATCTGCTTCTTTTAAATCCTTGTACTTTTCAACCAACGCTTTCAATGCATCTGTATCTCCGCGTTTTTCCAATGCTTTATGTGCATCCTCCAACGCTTTCTTCGCTGCATCTACCTGTGTCTGGTCACTGTCACTGTTGTCTTTAACAATAGCATTTGCCGTGTTCAAGGCTGTCTCATAAGCGCTCCATGTAGAAGTTGTATAATCTGCCTCTTTCAATTCTTCTTTTTCATATGTGTCGATCAATGCTTTCAGTTCTTTCACATCACCTCTTGCAACAAGTGTCTTCATGGCATCTTCCAAAGCCTTGATCATCTGATTCATCGTTTCTGTTGTACCATTTTTCAAAAGTGCTTTTGCCTCTTCGATTTTTGCTAATGTCGCTGCTGCACTTGTCTTTGTACTTTCTGCCACTTTCTTTTCTGCATCTGCAATTGCTTTTTTCAGCGCGTTTGTATCTACCAGTTTGTTTTCTGCGCCTTCCAGTTTCTTCAACATAGCGTCTACTTCGCCCTGTGTCTTTGCTCCAGATGCAACAAGATCATATCCTTCTTTTACAAGTGCTTTAAATGCCGCCGCACTGTCTGTTGTTGCATTTGACGTATCCACTGCTGCTAACACAGTTAATCTCTCAATCAATTTTGTAAGATCAACTGCTGGCACTTCTTCTTTGTCAGGTCTTGTTCCGATCACTTCCATCTCTACGATATGGTTTGTGTCTCCGCCATTTTTCACACCATGCATATACACACGCACAAATCTTGCCTTTGTGTTTTCCGGTAAGTTCCACGACTTACCTTGTGCAGTTTCTTCATATGTTTCATCTTTAACTTCTGTATAATATTTGTCATTCAATCCATGAATTTTCTCTTTATCTGCATTGTATACAACTGTCGCTGTTCCGTCTTTAAAATCAGCTTCTTTCTCTGCAACTAAAATGACAGATGGATCATAAACACGATTCTGATTCCAGTAACGATATAAATTCAATGTATCTACATCGCACACTTCTCCTAAATCAATCTGCATATAAGAAGATTCTGCTTTGTCATCCGCACCAAATTCACCGTAGTTTCCGTTAGTATCTGCCTTGTTGCCATCCACAACCATAGACATCGGTCTGTCTCCGCCTTTGGCTGCATCTGTGTCATCTTTTGTCCATTTAGCTTCTACTTTCACCGAGCTATCTGTTGCAATGTTTTCTACTCCTGCCTTTTCTCCGTAGATTGCAAGATCTGCAACAGTAATCTGCTTATCTACATTCTGAGTTTGCCAATGATGTGATTTTGTACCGCTGATACGTACATATCTTGCCTCTTTTGCTTCAAATGTAATCTCTTCCGGGAAGAATGAGCTGTTATTCTCTTTCACTATTTTTTTCGAAAGATCACGACCACCATCTTCTGTTACTGCTGTCCATGTCTCTCCATCCACGCTTGTCTCCACAATCAGGTTTTTGATATTACCGGTACATTCCCAATAATTGTTCTGCACATTGTCAAAACGTGGTGTATAGTCAACTTGATCCAACTTGTATGTTGCACCCAAATCCACTTTCAGCCAAGCATTTTCATTGTTCACAGTACCCTCTGAAACTTTTTGACTTGTCCAAAACGTTGTATTATTCTTATCTAACACCGTATTCTTATCGCCTTCTTCTGTTCCTGACACTGTGATCATCTCATTTGTCAATTCTAATTTTGAGAACCCTTCTTGGAAGATTTCATCTACTTTATCATAGCCATATGCGGTATCATATACGCCGGCTTTTGAAACATCATTTCCAACTGTAATTGCAGCTTTTTCTACCTTATGGTATCTGTTGCCTTCCTTGTAATCCGAACCTTCCAGACTGCCATCCACATAAAGCTTCAGCATACCGTTATTTTCTTTCACACCGACAACTACATGTTGTTTGCCATCGTTGATCGTTTTACCGGAAACTGCTGTCGCACCATTCAGTGTAAAGGAAGCTTTTCCGTCTGCTGTAACTTTTAATTCATACTGATCATTTTGTTTTACAAGTGTCTGATCCTTGCCTGTTGTATTTACAGATGCAGCCACACTAAATCCGTTATTAGAATTCAATGACTTATCTGCCGCTGCAATTTCTCCGGCTTCTGCAATTTCCTTATTCTCGACAACTACATTGCCCTTGTGATATACAACTGATGCAGATGCTGTCGTCGCATTTCCTGACATATCCTTGATATCTTTTGGCGTCACCGTGATTGTCTTTCCGTCTTCCGGCGCTTTTGTCAAAGTGATATGATATGTTGTGTCGTCCGCGCTCTTTTCAATTGAAGCAATTCCGGAACCATCCACTGCAAAGAGATTTCCAGATACTTTTTCATTGAATTTTACCGTAACTTCACAATTACCGTCTGTCATAATCCGGTCAATCTCAGGTGCTTTTGTATCTTTTTGTGCAGAAACTCGTAAAATACGTACTTCATTTGGTTTCAAATTCACTGTATATTCTTGTCCGTATGTCAATGTTCCCGTCTGAGCAGACTCGTCGGAAAGCTTATAACTATGCTCCAAATAATAATCTAATGTGCCTGCACCTTCAGCAACACCTATAGTTCGGTCAAATGTAAATTTAATTTCTTTATCAGCGGAAGCAGATGGGTTACGAAGTGAAATGATTCCTTCTTTTCCATCAAAGCATGAAAATCCGTACGCTTCTGCTGATGCTTCACTTGAAGAAGCACTTCCCAAAGTTGTATTGTCCGGTCGTCCACCAATCATTTTAGAATTCTTCAGCATATGATAATTTTCTTCCGCCCACTCTAAAAATTCTCCGGTAATCTCATACTTGCCATCTGTCATGATACTGTCAGAATAGTATAGTTCCCAGAAAGCTGTTCCACGTGTAGAAAGCATATATAAGTAGTTCTGGAAATCTTCATCTGTAGCCGTATTCACATTCATTCCGGTTCCTTCTTTTCCATATACCGGATCATGGTTGTAAATGTTCTGCAATGGGAACTGGAACTCATGATTCTTCAGGAAATCATAGTAACATGCATCACGGTAAGTGATCTGCTTGTTCATTTTTGTTGTACCAAAACCAGCATCCTTTTGGTCATGTGTACATTGAATCCATACAGAGTTTGCCCATTGTAAATACCAAGGACTTGGGTTTACATAGCATGTCAATGAAATCCACAGATTATTAATGCCATCCTCTTTTTCACTTTGGCGTACTGCTTCCATAAGATCAATCCATGCTTCCCACAAATCCGTCACATGGTACATCTGATGGTAACCACCCGTCATATGGTGATTCGTCTCGCTATATACCGGAACACCGTCCGCACCACCTGAATTATTAAAGTGATTATACTGTCCTGTATCCGCAAATCCATCCCATTTCCAGTAATTTACCTTGAATCGCTTCTGCCAGTCAATTGCCATATCTTTAAATTTTTCTACGTACACCCGGTCTGCAACATCAATGGAACCGCCGGCTTTGCTTCCATTTCCAGCTTTTTCTATGATATTTGCCAATGTTCCATAGAAGTTATAGCCACCTCTTGGTCCAACCCACACACCGAAATTACTTCCAAACTTCTGCACTAACTCGCTGGATGGTGTCAGTTCATCTGGGAATTTTTCATTGAATGTCCAGAACCCTTCTTTATTAATCTCTGATCCCGATTGCGGATAAGAGCCAGCCCCTAGCGTTCCATCGTTGTAAGCATTCCACCCATCATCCACAACGTAAGAATCCAGCGGACGTACTTCCGCATTGTTCAACTCACGATCAATTTCAATGAAAGATTCCAAAATATTTTCATCGTCAATCTTCATCATGTTGTCGAACCATGAATTATATTGAATTCGAAATTCTGATGGAGTTGCAATCGAATCAATGTAATCATAGAAATCTGCCTGAATAACTTCGTTTTCCGTACTTCTTGCAGCGCCGGCAACTGTCTGCCATGTCACATATTTTCCATCTGTTGTCAGTTGATTATCCTCTTTCATTCTTTCGAATGTTTTTCCGGTATAGTAACGCATATATCCTGTCTCGTCTACAATCTCCGTATCTGCCGCCGGGAATTCACATCCGAAAAACATGCCCTGAATATAGATTGGCTGTCCAAGATTCGCCTTAAACTCTTCCATCTGAACAATTCCACCTTTTCCTCTCGGAATTGTCCACTGTTTATCAGACTCTTCTACTTTCAGAGATTCCAGATCGATATAGTCAATTTCCGCTTTTCCCATATCTTCATCCGGAACTTCAATTTCCAAATATTTACGCATGAAGTGATCCCCTTCATACATAACAACTACTTCGTCGATTGTATACTCTACACCTTTATGTGTATACGGTTCAAAGGAAAACGTCACCTTCTTACCTGTCTTCTTCTCCCCGTTGATAGTTGCTGTTGTATCTTCAACCTTCACGGCATCCTTGCCATCTTCCAGTTGTAAGTCACTTGTCTTAAACGCTCTGTCGTCCGCAACAACCGGCACTTTATCTTTATGTAAATTAAATTCTGCGCCACCCGCAAACTTCTCGCCGTTATTTGACGATGTTGCCACAAACTTAATCTGTGTTGCTGTACATGTTTCCTTTAAGTTCACATAGATCGGGTTGGTGCCATCATACTCAAATTCGCCTTCCGCAATCGGTTCTCCCCACTTATCTGAATTAAAATCAAGTTTTTCCGCCTCTGTAGATGCATACAATTTATAGCCTTTGATATTTCCGTTTGTCGTCTCACTTTCTTTTCTAGGCGTATATGAAAATGACTGAAACGTCTCAGAATCATCAAATTTGATCACAACATTGTGTGGGTAATCCTGATCGCCCGCACCATTTGTTCCACCACCATAATTACTGTGCCAAATTGTATCAATCTTCCCATCTAACAGATTTGATGCCGGTCCATCAGAAGCGCCTGCCGCGCCATTCTGATAACTGTCCGCCTCTGCTGTCCATCCTTTTCTGTCAATCGGCTCCAAACTAATCGGGTCTTTCTTTTCTTTTGTCGTCTTGACAATAAATTCTTCACTACCTTCTTCCGGTGTAAAGTTAGTCTCTCCACCATCCGTTCTCTTGTTCACAATTTCAGTAGTAGATAACTTTGAATCTGCTGTTGAAAATGTTCTTTCAATGGCATCGTTTCCAATTGTTACGGAATTATCTTTCATCGTAACCTCAACTTTGCCATTTGAGGCATCTGGTTCCTTCGCCTCAGAGACTGATGTTGTGGAGAACGTACTCGTCACGACTACTGCCGCCGCGAGCATGGAACTTAAAAGTTTTCTTTTCATAACCTTCTCCTTTTCCTCTGCAATTCAAACTCCTTTCCAAGTCTTTTGGCAGATTAGATAAATTTGCAGGATTGTTTGTTTTGTAGCAATCATGCACTCTTTTAGTTTAGCACAATTTCATATTTATAGGTATAATATATAAATTTTTCATCATTTTGTATATTTCTCATGTCAAAAACAACTGTTTTAAATGCTCTAATTTTATATTTTTAGTTATTTTTAATAATTTTGTTTAAAAAAGGTTCCAAATTTGGTTTTCACCAAATCCAGAACCTTTTATTGCTTAACTACATTTCATCCTTTTCTGTCTTCTTTTTCGTGCCAAATACAACTGCACCAACTGCCGCCATCAAGCCGATATACCACGCTGTCGACTGCGTATCCCCTGTTTTCACAGGCTCTTTCTTATTTTCTTTTCCTTCATCTTTTGATGATTCCGGATTCGAAACAGTATCCTTTGAAACAACTGTAATTTCTACTCGTCCGGTTTTTCCATTCGAAGAAGTTGCAATTACATATGCTTTTCCTTCTTTTTTCGCAGTCACCGTTCCATCTGGACTCACAGACAAAATATTCTCATCTGATACAGACCATGTCACAGCCTTATCTTTGGCATCTTCCGGCATGATTGTCGCAGATACCTTTGTGGCAGCTCCAACTTTCAATGTGGTTTGTTCCGCTTTCACCACAACCATATCTACCTCTGGCTTTTCTGGTTTTACCGGATCTTTTTCTTCCAGCTTTCCTTGTTCCTCAGTCAATTTCAAAATTGCTTCTGTCACATCTTTTTGTAATATTCTTTCTTCTTTTTTGTATTCTGCCAGCAGTTTCTCAGAAGCAGACAGTGCTTTTTCAAATTCTTTTGTGTTTTTGTACTGATCTAAATCAATATTTCGTGCAGCCTCTACCGCTTCTTCCAACAATTTAATATCTGATTTTGCAGCCAGCGCCTCAAGTGCATCCAAAGCCTTTTGCAATTGTTCTGTGAGCGCATCAATTTTTGCCTGTTCCGTCATAAAATCTTTCAGCAACTCTTCTGCCTCTTCGCATAACTGATCGATGTTGGAGTAATATACTTCTAAATATTTTGTACGATCCAACTTCTCCGCTTCATCCATCGCTTCCTGCAATTTTGAAAAATCAGAAGCTTTCTGATAAACCGCAAGTTCTGCTGCTGTCGCAAAGTTACCAAATCCCTGCGTCACTTCAAATTTGACATACTGTGCTTCCACTTCATCAAATGTCACTTTTTGAAGTTCTTGTTTATCCGCAAATGTTCCATCCGTTACAATTTTCTTCCATTTATCTGCCTGATTCGACTTGACATACAGATTGTATTTCTGTACTTTTCCATTATTTCCTCCAGCAGGGCGCTGCAAATATGAAAACTGATTAATCGTATATGATTTTCCCATATCAATTGTAATCTCTGCCGGATTGTCTGCCGATACCGTAAACATCGGATTATAACTGCTGTGCCAGATCGTATTTGGATTTTTGTCAAATGCATATTTGACAGGTCCTTCATTATGAGCCGCATTATCTGCCTGCTCTGTGTTTGCTGAAATCTTGAAGTTCTTTGAATCAATTTCCACCGCAGACGGCACCACCGGTCTGCTCAATTTATGTTCCAGCGCAGTCTCCAGACGATCT
>OGKB01001669.1_pt1 | contig 10874 bp, 8 predicted proteins | sample 1572351 | NCBI WGS metagenome assembly OGKB01 (sample SAMEA2582088, study PRJEB24529) | metagenome | biome: Human gut stool | place: China | collected 2011
GCTTTTTCTTCTTTATTGAGGTCTTGGATGATGCGACCTTCCTTCATGACAATCAGACGATTGCCATACTTCAGCGCATCTTCCATATGGTGGGTAATCATCAAGGCTGTCAGATGATCCTTGCTAACAAATTCATCTGTTAACTCCATCAATGCCACACTTGTTTTTGGATCAAGGGCAGCTGTGTGTTCATCCAACAAGAGCAACTCAGGTCGCTTCAAGGTTGCCATCAAGAGACTCAAGGCCTGGCGTTGACCGCCTGATAGAAATTCAATAGGAGTGTCCAGGTGTTTTTCAAGCCCATTTCCCACTTTTTCAATGGTTGTCTGAAACTCTTCCCGATGGCTTGAAAGTCTTCTAGGAAGGAGTCCTCTCTTCTCACCACGAAACTTGGCAATCAAGAGATTTTCCGCCACCGTCATACGGGGAGCCGTACCCATCTTAGGATCCTGAAAGACACGAGACAGGTACTTAGCCCGCTTTTCAGGTGAAAAATGCGTCACGTCCTCGCCCATGATACGGATGCTTCCACTTGTTAAAGGTAAGGTACCTGCAATAGTGTTAAAAAGCGTTGACTTCCCAGCTCCATTTCCACCTAGGATAGTAATGAAATCATGTTCGAAAATTTCAAGAGAAACATCATTCAGAATGATTTTTTCCTCATCAAAGCCATTCGTGATGACTTTGGTAGCATTTTTTAATTCTACAATTGCTGTCATTTGCTAAACTTGACTCCTTTCAGGTATTTGCTTTTGAAGGTTGGAATCATGAGGCAAACTGCCAAAATCAAGGCGCTGTACAAACGAAGATAACTTGTATTAAATCCAAGAGCAATCACTCCCCAAACGAGGAACTGATAAGCAATAGACCCTACAACGATGGTCATGAGTCGCTCTGCCAGGGTCAAACTCTTGAACAAAACCTCACCAATAATCAAGCTAGCAAGCCCTACGACAATCACGCCGATTCCTCGAGAAACATCCGCGTATCCTTCTTGTTGAGCAATTAAGGCTCCTGCAAGCGCGATGATCCCATTTGAGAGAACCAAGCCCATGAGTTCCATACGTCCCGTATTGATACCAAAGCTACGAGCCATATCGGGATTGTCACCTGTAGCGATGTAGGCTTGACCTAGTTTAGTATCAAGGAAAAAGAGCATGAGGCCAATAACAAGAGCCACAAAGATTAATCCAGTCAGGAGTTGGTTAAGGTCTGAATCAAAAGGCAAGACATCCTGAATTTGCTTGGTTCCAAGAAGCCCCAGATTGGCACGTCCCATAATCATGAGCATGATGGAATGGCAGGAAGTCATAACCAAAATCCCTGATAAGAGGGTTGGGATTTTTCCTTTGGTATATAAGAGTCCCGTCGCCATACCAGCTAGACAGCCCGCTCCTACTGCAGCTAAGGTCGCTAAGAATGGATTGACTCCCTGTGTTATCAAAGTTACAGCTACTGCTCCCCCAAGAGGAAAAGAACCTTCAGTAGTCATATCAGGGAAATTCAAAATTCGAAAAGTCATAAAGATTCCCAAACCTAAAATCGCCCAGACCATCCCCTGAGAAATAATGGATACTATCATAATCTTTCACTCATTTCTTTCTTTAGTAAAAATGGGAGGAGATGTGCCCAGCTCCTCCTTTATCTTTATTCAATCACTTGTCCTGCTTCTTTTAGAACGGACTCAGGAATGGTTATACCAAGTTCCTGCGCTAGTTTTTTGTTAATCACTGACTTACCAGTTGAAAAGACATTAACTGGCGTATCAGCTGGTTTTTCACCTTTCAAAACTTTGGCAATCATTTTACCAGTAGCCACTCCAAGATCGTGTTGGTCAACTACTACAGATGCTAATCCACCTGCTTCTACCATGGCAGTGGCACTTGGGTAGATTGGCTTTTTAGCTGTTTGGTTGCTTGAAATAACTGTTGAAAATGCGGATGCGATGGTGTTGTCAATTGGAACCCAAATCGCATCAACCTTGCTTGTCATGACATTAACTGTTGAAGCAATTTCATTTGTTGATGGAACGGCAAATGTTTCGACTGTCAAACCTGCTTTTTCAGCATAAGCCTTGAATTCTTCAACTTGTGATTTTGAGTTATCTTCGCTACTTGAGTAGAGAGCGCCGATTGTTTTGACATCTGGTGTGAGGGTTTTAATCAACTCTACTTGTTGTTCAGCTGGGTTGTGATCTGACACCCCTGTGATGTTGCCACCTGGTTTTTTCAAATCTTTGACCAAGTTAGCACCGATTGGGTCTGTAATAGCAGCCATGATAACAGGTAGGTCTTTTGTAGCACTAGCGAGTCCTTGAGCCGCTGGTGTTGCAATCCCAACAACGACATCGTTTCCATTTGCCACCAATTGTTTACTCATGGTTGCAACCTTGCTCTGATCACCTTCAGAGTTCATAAAGTCGATTTTTACTTGGTCGTCCTTATAGCCTTCTTCAGCTAGTCCATCTTGAATCCCTTGGTAAATCAAGTCCAAGGATGGGTGACTAACAAATTGAAGGACACCAACCTTAGCAACCTTTTGCTCTTCCTTAGCTGCAGGCTTGTTCATTGATGAATAAATCAAACTAGCCACCACCAATACTGCTAATCCAGCGATAATTCCAATTAAACGTTTATTTTTCATATTTTTCTCCTTTTAAATCACTTGTATAATGCTCTTTTCAACAAAACAAGCGACGCCATCGTTTAAATTTCATAATCTTTCCTCCCATAAAAAAATCCTCACACAAAAAACTTGTGTGAGGACGTCGATGCGCGGTGCCACCTCAATTATAGGGAATATCCCTATCGCTCTTTCTCGCATTCACGAGTCGCACTGTAAGGTGTGCTCACCGAATTTTTATGATTTCAAATTCTTTATAACATTCAGCCCAATTTTCATCACTTTCATCTATCTGCTTTCACCAACCACAGACTCTCTAAAAAACTTCAATGATTACTTTCTGAATGTTTAAATTATATCATTTTTCAACTACTTGTCAAGCTTATTTTTAGAATTTTTTAAACAATTCAAAAACTTCCCCTAGTAAAAAGAAGAAGTTTGTAGAATATCAGCCTGAATTACGCAAACCAGTTGCAATTCCGTTGATAGTTGTATGGATCAGTTTTTCTTCGTCAACTGACAATTCGCCGCGACGTTGACGTTTGATCAACTCCAACTGGATGTAGTTAAGGATGTTAAAGTAAGGCATACGATAGTTTAGGCTGTCTTTTAGGTAAGAGTTTTCTGCCAACAGTTCGTCATAGCCTTCAATAGCTAGAATAACGTTCTTGGTCAATTGCCATTCATCTAAAATAGTGTAGTAGATAGCCTGCACTTCTTCATCTTCACAGAGCTTGGCATATTCAAAAGCAATGTTCATGTTAGACTTAGATAAGACCATGTCCACATTGGAAAGAAGAGATTGGAAGAAAGGCCAGTTTTGGTACATGTCACGAAGAAACTCGATATTCTTTGGATCTTGATCTATAAACTCTTTAAAGCTGGATCCCACACCATACCATCCAGGGAACATGACACGACTTTGTGACCATGAGAAGACCCAGGGAATGGCACGTAGACCACCGATTTCAGTGATGGTCTTACGAGCTGCTGGACGTGAACCAATGTTGAAGCTTGAAATAGCCTTGATTGGGCTTGACTCGAAGAAATAGTCATAGAAATGTTCATTTCCAAAGACCAAATCACGGTAGATATCGTAGCTACGGTCCACCACTTGATCCATAACAGCTTCATAACGATTTGACGTGTTGGTATCGCTCTTCTTCTTGGTAATCATACGGTTAATGGCTGCAGAAACCAACATTTCAAGATTATAGTAGGCAGCGTCTTTGTTTCCGTATTTGTTTCCAATGACTTCTCCTTGCTCAGTCAGACGGATACGGTCCTTGATAGACTTGAGCGGTTGAGATGTGATGGCTTCATAAGTTGGACCACCACCACGACCTACAGTACCACCACGTCCATGGAAGAAGGTAACTTTAACGCCAAATTCATCCCCGATAGCAGTCAGTTGTTGTTGTGCTTTATAGAGAGTCCAACATGATGATAAATAACCACCGTCTTTATTACTATCGGAGTAGCCAAGCATGATTTCTTGGTAGTTGTCTTTTGAAGCAATCCATTTTTTAGCCAATGGAAGAGAGAAGTATCTTCTCATGGTTTCTTCCGAGTGATCCAAGTCTTCAATCGTTTCAAAGAGGGGGACAATCTGAACGCGCGCTTTTTGAGCATCCACCAAGCCTACTTCCTTGAGCATGATGGCTAATTCTAGCATATCAGATACACTTGTCGCGTGAGAGATGATGGTTTGGCGAATGACATTTTCACCCAGTTTATCCTTCAACTTGCGAGCAGTTTTGAAGATAGACAATTCTTTCTCAAGCAGTTCTGACTTTTCAGCATAAGTAGCTGAGAGGATACGAGGATCTTCTTCCAACTCTTTTAAGAGGAGGGCGCATTTTTCGTCTTCAGACAGATCGCTATAGTGGTCGTTGATGCCAGCAGATGCTAACAATTCAGCCACACAGGCTTCATGAACACTAGAGTCTTGGCGCATATCGATAGAAGCAAGGTAGAAGCCAAAGATTTCAACGGCTTGCATCAGTTCAACAAATTCTCCTGAAATCAGGTATTCTCCTTTATTCTCAAGGAGAGAATCTCGAATGGCCAACAAGTCTTGATAAAATTCATCTGCAGTAGCATATCTAGGCTGAAGATCCTTATCTTCAATGAGATAAGCCTTAGTTGCCTGCATCTTAGCTTGGATATCAAAAAGAGCACGACGATAGAGTTCTTTTTCGCGATAAATGGAGTTATCTTGTGACTTAAGCGCCATCTCACGAACTTTATCACTGACATTCACAATACTGGTTGACAGTGAAAATTCACGATAAAGATTATAAATCTTTTCATCGTAGTAGTTCATGATGACTTCGCACTGGGTCAAAGCTGATTTATTGAGGGTTTCCGCTGTTACGAAAGGATTTCCATCACGGTCTCCTCCAATCCACATCCCCATAGTAATTGGTTTTGGATGTTGGAGCTCAATTCCTTGTTCTTTAGCTAGTTTCTTATATTCAGCCGTCAAACGCGGAACAGCATTCAGGAATGAACTTTGATAGTACTCCATCACGTTGGTGATTTCGTTAGTTACTTTCAACTTCTTCTCACGAATCATGTCTGTTTGCATGATAATTTCAATGTAACGACGGAGATCCATGTTCCATTTTTCTTTATTAATCAAGCCTAGTTTGACATCACGGTACTTACGCAAGAGCGTATGGATATGGTTGGTCAAGTCCAGCATACTCTTGCGTTGTACTTGCGTTGGATGGGCGGTCAAGACAGGAACGACATTTAACTTTTCTAAAATTTCAGCTGCATTTTCTTTTTCAGCTACCATCTTTATGGTTGTTGACAATTTCCCTAGATAGTCTTGGTCCACATTGTTCTGGTGGTTAATTTTATAGGCTAAGTCCACATCCTCAGATATATTAATCAAGAGTGGAAGGATAGAGAAATAACGAGAAATGTAAATCATTTCTTCATTGGAAAGGCTAGTCACCAGTTCATTGAGCCCTTGATAGTTTTCATTTGTTGATAATTCCTTCAACTGCATGATTTTCTCAAAGGTCTCTGGCGCTAGCATATTTTTTGTGATATCTTCTAGCAGCTCAGTCAAAATCAAGACTTCTTCTTGGATGACGGCTTTATTACTATAGTTTTCTAATTTCTGAAGAGACATATATTTTTCCTTTCCATACAATCCTTACAGACCTTTAACAGTTTGAGATTCGTATTCTCTAATGAGTTTAGCACGTTTCTCGCTGGCATCGATATTTAATACAAGGGCAATGGCTACAGATAATACCAGGAGACTGTTCCCACCTTGTGAAAGGAAGGGGAAGGTTACCCCTGTAGAAGGAATCAAACCAGAAATCCCACCGATATTGACAAAAACCTGAACAAGAATCATCCCTCCGACACCGATAGCAACCATGGAGTTAAAGGGATCCTTGGCTCGAATACCAACCAAGATGATTCGCAAAATTAAGAAGAAGAGTAAAGCCAAAATCATACTCGCTCCTACGAATCCAAACTCTTCGATAACAATCGAAAACACGAAATCCGTATGGGCTTCTGGCAGATAACCACGCTTCTCGATAGAATTTCCCAATCCTAGTCCGAACCAACCTCCATTAACCATAGCATAGTAGGAGTTTGCAAGCTGGTGTCCTGCACCCGCCAAGTCATTAAAGGGATTAAAGAAGGCACTAAAACGTTTAGCAACGTAACCAAATACCGGTATCTGAGAGAACTTTTCAACCCCAACAAAGCGAATGACAGACAAGACTAACATTGAGCTCCCTGCCAAGAGAGCCAGAATGGTCGAGAACCAACGATAGGCGATTCCACTAACGGTGTACATAATGAGCGCCACCAAGACCAAGATGGTCGCATTTCCCAAGTCGGGGAAAATCCCCAAGCTACCAATCAGAACCAGCAGAACAAAACGCCAGTCATTAAAAGCTCGAGGCAGCCACTGATTCTTTGTCAAAACCTGGAAATCATAAACCGCAATCTCATCTTGCTGTTTTGAAAAACGATGTGCCAAGTACCATATGATGATAATCTTAAGGTATTCAGCCGGCTGAATCGTTACAGGTCCTACAGAAATCCATCCGTATGCTCCATTGACAGGTGTTCCGACCAGACGCGCTAGGGCTAAAAGAATCATCTCCACAATCATCACGATAAAAATGAGACGTCCATTTCTCAGGAAACCTAATTTTAATTTATAGATTAAGGCAATCAAAACCAAACTAGCTACCCAGAAAATTCCCTGGTTACGTACCAATTGAAAAGCGCTTTTTCCTTCTTCAATCAGGGTTGCACTCGTTGTCGAATATACCACAATCAGCCCCAAAATCGACAAAAGGAAGTAAGGAATCAAAATGGAATAGTTTAGTAGGTGCCTTTTACTAATTTTCATATTTCACCACTCTAATAGGAACAGAAGCTTCTGTTCCCAATTCCGTTTTATTTTCTAGTTTTGATTGCTATTATACCACTTTTTCAGAAAGAAAAAAACTCTTATCCTTTAATCCTTCGAATTTTACTTATTTTTTGTCTTCAAGCATAAAAAATACAAACCTCAAATGAGATTTGTATTTTCATTGCTTAGTTAGATGAAGAGCTACTGCTTGAACTTGAGCTTGAGTCACCACCACCGATGTATTGGGTGAAGATGTTTTGGAAGGCTTGGTCTTTAACCTTGATGTTTGCTGCTTGCAATTCTTTACCAATTACTCCTTGAACAAAGGCTGAATCATTTTGTTTTTGAGTCAAGATGATGGTCTTCAATTTTTCTTTGTAATCCTCTATATTAGAAGATTTTTCTGTTTTCTTCGTTACTTTGATGATGTAGAACTGACTGCTGTAGGCTTGTGTTCCAGTAGCTGTAATCACATCAGAAACCCCGTTCACATCCAAGGCAAAGGCTGCTTTCTTGACTTGTTCTGGAAGTTCTGTAGAAGCAGAGTCAAAAGTGATTTCTCCACCATTTTCTTTTGTTTTGTCGTCGTTAGAGTTGTCTTTTGCCAACTGAGCAAAATCTGCACCTTCTGCTTTAGCTTTCTCAAGTACTTCTTTTGCCTTGTCTTCATTATCCAAACGGATGATTTGAGCTGTTACATCTGGTGTGTAAGATTCAAAAGCTTTTTGGTAGGCTTCGTCTGTCAACTCACTCTCAGCAGCCTTCTTAACCGCTAATTCAACCAATTTGCTGGTACGGATTTGAGCTTTACGAGTCTCAGGTGTCATACCTGCACGTTGAAGCACGCTGTTGTAGCTATCGCCGTATTTCTTTTGTTCTTCAGCAACGGCGTCATCCACATCTTTATCCGTTACCTCTGATCCATATTGTTGTTCAAATACTTTTTGGATGGTCATATTGAGCAAGACTTGTTGCGCAGTTGGATTGTTCTTTACTTCTTCAAAGAATTGATGCTCTGTAATCACATCGCCCTTCATGCTGATCAAATCTTTTCCTTCAGAACTGTTTGAACAAGCTGCAAGTGTTGCTACTGATAAAAGTGTGATGGCTCCTGCCATAAGTTTTTTCTTCATGTTTACTCCTTTTACGGTAAGTGTTACTTTATCTATTTTACTATAATTTCTTAAATTTTTCTGAAAATCATTTTTCATCAGGTAGCTGTACATCTGCTACATTTTTTCGTAGCATGAGAATGCCATCACCAAGAGGAACTAGAGTTGCTGTTAGACCTGGATTGTCCAAAGTTGCGTCGAAAAGTCTTTGCAAACCACGATAAATGGTTCGTTGACCACGGCGGACTTCCATGATGTCCTTGGCAACATCTCCTCCTTGAAAAATATCATCCAAGACAACCACTCCACCAACTTCAAGTCGTTTGAGGATTTCAGGTAGAAAGACGATGTACTTGGACTTAGCCGAATCCATAAAGACAAAGTCATAAGTTTCTGTCAGGCTAGACAAAACATCGACGGCATCTCCCTCTAAGAGGGTGATTTGCTTACGACTGTCAAACTGGGCAAAGTTTTCCTTGGCAAAGCCTATCATCTCAGGATTGCGGTCAATTGTTGTAATCTTAGCATCTGGCGCATGCTCCGCCATCAAAAGAGCTGAAAAACCGATAGCTGTCCCAATTTCCAAAATATTCTTAGGCTGCAGACTTTCCATGAGAAATCGAAAGTAAGCAACTGTTTCATGAGGAATGATTGGGATATTTTCCTTGCGAGCGAAGGCTTCCAATTCTTTCAAAGAACCAGTCACCTGCTTTTGACGCTGGCGCATGAGTTCAACGATTTCTTCCTTGACGACGGGACGACGCATATTGTGATTGGCATTTTTACTATAAGACTCTACCATCTTAAGCTAGTCCCAATTTTTCAACAAGAGCTTCAAACTCGTTCAAGCGACGTTCAAAGACTGCAAAGGCGTCGTTAAGATAGTCTTCTTTTTCCATATCCACTCCCGCTTTTCTCATAACATTGAGTGGATAGTCTGACTTACCTGCTTTGAGATAGTCGATATAGCGGTCACGATCTTCTTGACTACCATGGACAATCTTCTCAGCCAAGGCTGAAGCAGCTGCAAAACCTGTTGAATACTGATAAACATAGTAGTTATAGTAGAAGTGTGGAATGCGCGCCCACTCATATTGGATTTGAGTATTGTCTTCCTTGCTGAGTCCATAGTAATCTTGGTTCAAGTCAGCGTAGAGTTTATTAAGGAAATCACTTGTCAAGACTTCTCCATTTTGATCTGCTTGATGGATAGCATGTTCAAACTCAGCGAATTGAGTTTGACGGAAGACTGTTCCACGGAAACCATCTAGGAAGTTATTGAGAATAGCAAAACGAGTTGCGTCGTCTTCCACTTCTTCCAACAATTTCTCTGTCAAGATATTTTCGTTGGTCGTTGAGGCAATCTCAGCCAAGAAGATAGAATAATCTCCGTAAACATAAGGCTGAGTTTCACGAGTATAGCTAGAGTGCATACTGTGACCTGTTTCATGGACAAGGGTAAAGAGATTGTCTAGATTGTCCTGCCAGTTGAGAAGCATGAAGGCATTGGTATCATAAGAACCACCAGAATAGGCACCAGAACGCTTGCCTTGATTTTCATAGACATCAATCCAACGCTCACTGAAGGCACGTTTGACACGACTCAAGTAATCGTCACCCAAGACCGCCAAGGCTTCTTCTGCCTTTTTCAAGGCTTCTTGGTAGGTAAAACTATAATCTACAGAAGAAAGTGGTGTGTAGACATCGTACATCTTGAGGTCGGAAATTCCCAAGATTTTAGAACGAAGGTTAAGGTATCGATGCAAGAGTGGCAAGTGCTTGCGAACTGCTGCTACCAAATTGTCATAGACACTCTCTGGAACAAAGTTTGCTGCGAGGGCTGCATGGCGAGCACTCTTATAGTTGCGAACTTTTGCGCGGTAGTTTTGCACTTTAACATTTGTCTGCAAAGTCTTAGCATAAGTGTGTTGGAATTGCTCGTATGTCGCATAAAGGGCTTCATAGGCACCACGACGCACTTCACGGTTTTTAGACTCCATCAAACGGATGTAAGTACCGTGTGAGAGTTGTACTTCATTGCCTTCGTCATCAAGAACGTATGGGAAGCTAATATCCGCATTATCCAAAATAGCAAAGGTTTCACTAGCAGCGCCAAAGATCTCTCCTGCTCCAGCAAGTAATTCTTCCTCACGTTGTGAAAGAACATGATCTTTCTTTTGCAAGAGCTTGTCAAAAAAGTGTTTGTAAACTTGGAGTTTTGGTTGAGCTTCTAGGAAGGCAGCATACTGCTTTTCGCTAACCTCCATAAACTCAGGTTCATAGAATGAAAAGGCTTGTTCTAACTGACTGTACAGGGTCATTGCCTTAGCATAGTACTCTTGATACTTGGCTTCACGCGTGTCCTGATCATTTTTCATATGCGCATAGACATAAAGCTTTTCAACTTGGCGTTCCAAGTCAAGTGAGAATTCTGTAATCTCAAGCAAACTGTCTGCACTATCCAAGAGATGCCCTTCATACTGAGATGCTGTTTGTACTTTTTCAGTTAAATCTTTCAAGGCTTCTTCCCAAGCCTGGTCTGTTGGGTAGATTGTTGAAAGATCCCATGTATCTTTTTCATTTATTTCATGTCTTTGTAATACCATTAGATTCCTCCATCCTTTCTATTTTACCATATTTTTTAAGAAATATTGCTGATAAAAGGCAGGTGGATAGAGCTTTTGTAACTCAGTTTGAGGATTTTTTTGATAATAAATTCGAAAGTTGCGATAATAATCATGAAT
>OGKB01001682.1_pt1 | contig 10801 bp, 6 predicted proteins | sample 1572351 | NCBI WGS metagenome assembly OGKB01 (sample SAMEA2582088, study PRJEB24529) | metagenome | biome: Human gut stool | place: China | collected 2011
ACCTACTCTGTATACCCAGATTCTTGACCATGATGGCAATGTTCTTCTGGATAACACCACTCCTCTGAGCCACGAAGTCATCAAAGACTCCACCGCTTATCTTCTTACCAGTGCAATGGAGGATGTTGTAAATGGTGCAGGAGGAACCGGAGGTTCGGCTCGTCTGAGCAATATGCCTGTTGCTGCAAAGACCGGTACCAGCCAGGAAAGTAATGACCTTTGGATTGCTGCCTATACACCATATTATACAGCTTCCGTATGGGGTGGATATGATGAATCAAAAACCATGAGTAACCTGAGTCAGAGCTGGCATCAGAAATTGTGGAAAAATATCATGGAACGGATTCAGGAAACGAAAAGTCTTGCATATAAAGATTTCGAAATTCCTTCTTCTGTGGTTCAGAAGACGATCTGTACCAGAACCGGACTTCTCGCTACCGGCAGTTGTCCTTCTCTGACAGAGTATTTTGCAAAAGATAATGCTCCAACCCAGAGTTGTTCCGGTCATTATGTTGCACCGGAACCTTCCAATGATGATCCTTCTGTTGAAGATCCTGATAATTCTGATGATCCGAATAACTCTGCAAATGGTGATGATCCTTCCGGAACGAACGGTGATAACAGTGGAACTGTTCCCACTCCGTCTGAACCGGATGTTCAGCCCGCACCGTAATTCGTAATTCTGACAAAAATCAATGAGCCAGAGTTTAGTCGTATAGACATAAACTCCGGCTCATTTCTCATTTATTTGATATCATTATGCATCGGCTATCTGCCCTTAATCTCCCAGAACCATCTTTGCCGCACCGCAAATTCCTGCATCATTTCCCAATGTAGCAAGTGCAAATTTTACATTCTGGCTTGCAAAGAACGCTCTGTCTTTAAACGGCTTTTCAATAAATGGAAGCAGTACATCTCCTGCCTTGGAAACTCCCCCGCCAATTACAAAGATTGCCGGATCAAGCACTGCTGCGATATTTGCAAGTGCATGTCCTAAATACTCGCCCATCTCTGTAGCGATCTCTGTAGCAACTTCATCCCCCTCTTTTACAGCATCAAATACTGCCTTTGCAGAAAGCTCTTCCTTTTTCAGAAGTGTTGATCTTGTCTCTGACTCCAGCTTCTCTGTTGCAAGACGGACAATTCCCGTTGCAGATGCATACTGTTCCAGGCATCCATAACTTCCACATCCACACTGCTTTGTCTCATGGTAATTCACACACATATGACCGATCTCTCCACCGGCTCCGAACTGTCCGACTACGATTTGTCCGCCAACGATCACACCACCGCCGACACCTGTTCCAAGCGTCACCATTACCAGATTCTTGCATCCGGCTCCGCCGCCCTTCCACATTTCACCAAGTGCTGCCACATTCGCATCATTTCCAAATGTGGCTTTCATTCCGGTCAGCTCTTCCAGTTCTTTTTTTGCTTCTTTATATTTCCATCCAAGATTGGCACTTCCATTTACCACACCTTCTGCGGTAACCGGTGCAGGAACTCCGACTCCGATTCCCTTGATATCCTCTTTCGTCAGATGATGCTCTTCCATCTTCCCGCTGATCGCTGCTGCAACATCAGGAAGGATTGCTTTTCCTTCATCTTCTGTCTTTGTCACAATTTCCCATTTATCTCTGATATCACCATTCTCAGCAAATAACCCCATCTTTACTGTCGTACCACCGATATCTACGCCAAAACAATACTTCATCCTTCTTCTCCAATCCTTTTTCAAATTTTTATTCTTTGGAGGATTCTCTGCCCCCTGCTTTCTATCGTCTCTTTTTTGCAAGATTCTCCTGCACACGCTTATAGAGTTCCTGTGCGGCATTATACCCCATCTGCTTCTGCCTGTGGTTTACTGCTGCTGACTCTACGATGATCGCAAGATTTCTTCCCGGACGAATCGGAATATTGTGGCATACTACCTTGTTGCCAAGGAACTCTGTATACTCTTCTTCCAGTCCGAGCCGGTCATACTCTTTCTCTCTGCTCCAGTCTTCCAACGTGATCACCAGATCGATATTCTGCGTCTCTCTGACACTCTGCACACCAAACATCGACTTAACATCTACGATACCGATTCCCCGAAGTTCGATGAAATGTCTTGTAATATCCGGTGCAGAACCCACCAGTGTCTCATCACTGACCTTGCGGATCTCCACAACATCGTCACTGACAAGCCGGTGCCCTCTCTTGATCAGTTCCAGAGCCGCCTCACTTTTTCCAATACCACTCTCTCCCATAATCAGCACACCGACACCGTAGACATCTACCAGTACTCCATGGATGGAAATACATGGTGCTAACTGAACATTTAACCACCGTATGACTTCTGCCATAAATGCAGATGTATGTGAATCTGTTGAAAATACCGGAATATTCGCTTCTGTTGCCTTTTGCAAGAGCATATCATCTGGTTTTAAAGCACGGCAAAATACCAGGCACGGAATCTTGTAAGAAAGAAGCGTGTCATAGATTTCCTCTTTTTTCTTTTCTTCCAATGTTGTCAGGTAGCTATATTCTACATAACCGATGACCTGCACCCGTTCCGCATCAAATCTTTCAAAAAATCCTGTCAATTGTAATGCAGGACGGTTAATATCCGGAACCTCCACAGCCTTATCCGACAACTCTACATCCGGTGTCAGATTTTTCAGATTCATCTTCTCGACAATCTGCTTCATTTGAACTACATTTTTTCGCATATATGTCTCTCCTTCCAGGCATCCTATTACTAATATTAAAATTATAGCATATCAGTGAAAAAAATCATACACATCCTTAGCGGATTTTTCATTCATAGAAGGAAGACTCTTTAGTTCCTCTACAGTGGCATTCTTGATTGCCTCAATGTTGGCAAAATACTTCATTAAATCTTTTCTTCTTGCTGGTCCAACACCTGGAATATCATCCAAAATCGAATGAACTTGTCCTTGACTGCGAAGCTGCCTGTGAAATGTAATTGCAAACCGGTGAGCTTCATCCTGAATGCGCGTGATCAGTCTGAATGCTTCCGAATTCCGGTCAATAGGAATCTCTTCATTGTGATAATAAAGCCCTCTGGTTCTGTGGTGATCATCCTTTACCATACCGCAGACCGGAATATCCAGATTCAGCTTATCCAGCACTTCCAGTGCAATATTTACCTGCCCTTTACCACCGTCCATCAGAATCAGATCTGGAAATGCCGTAAAACTGCCAAGTTCTCGACCTTCTTCCTTTTCTCTTAAGCCGTGCCCGAACCGCCTTGTAAGCACTTCATTCATACTGGCATAATCGTTCGCCCCTTTTACCCCTTTAATCTTGAATTTACGGTAGTCATTTCTCTTCGGTTTTCCTTTTTCATAAACAACCATAGAGCCAACTGATTCAAATCCATTTGTATTGGAAATATCATACGCCTCCATACGATGCAGTCCGGTTAAGCCCAAAAGATTTTGAAGTTCTTTGACTGCACCAATCGTTCTTCCCTCTTCTCTCTTAATCCGCTCTTTATCCTTCGTCAGAACCATTCGGGCATTTTTTTCTGCCAGCTCTACCAGTTTTTCCTTTGTTCCTTTTTTCGGAATGACCAGATGTACTTTATGCTCTTTTTTCCTTGTCAGCCATTCCTCAATAATCTCATGATCTGGTATTTCCTCTGGCAACATAATCTGTCCCGGAATATATGGTGTCCCTGCATAAAATTGCTTGATAAAACTGGAAAGTATCTCTGCCTTTGTCTCCTTATCCACTAGCTTCAGATAAAAATGATCCCGCCCGATCAATCTCCCATTTCGAATAAAAAACACTTGCACAACCGCATCTTCCAAATCTTTTGATACTGCCACAATATCCCTGTCATCTCCCGCAGTGTCTGTAATTTTCTGCTTCTGTGCAATTTTCTGTACACTGTTTATCAACTCCCGATATTCAATTGCCCGCTCAAACTCCAATGCCTCTGACGCTTCTTCCATCTGTGCCTTCAACTTTTCCAGAATCGGATCATAATTGCCATTCAGAAAATGTAAGACTTCCTCTACAGACTTGCGGTATTCCTCCTTCGAAATATATCCCTGACACGGAGCTTTGCACTGATGAATATGATAGTTCAGACATGGCCGCTCTTTTCCAATATCCTTTGGCAGTCTCCGGTTACAGCTTCGGATAAAATATAACTTTCGAATCAGTTCTATTGTGTCTTTCACTGCCCCGGCACTCGTATAGGGGCCAAAATATTTTGCCTTATCTTTCTGCACTCTTCTTGCCAACATCACTCTTGGAAATGGCTCCTGCACAGTAACTTTTATAAATGGATAAGCCTTGTCGTCCATCAACATTGTGTTATATTTTGGTCTGTGCTCTTTGATGAGATTACACTCCAGCACCAGCGCTTCCAGTTCCGAATCTGTTACGATATACTCGAACCTGGAAATGTGAGTCACCATCTGTTCTATCTTAGCCCCTTTGTTACGACTGCTCTGAAAATACTGTCGTACACGGTTTTTCAGACTGATTGCTTTTCCCACATAGATGATTTTATCTGTCTCATCATGCATCAGATAAACTCCCGGCTTGCCCGGCAGCTTTTTTAATTCTTCCTGAATATCAAACATAATTTACTCCCTGTTTTTTCAACTCAATGTAACAGAAAATACCGCCTCCCTGACAAAAATCTGATTTGCCCGGGAAACGGTATTCAAATACATTAACTTTCTGTATTACTCTTCTGCAATTCCTTCTACTTCATGGAAAATCTTCATGAATTCTTTTCCTGTGATTGTCTCTTTCTCAATCAGAAATGCTGCAATCTTATCCAGTGATTCTCTGTGTTCTGAAAGAAGTTTCTTTGCTTCCTCATAAGCTTCTTTCAGCATCTTCATAACTTCATGATCAATCTCAGAAGCTGTCTCCTGACCACAGTTCATAACCGGACGTCCGTCCAAATATCTGTTCTGGACCGATTCCAGCCCGATCAGCCCGAACTTCTCACTCATACCATATTGGGTAATCATAGCTCTTGCCACACTGGTTGCTTTCTCAATATCATTAGAAGCCCCTGTTGTCACTGTATCAAATACAATCTCTTCTGCAGCACGTCCTCCGAGCATTCCAACTAACATAGCCTGCAGTTCTTTCTTTGTATTCAGGAACTTTTCTTCTTCCGGAGTCTGCATAACATATCCAAGTGCTCCCATCGTACGCGGTACGATCGTAATCTTCTGAACTGGCTCAGAATCCTTCTGCAACGCACTGACAAGCGCATGTCCGACTTCATGGTAAGATACAATCTTGCGCTCTTCCTGATTCATCACACGGTCTTTCTTTTCTTTACCTACCAGCACAACTTCCACTGCTTCAAAAAGATCCGCCTGTGATACGGCATTTCTTCCATTCTTAACTGCGTTGATTGCGGCTTCATTGATCATATTTGCAAGATCTGAGCCAACTGCTCCGGAAGTTGCAAGTGCGATTGCTTCCAGATCAACCGTCTCATCCATCTTCACGTCTTTAGAGTGCACTTTCAGTACTTCCACACGTCCTTTAAGATCCGGTCGTTCCACAATAATACGACGGTCAAAACGTCCCGGTCTTAACAGTGCCGGATCCAGAATCTCCGGACGGTTCGTGGCTGCCAGAAGAACAAGACCTTTGTTACTTTCAAATCCATCCATCTCAGCCAGAAGCTGGTTCAATGTCTGCTCACGCTCATCGTTACCGCCCATCTGTGTATCACGGCTCTTACCAATTGCATCAATCTCGTCAATGAAAATAATACAAGGTGCCATCTGCTGTGCCTGCTTAAACAAGTCTCGGACTCTGGATGCTCCGACACCGACATACATCTCTACAAATGCAGATCCACTCAATGAAAAAAACGGTACTTTTGCCTCTCCTGCAACTGCTTTTGCCAAAAGTGTCTTACCTGTTCCCGGAGGTCCTACAAGCAGTGCTCCTTTTGGAAGCTTTGCTCCTACGCTTGTATATTTTCCCGGATTGTGCAGGAAATCTACAACTTCCTGCAAAGATTCCTTCGCCTCATCCTGCCCTGCTACATCCTTAAATGTGACACCGGTCTGTTTTTCCACATACATCTTGGCATTACTCTTGCCAATTCCCATCATGCCTCCGCCTTTCGACATCTTACGGGTCATCCATACGATCAGTGCAATAAATATGACAAGCGGAATGATATTCATAGCATACTGGGCAACAATTGCAGAAGTTGTATCCGGTACCTCCTGATTGAAATCAATCTTTGCTTTTTCCAGTTTCTCCACCAATTGATCATCATTCATCCGGCCTGTGTAATATTCCTTGTTGACCTTATCTCCACTTTCCTTCTTTGCCGTGATCAGAATCCTGTCACTCTTAATTTCAACTTTCTCGACCTTCTTCTCATCAATCATCTTCAGGAACTTGTTATAAGTAATTTCCTGGTCACTGTCCACTCCCTGAAACTGATACATAGCAAATACCAAAAGTGCCGTCAGCATCGTAATCAGTATGACAAAAGAAAAGCCTTGTTTGTTATTTTTATTATTATCCTTGTTTCCATTCTGGTTGTCCATTTTTCTCCTCCTGTGTCACTCTCCATTATACGGACAGCCTTGTTAGAAATCAATAAAAACATTATGAAAAGATTGTAAACTAACCATAATATGTAGTATACTTTTTCTGTGGTTTTTCATGCCTGAATTTTTCTGTATATTTCAGAACAGTTCCGGCATATGAACGATAGAACTCATAATATAATACAGAGGACAAGAGAGGATTTATTCATTATGAAAATTGGTTTTGACAATGACAAGTATCTGCAGATGCAGTCTGCCCACATTAAAGAGCGAATCAGTCAGTTTGACAATAAGCTCTATCTGGAATTCGGAGGCAAATTATTTGACGATTATCACGCTTCCCGTGTACTGCCTGGATTTCAACCTGACAGTAAGCTCCGTATGCTGGACAAGCTTTCCGATCAGGCAGAAATTATCATCGTGATCAGCGCCGAAGACATCGAGCGCAACAAAATCCGTGGAGATCTTGGAATCACTTATGATTCTGATGTTCTCCGCCTGATGAACATTTACCGTGATCGCGGACTCTATGTCGGCAGTGTTGTTATTACAAAATACAGTAACCAGGAAAGTGCTTCCTTATTTAAAGCCCGCCTGGAGAAAATGGGCATCCGTGTATACTGCCACTACTTGATTGCAGGATATCCGACCAACATTCCGGTCATTGTAAGTGAGAACGGTTATGGAAAAAATGATTACATTGAAACTTCCAGACCACTGGTCGTTGTGACTGCTCCCGGACCAGGAAGTGGAAAAATGGCTGTCTGCCTCTCCCAGCTCTATCACGAACTGGAACGCGGAATCCGTGCCGGTTATGCCAAGTTTGAGACATTTCCTATCTGGAATATCCCGCTGAAGCATCCGGTCAACTTAGCTTATGAAGCAGCCACTGCAGATCTGAACGATGTAAATATGATCGATCCATTCCATCTTGAAGCTTATGGCGAGACAACCGTTAACTATAACCGTGATGTAGAGATTTTTCCTGTATTAAATGCAATTTTCCAACGCATTTACGGAGAAAGCCCTTACAAATCACCAACAGACATGGGAGTGAACATGGCCGGAAACTGTATCTGTGATGATGAAGCATGCCGCGAAGCTTCCAAACAGGAAATTCTACGCAGATATTACGAATCCCTGCGCCGTCTTCTTCTTGGTCAGTGCTCCGACAATGAAGTCTATACCATCGAAATGTTGATGAACCAGGCTGGTGTTACTATCCATGACCGCAAAGTTGTTGACGCTGCCCTTGAATACGAGAAAATAACTAATGGTCCTGCTGCTGCTATCGAACTTCATGACGGACGCATTATAAAAGGAAAGACTTCCAAATTGCTCGGAGCAACTGCTGCCATGCTGCTTAATGCCCTGAAAGATCTGGCTGGCATCGAACATTCCTGCCATGTCATTTCACCGGAAGCCATCGAACCAATCCAAACATTAAAGACAAAGTATCTCGGAAACAAGAATCCACGCCTTCATACTGATGAAGTTCTCATTGCTCTTTCTGTAAGCGCAGCTTCTAATCCACTTGCAAAGAAAGCACTAGAACAGCTTCCGAATCTTGCAGGATGCCAGGCACATACTTCCGTCATGGTAAGCTCTGTAGACATTAAACAGTTAAAGCGCCTTTCTATTCAGGCAACTTATGAAGCAAAATATGAAAAAAGAGACTAAAATCTCTGTATTTTTTAATAAAAAAGGTGTATACTTTTAAAGTATTTTTTGAGATATGTTTTTTGGGGGACATGCTTGAACATATTTTTTCATTCTAAGGAGGACATTATGGCAGTAAAATATGTATTTGTTACAGGTGGTGTCGTATCAGGACTTGGAAAAGGAATCACTGCTGCATCTTTAGGTCGTCTTCTGAAAGCTCGTGGTTATACCGTGACTATGCAGAAATTTGACCCTTATATCAACATTGATCCAGGTACTATGAACCCGGTACAACATGGCGAAGTATTTGTAACTGATGACGGAACTGAGACAGATCTTGATCTTGGTCATTATGAGCGTTTTATCGATGAAAGTCTCGGTAAAAATTCCAATGTTACGACTGGTAAAGTCTACTGGTCCGTACTTCAAAAAGAAAGACGCGGAGATTTCGGTGGAGGAACTGTACAGGTTATTCCTCATATTACTAACGAAATAAAATCTCGCTTTTATCGCAATCCTGCTGCTGAGAATACAGAAGTAGCAATCATTGAAGTCGGAGGAACTGTAGGCGATATCGAAAGTCAGCCATTTTTGGAAGCCATCCGTCAGTTCCAGCATGAAAAAGGACATGACAATGTAATTCTCATTCATGTTACATTAATTCCATACCTGAAAGCATCTCAAGAGATGAAAACTAAACCAACACAAGCTAGTGTGAAAGAACTGCAGGGCATGGGAATTCAGCCAGATATCCTTGTATGTCGTTCTGAATATCCACTTGGAACAGGAATTAAAGATAAACTTGCTCTGTTTTGTAATGTTCCTGCAAATCACGTATTGCAGAATCTGGACGTTGAATATTTATATGAAGCTCCACTTGCAATGGAAGAAGAACATCTGGCTCAGGTAGTATGCGAATGCTTGCACTTAAATTGTCCGGAACCAGATTTAAAAGACTGGAAAGAAATGGTGAACTATCTGCGAAATCCAAACACAGAAGTAACCGTCGCACTTGTCGGAAAATACACACAGCTTCATGATGCTTATATCAGTGTTGTAGAAGCACTCAAACATGGTGGAATTTTCAGCCGCGCTACTGTCAATATCAAGTGGGTAGATTCTGAACTGGTAACTGCAGATAATGTTGATGAAATTCTTGGCGATGTCAGTGGTATTCTTGTTCCAGGTGGTTTTGGCAATCGTGGAATTGACGGTATGCTTGAAGCGATCAAATATGCTCGCACACACAATATTCCATTCCTGGGGCTCTGCCTTGGAATGCAGTTATCCATCGTTGAATTTGCAAGAGACGTCATTGGATACAATGATGCTCACAGCGCTGAATTAGATCCAGATACTACACATCCGGTCATTCATATCATGCCAGAACAAATTGATGTAGAAAATATCGGTGGAACATTAAGACTTGGCTCTTACCCATGTGTTTTAAATAAAGACTCCAAAGCATATAAGCTGTACGGATCTGAAGAAATTCAGGAACGCCACCGTCATCGTTATGAGGTAAATAATGATTACCGCGATGTACTGACTCAAAATGGTATGCTATTATCCGGACTTTCTCCGGATGGACGTATTGTAGAGATGGTAGAGATTCTAGATCATCCTTGGTTCATCGCGACCCAGGCTCATCCAGAATTAAAATCCCGTCCAAACAGACCACACCCATTGTTCCGTGGATTTATTGAAGCATCTCTGGAATATCAAAAAGAACATAAATAAATCACTTGCAGTATATAACTGCTGGAAAATAGACAATTCTAAAATAGGGAGGGTTTGACTTGTACCGAGTCAAACCCTCCCTGAACTTTTATATTTCTAGTAAATCACTCTTTATTATTTAATCTCTACCTGATTCTGCGCTGCGACCAGATGTGCTGCACCATACTTCTCACGAAGCTTTGGCTTTTCAATCTTTCCAGTAGGATTTCTAGGAACCTTTGCAAAAATCAGCTTACGAGGTCTCTTGTATCTTGGAAGTTTCTTGCAGAATTCATCAATTTCCTCCTCTGTGCAATCTACACCAGGTTTTAACTCAATAATTGCTGCTGAAATTTCTCCCAGTCTATGATCTGGAAGTCCGATAACTGCCACATCCAGAATTTTATTATTAGTACGAAGAAAATCTTCAATCTGTACCGGATAAATATTCTCTCCGCCACTGATAATGACGTCTTTCTTACGGTCAACCAGATAGATAAATCCATCTTCATCTTCCATTGCCATATCTCCAGTATACAACCAGCCATCATGAAGTACTTCAGCCGTTGCTTTTTCATCTTTATAATAGCAAGTCATGACTCCCGGACCTTTGACTGCCAGCTCTCCAGTTTCGCCCTGTGCGACCAGATTTCCATTCTCATCGATAATCTTTGTCTCCCAGCCAAATCCTGCTTTACCAATCGCACCGACTTTATCAATATGATCCAATCCGAGATGCACACATCCAGGTCCAATAGATTCACTCAATCCATAGTTTGTATCATATTTATGATTTGGGAAATATTCCTTCCAGTGACGAATCAGACTTGGCGGTACCGGCTGCGCACCGATATGCATAA
>OGKB01001701.1_pt1 | contig 10689 bp, 17 predicted proteins | sample 1572351 | NCBI WGS metagenome assembly OGKB01 (sample SAMEA2582088, study PRJEB24529) | metagenome | biome: Human gut stool | place: China | collected 2011
AGAATACATTGAAACGCTACTTCCGAGATGATGAGAATAAGAAAATCATTCTCCACCCGGAAAATAAGAAGATGAAAGACATCATTGTAGATGAGTGCTGCATTCAGGGTGTGGCTTGTCACATCATCAAAGAACTATAACAGAGGACAGACGAATGAGAACACTTGAAGGAATTCGCTATCTAATCAATTTGGATAGTGCGGAAATACAACAGAACTTTGCCGGAGGAGTTGCACCGCCGGACAAGGTGGAGTCGGAGGTGGACACAACTTGAGTATTTATATGTCAAGAGCCGAGTTAGAAGAAATCAGCGAAGGCTTGATAACAGCTTATGCTAATAAGTTTAGCAATCGAGTGATTCAATCCATCGACATAGAACATTTCATTACAGAATTTCTTATGTTACGAATTGAATACGCTTCTTTCGCAGAAGATGATGCAGGCAGGATTGGCTTTCTGGCAGATGGAGCAACACCACTGCTGGTACATCAGGACGGAAAAATTATTCCCTTTGTTTTCCCGAAAGATACCATCGTACTTGATAAATTTCTTCTTGCTGAAAAGGAGCAGGGACGTCGCAGATTTACAATGGCACACGAAGCGTCACATCATATCTTGAGTAAGATGTATGCAATGCCGAGTGAAGGACGCTTTCATGCAGAGTATGACAGTGAGCGTAGTTATTCCAAAGAGGAACTGGCTCAGATGTTTGCGTCTGTTGAGTGGCAGGCAGATACAATGGGAGCTTCGCTTCTTATGCCGAGAAGAATTATTGAAAATGCCTTGGCGAAATATAATCAGTCAAATCCGATAAGAGTTTATGGCGATAATACCATTACTTCAAAGGATAAAGCAGTTATCCGCAGAATGGCAGCTTATATCGGAGTATCTTATACAGCCTTGGTTATCAGATTGAGAGATATGGGGCTATTTGAGTATCACAATATCCTTGAGTACATTTCCAATGAGTTAAATCTGGGAGGTGTTTCTCAATGAGGTTACAGACTCAGGTAGCACCTGAAATACAAAAGAGATTGCTTCTGTCAAGAGTGGAAGCTGAAAGTCTGAAAGAGCGTGATATTCTCTGCCCGACTTGTGGGTTCAGGATACAAAGAGTTTTTTCAGACGCAACCGGACATTTGAGTGTGAAGTGTCAGAAATGCAAGAATGTCCATATCTTAAATCTCGCTTACTTCCGCAGAATCCGCAGGAACGGATATGGCAGGAATTGCAGGCGATGAAGATTACAAGTAAATATCGAAACGATTTCTAATCGAGTAAGCGGAGATAAGCAATTTATTTGCTAAACTACCAAGCACCGTACGAAGCCGGATAAGTGAAGAATAGAAGTATTCTTTGCTGTCCAGATTCGACGGTGCTTTTTTTGTTGCTGTTTTATTCGATTATGCTTCGTGCAGTATTAGGTCTTTTCCCTTACTTGGGAAAGGACTTTTATGTTTTATAACGCATGGCAGTGCCAGATAGCTGAGTACCCGTAATCTCCGAATTTTGAAACTTATCAATTTTTCAAAATTCAAAGGAGATTACGGAAATGACAAACAAACTTACATTAACAGAACAAGAAGAATTATTTGCAAAGGATTGTAAACTGATAAACCTTAAATACGAATATAACGGTTATACCGGAGATGAGAAATGGGCAATTATTACGGAATTATCTGTAAAAGAACTTTGGGAGAAGTATCCACTTGTTATAGAAAGATATTCTCCGTTTGTTCATCTTTCCATTGCACAGGGAGAGGTAATTAACGATGCAAACCGAAATGAGGACAAGTATGCAAAGAGAAGCAGTCGCACACTTGACTGCTATGGATATGACGATGAAATGTCCTCACAGTTCCATAAAGAGCTTGCCATTATGTTTGACGACCCATTTGAAAGAGCAGAGGAAGAAAGACTTGAACTGGAAAGAGAAGAATTACGCCAGTGTGAAATCAGGAAAGCAAGAATAGCACTTTCAATGTTGCAGCCACTTCAAAGGGAACGCCTTATGAAGAATGTGTGCTGCGGTCTGAGTTCCAGAGCGATTGCAAATCAGGAGGGCGTATATTACAGCTCCGTAGATAAGTCTATTGCAGCGGCAAAGAAAAACTTTATCAAATTTTATGAAAATCTCTGATTTTGGGTGTGCATTTCAGCACCCTTTGTCCAAATGAGTGAAGGGGTTATTTCATTCCGGATACGAATGACACTTTAAAAATTTGATTCTTGTGAGGTTATGTATATGAAAGAAAAAATGATTTGTCGTGGGGATTTATTCTACTATGACTTTGGAGATAACAGTGGTTCAGTACAAAGCGGAGAGCGTCCGGTGCTTGTCGTTCAGGCAGACGATTATAACCAGAATGCTCCAACGATTATTGTTGCAGCGGTTACAAGTGTAATCAAGAAAAGATATTTGCCATCGCACATTATTCTTGGCGAGGAGTTTGGACTGAAGAAACCGTCAATGGTTCTTCTGGAGCAGATACGGACAGTCAATAGAGAGGATTTGCGTGAATACATAGGTACGGTAGATGACGATAAACTTTTCAGGCAGATAAACGCAACTTTGAAAAAGACTTTTGGACTTTGGGTTTACAAGCCGGAGGGGAAAGAAAATATTCGTTGTCTATGCCCGAAGTGCCTGAATGATTACATCCACAATCCGGACTATATTGTAAGGCGACTTGACCCATTTGCAAAGCGAAAAGACAGATGTGATAAGTGTGATGGAGATGGTTGGGATTATGTTGTTACCGACAGATATTCATCAAAGAAAGAAAAGAGGGGAAGCAATGACAGAAAATAAAATCATTATTCCTATCTGGAAGAAGTCCAATCTTACAGTAGAAGAAGCCGCAGCTTATTGTGGTATTGGCTCAAGAAAATTAAGAGAAATGTCCGACTCGGAGTTTTGCCCTTTTGTTCTTTGGAATGGAAGTAAGCGACTGATTAAAAGAAGAAAACTGGACGAATATCTTGATAATGCGTATTCGATATAGCTGATTTGTAAAATGTGCGATGGGTTGGTTCGCATAATAGGCTCATCGCCATTTTTTAATTATCATAAGGGTAGAAAAAAACAAGGAGGTGCTTCCGTAATGGCAGATACAGAAAAGATTATCCGAAAAAAATATGATGTGCCGATATGGCATAAGTCTAATTTGACGATTGATGAAGCAGTTGAATATTCTGGCATAGGTAGAGAAAGACTGAGAAAACTAACAAGCCAAGAAGAATGCCCATTTGTTCTTCATATAGGAAATCGTCGAATGATTAAGAGGAGGATTTTTGATGAATACATTGAAAAACTTACTTTCCTTGAATGATGATGAACGCTTACTTGCCGAAGTAAGAACATATCAGGAAAAACTCATAAGCAATGTTGAAGAACCGATATGGGAAAGAAAGTGGCTGACAATCGAAGAAGCCGCAGCATATTCCGGTATAGGAAGAACGAAGTTGCGTGAGTTGTCTAATCAAGCAGGTTGTCCCTTTGCAATATGGATAGGCAATAAAATTCATATTGTGAGGGAACGACTGGACAAATATATAGATAAGCAGTTTAGAATTTAGGAGGACACAATGGCGACAAAAAGAAAAGATAAATCAAGGGTTGTTCTGAAAACCGGAGAGGTTCAGAGAAAAGACGGTACTTATCAATTTAGCTGGCAGGACAGCCAGATGAAAAGAAGATTTGTTTACGCAAGAACTTTAGATGACCTGAGAGAAAAAGAGAAGCGTATTCAGAAAGATAAATGTGATGGTATTAAGACCGAAGCACGATACACAACCATTGATGAATTATTTGACCTTTGGGCAAATATGAAAAGAGGGCTGAAGAATAATACCTTTGAAAATTACAAATATATGTACAATACCTTTGTGCGACCAGTGATTGGAAGTAAAAGAATATCAACGCTGAAGAAATCAGATATTAAGAAATACTACAATTATCTTGTTGATGAAAGAAATTTGAAGCCTTCAACGATTGATAATATACATACGGTTCTTCATCAGGTTTTACAGATTGCTGTCGATGATGACTTTATCAGAAATAACCCGTCAGATAATGTGTTGAGAGAATTGAAAAAAGCACATTGTTTTCAGTTGGAAAAGCGTAGAGCGTTGACGAAACCGGAGCAGGAGCTATTTCTGAATTTCCTGAAAACCCACCCTGTATATGAACATTGGTATCCGGTCTTTGCAGTAATGATAGGAACTGGACTTCGTGTGGGGGAAGTAACTGGATTGAGATGGTGTGATATTGATATGGAAAGTGGAATGATTGATGTTAATCATACTCTTGTATATTATGACCACAGAACTGAGGGGAGTAAAAGTGGCTGTTATTTCAATGTAAATACAACGAAGACTCCGGCGAGTATGAGGCAGGTTCCAATGCTCGGTTTTGTGAGAGAAGCATTTGAACAGGAGAAACAGAAGCAGGAAGATTTAGGACTTCATTGCGAGGTCACGATTGACGGATATACAGATTTTATTTTCATCAATCGTTTTGGTCAGGCACAGCACCAAGCTACACTCAACAAAGCAATCCGAAGAATTATCCGTGATTGCAATGATGAGCAGTTTTTGCACAGTGATGAACCCGATGTGTTACTTCCTCATTTTAGCTGTCACTCGCTTAGACATACATTTACAACAAGAATGTGTGAAGCTGGAGTAAATATAAAGGTTATTCAAGACGCACTCGGACATTCAGATATTTCAACTACACTGAACATCTATGCTGATGTTACAAAAGAAATGAAAGCAGCAGAGTTCAAAGGATTGGATAGCTACTTCAAAGTATAATATTGGACTTCACATACAGAAAGAGAACATACAGAGTGTTGTGTGTTCTTTTTTCTTGTTCTGAAGCAGGAAAAGATAAGGCAGCGTTACTTTGATGTGGATTGACATTGTAAATAAGAGAAGTTATAATTTCTTGTATATGAATATGCTCTTGCATATACTACTATCGCCCTACATCATTTACATCATATTTTACATCATTTGCCCGCAAAGTGACTCAAAGTAGAGCAAAAATATGAAGTATGGGGGATAATTGGAATATGGAGAATTTAATAGTATTAACACCAGCTTGGTCGAGTATGAAAGAACCACAAAAAGGGTCCCAACCATGAAGACACAGGGCGCTGCAAAGAATGAAGCAAACAATGCAGCACAGGCAGCTGGTGCAGCAGAAGCAGGCGCAACTGCTGGTGACAACAATGGTTTCTTTACACCAAACGAGAAGATCGACTTCTCCAAGGTAAAAGTAGAGCCATTATTTGAAGAGCAGGTTGACTTTGAAACCTTCTCCAAGTCTGATTTTCGCGCTGTAAAGGTAAAAGCCTGCGAAGCAGTAAAGAAATCCAAAAAGCTTCTTCAGTTCACTCTGGATGACGGAACCGGCACAGACCGTACCATCTTAAGCGGTATCCATGCTTACTACGAGCCAGAAGAACTGGTAGGGAAGACTCTGATCGCCATCACCAACCTGCCACCAAGAGCCATGATGGGAATTGAGTCCTGTGGTATGCTCTTAAGTGCAGTATGTGAAGAAAACGGCGAAGAGAAGCTGAATCTGCTGATGGTAGATAACCATATCCCGGCAGGTGCAAAGCTGTACTAATCATACAATAAAGCAATTTGTGCAAAACGTGTATAAAAAACAGGGGGCTGTCGCACTAAATGAAAATTAGTGTGGCAGCACTTTTTTTGAAAAAATTTAAGAGCCCGGCTTCGAAAAGTCGGGCTCTTGGTGTAAAATTAATGTATGACCAAACACATTAAATTACAGAAAGATTATACCGCATCTTGCCTGTACTATCAAATTAAACTTCCTTTGGATATCGAAAAAACATTCCATCAGATGATCCAGTCCGCCTGCTGAGTACTTTTGTGGAGGGAATGAAGCTCTCAGATCTTTATAATACTTATGGAAAGATCAAAAAAGATCAGGTTTCGCCGAAACAGTTGTTGAAAATCGTTATCTATGCAGGAATGAACCGGATCTATTCCAGTCGCGATATCGAGAAATCGTGTAGACGAGATATCAATTTTATGTATCTTCTGGAGGGAAAGCCGTCTCCGAATCATGCGACTATTGCGCGGTTCATCTCACTGCATCTGTCCCAATGTTCCTCAAACATTCTCGCAGAAGTTTCAAATATCTTATACGAATTAGGAGGAATTTCTGGAAGACATATATTTATTGACGGCACAAAAATTGAGTCAGCTGCTAACAGATATACATTTGTCTGGAAAAAGGCCGTTACCAAAAATCAGACAAAACTGTTTGCAAAGATTATAGAAGACATCAATGGAACAGCGTAATAAAACACTGTATGTTTCAAAAACCATGAAACAGAAAAGGGCAGAAGATTTTGAACGCATAACCAGCCCATACGGAATTCAACTTAGAGTGAATCGAAGTATACAGGCAGAAAGGTCCTTCGCTTCTGTAAAACAGGATATGGAATTCAGACGATATATGTACCGCGGAAAAGAAAACGTCACTGCACAAAGTGTCATTCTTGCAATCGCACACAATATCAATAAACTACATAATAAAATACAGTCTGAAAAAACAGGACAGCATCTGTTTAGGCTGAAAGAAACAGCATAAATTTAGATAATTCAAAAAAAGAAAAAGAAATCCCAGGCTTTCTTCAAAGAAGGTCTGGGTAAGTATGCTCAAAATCAATAACGGGTAGAGAAAAGAGCTAATTCTAACTATAAAGTCTTACTTTTCGGGGTCACCTCATAGAGTTTAATCGGAGAAGTGCATTTTTCTACATTTTTTTATAGGCGTTACCCCATTCGACCATTGAGTCGAGAATCGGTTTCAAAGTAAGTCCAAGTTCGCTGAGACTGTACTCAACTCTTGGTGGAACCTCCGGGTAAATTGTGCGAATAATGAGACCATCATTTTCCATGGAGCGCAAACTATCGGTGAGAACTTTCTGACGGATTCCTTCAAGATTTTTCTTTAATTCATTGAATCGCCAAGGGCGTTCCAGCAAATTTCGGATAATCAGTAATTTCCATTTACTGCCAATGAGCGAAACTGTGGTTGCAACCGGACATTCCGGTAATTCTTCTTTTGTTAACATGTGATCGCCTCCTTATATAATATCCTTTTTTATTGTTATATTTAATTTTAATCTAACAATAAAAAAGAAGCAATAGGTTACAAAAAAGTAACTAGGGTTACCTTTTTATGCCTATGTAATAAAATTGTGCGTACTTTTGCCGGTTAAAAATTCTTGATATTATAATCTTGCAACAAAGATAACAACAAACAAAAATATCAGGAGGTAACAAAATGGCATTATCAAATCTTTTCGGATGGAAAAAATCAGAAACAGAAGCTGGTTCAGCATGCGGAGCAGCAGACAAACCAGCGGAGAAACCGGCAGCATGCGGAACAGCATGTGGAGCAGCAGACAAGCCGGAAGGCTCAAATCGTCCGGGGGACGATTGCTTTGAGCGGACCGGAGCGGAGCGTAGACAACCAGCAGCGTGCGGAACAGCATGCGGAGCAGCAGACAAACCAGCAGAGAAACCGGCAGCATGCGGAACAGCATGTGGAGCATCTGACAAGTAAAATAAGTTAAGGAAGGAGTTGGATAGGATGAGTCAGTATTTTTCTTTTCAGTGGCATATTACAGATGAATGTGATCAGCGGTGTAAGCATTGTTATATTTTCTCAGGCGAAGGCTGTAAGGAATTAAAGTCTATGACATGGAAGCAGATGACAGAGGTAGTAGCAAACTGTGAGGATTTCTGCAAAGTATATGGCAGAGTACCATATTTTTATATTACCGGCGGAGATCCTATCCTTCATCCGGACTTCTGGAAATTAATGGTATTACTGAAATCGAAAAAGATACCTTTTACCTTAATGGGAAATCCATTTCATTTGAACGACGAAATTTGCAGAATGTTAAAGGTTTGTGGTTGTGAGAAGTATCAGATGTCCCTTGATGGAATGAGAGAAACTCATGACTGGTTCAGAAAGCCGGGAAGTTTTGATCTGACGATTGAGAAAATCGGATGTCTGAACAGAGCAGGAATAAAAAGTGTAATTATGAGTACGGTATCCAAAACAAATATGGATGAGATACCGGATATTATTGATGAAGTTGTAAAAGCGAAAGTAAAGGTTTTTGCATTTTCGCGCTATGTGCCTACAGGTGGTGAAGTTGACACAAGCATGACACAGGAAGAGTACAGAAAACTTCTGGAAGTCTGCGATGCAAAGTATAAGGCATATGAAAAGGCAGGATGCGAGACCTATTTCAATAAAAAGGATCATTTGTGGACGCTGTATGAATATGAAACGGGACAGTTTAAGCTTCCTGAGAGTACAGAGGCAGGAATGATCTATGGTGGCTGTAACTGTGGAAACTGTCATATTACCATATCTTCCAATGGAGATATTATGGCATGCAGAAGGGTAACTGACAGTAAAGTGGCCAATATTTTTGAAGACCGGCTGGCAGACGTCTGGATCTGTCAGATGGAAAAATACAGAGATTACGATAAATTTGTAAAATGCAGCAAATGTGAACTTAAGGCATGGTGTCGTGGATGTCCGGCAGTTGCCAATGGAACAAGCGGTAACTTTTACGGGGCGGATCCGCAGTGCTGGAAAACAAGAAATGAGATTACCGGGGAGGTGCTTACATGTTAATAGATATCATCAAAGCAAGGCATTCCATTCGGAAATATACCGGTGAGCAGATAAGACGTGATGACCTGGAAAAGATTCTGGAAGCCGGAAATTTTGCACCGAATGCCGGAGGCGGACAGAGAAGTATGATGGTTGCGATACATAATAAGGAACTGGCAGCTTACGTGGGAAAGTTGAATATGGCAGATTTTGACCGTTCACACCTGGCAGGTAGTTTTGTCTCAAAGGAGCAGCCAAGCACAATTGATGATCCAACTATAAAAAATGGGTTTTATGATGCGCCTACGGTTGTGTGTGTATTCTGCCAGAATAATTTTCTCTTCAAGACAGCAGATGCCTTTTGCATGATGGAAAACATGATTCTGCAGGCAACAGAGCTTGGAATTGCATCATGTATTATCTCAAGAGGCTATGAAACATTTGATTCAGAAGAAGGAAGAAGACTGATGAGCGAATGGGGAGTGCCGGAAGGATATGCATGCCAGGGATTTGTTATATTAGGATATATAGACGGGAAACAGCCGAAAAGTAAGCCAAGAAAACCGGGAAGAATTAAAATTGTAGAATAGTATTGGATTTATTGAAAAAAACACTTGATTATATGGAGAGGTGGAGAACAGATGGATTTAGCAACATGTCTGAAAAAAATGGAATTGGTGGGAGTGCTTGCATTCGCAACAGTGGACAGTGAAGGGGCACCACAGATACGGAATATCAGTGCGATTCATTATGAGCCGGATGCACTCTATTTTTTCACCGCCAGAGGTAAAAATTTTTGTAAAGAATTAATGGAAGATGGCAGGGTTCAGATTCTTGCTTATACCAAATACAAAGAAATGATTCGTTTGTCAGGAAAGGCTTACGCAGTAGCAGAGAATGAGCAGAAAAAATGGATGGATATCGTTTTTGAAGAACAGCCATATCTTGCCAATGTATATCCGGGGGATACAAGAGAAATCGGAATTATTTTCTGTATTGATCAGGCGGAAGTGGAGTATTTTAATCTTGGCGTAAATCCAATTTTCCGGGAGACATATATTCTGGGAAATGCTAGTGTAAAAGAAAAGGGATATTACATAACAGAATCCTGTATCGGCTGTGGCACATGTATGAAACATTGTCCACAGAAATGTATTGAGAAGGGGACACCTTTTGTCATCCGGCAGGAGCACTGTCTGCACTGTGGAAGCTGTTATGAAAAATGTCCGGTGAAAGCGGTGATCAGGAAATGAATCAGGATGACAGAAGAAAATATTTAATTGAAGGATTGTTGAAAGAGCGGCCGGAATATGAGAACATGCAGATTCCATCAGATGCAGGCAAGCAGAAAATACTGCTCCGATCGCTTATGAATATAAGAATGCCGAAGAAAATGGATTATGCATTTTTGCAGATTCAGGATGCGTACCTTTCGGAAGAAAATGAGAAGAAAGGGATTGTCACATTGGCAGATATCAGGGAGGCACAGCCTGATCTTTATATCTGGAAGGGCGATATTACAAGACTTAGAGTGGGAGCAATCGTAAATGCAGCCAACAGCGGCATGACAGGCTGCTATCACCCCTGCCATAATTGTATTGATAATTGCATTCATACCTATGCAGGAATTCAGCTTCGAAACTATTGCAATAATATGATGATAGAACAGGGACAGGAAGAACCGACAGGGCAGGCAAAGATCACCCCGGCATTTAATCTGCCCTGTGATCATGTGATTCATACAGTTGGCCCAATCGTACAGGGAAAGCTGACAAAGGAACATGAACGTTTACTGATATCCTGCTATGAATCGTGTCTTAGGATAGCTGATGAGAATGAGGTAAAGAGTATTGCTTTTTGTTGTATTTCAACCGGTGTGTTTATGTTTCCGAATAAAAGAGCTGCTGAGCTTGCAGTACAGACAGTAAAGCAATATAAAGAAAAGACAAAATCAAAGATAAAGGTGATATTTAATGTTTTTAAAGAGGAAGATGAACGACTCT
>OGKB01001702.1_pt1 | contig 10684 bp, 11 predicted proteins | sample 1572351 | NCBI WGS metagenome assembly OGKB01 (sample SAMEA2582088, study PRJEB24529) | metagenome | biome: Human gut stool | place: China | collected 2011
GAATGCTTTTGCGCACGTGGTTACGCGACGGTGAAGTGTTTATTCAGCTGGTGCGCGGCACCGTGGCAGGGCTAAAACATAGTACGGATATTGCCTTTAGCCTTGAAGCCCTTGAACCCGATTTTGTGCCGTTGAATACCCTTGATACGGCAAATTTAATTCAAGGTATTGAACTTGACGCATGGCGCCGTCCTAAGTCGTACCGTGTTTACATGGACAACCCGCAGGAAAATAACCGCACTTTTGGACGGGTGAAGACCGTACCGGCAGAAAACATGTTGCACCTTGCCTTTAAAAAGCGGTTGCACCAGTTGCGCGGGGTATCGATGTTACACGGCGTAATTGTCCGACTTACCGACCTCAAAGACTACGAGGAGAGCGAGCGTGTGGCCGCACGAATTGCCGCCGCCTTTACGATGTACATAAAAAAAGGTGATGCCGCTATCTATGGGGATAATGAGGATTATAGCGCAGACAGCCCGGAGCGTGATTTTGAGATTGCTCCCGGTGCAATTGTTGATGATTTAAAACCTGGTGAGGACATCGGGTTAATCAACTCAAACCGCCCTAATGTTAACCTTGAAACCTTTAGAAACGGACAATTAAGGGCAACGGCGGCGGGAACTCGCTCCAGTTACTCAAGCATTGCCCGTGACTATAACGGCACTTACTCAAGCCAACGCCAAGAGTTGGTGGAGAGCTTTGAGGGCTACTCCGTTTTACAAGATACCTTTGTTGCTCACATCTCACGCCCTATTTACCGCGAATGGCTAAAAATGGCGATTGTCAGCGGCGAAATTGAGGTGCCAGTCTATATTGATCCTGCATCACTTTATAACGCTGTTTATAGTGGCCCTGTTATGCCGTGGATTGATCCGACAAAAGAGGCGCAAGCGTGGAAAGAGCGCATCAAAGGTGGATTAGCGACCGAAAGCCAAGCAGTACGAGCAAGCGGCAGCAACCCGGCAGAAGTTAAACGCAGACGTAAAGTTGAGGTGGACGAAAACCGCAAATTTGGTCTCAAGTTTGACACAGATTTAACTAACACAGGTACGACAAATGAAAAAGCAAAAGATGATTCTGTCGCCGGTGGCGATGGCAACGAGCGCGACAAAGACGAATAACCAGTCTTGGTACTCAATCAAAGCCAAAGCCAACGATACGGCAGAGATCTCAATTTACGATGAGATCGGATATTGGGGTATTACTGCTAAGAGCTTTTCAAGAGATCTAAAAGCACTTGGCAACAACCTCAAGCAGATTAACCTACACATCCACTCACCCGGTGGTGATGTATTTGATGGGATCGCTATCTACAACTTGCTAAAAAATCACCCGGCAAATGTGACAGTTTACATTGACGGTTTGGCGGCAAGTATGGCGAGTGTTATTGCAATGGCGGGCAATGAGGTAATCATGCCGGAAAATGCAATGATTATGATCCACAAACCTTGGGGCATCCAAGGCGGCGATGCGGAGGATATGCGCAAGTATGCCGACTTATTAGACAAGGTCGAAAATACGCTAATCCCTGCTTACGCAAATAAGACCGGCAAAACCCCGGAAGAATTAGCAGAAATGCTATCGGCAGAAACTTGGCTTAATGGTAAAGAATGTGTTGAGCAAGGATTTGCAGACAAACTAGCCGAACCACTTGTGGCGATGGCGTCTATTAAATCACGAAAATTAGAGGACTTTGAAAATATGCCAAAAGCAATGAAAGACATGTTGTTTAAGCCACAAGGCAACGCTGGCGCAACTCCGGCATCACAAGCAACACCAACTCCAGCACAACCGGCACCAACCGTACCGGTAAATCAAGCGCCGACTGCTCCGGTAGATAACACCGCACAAGTGCAGGCGGAATTAAATAAACGTAACGCCGACATTAAAGCCGTATTTGCGCCGTTTGGCTCAGCTCACAGTGATTTGTTGGTGGAGTGTTTGGGTGATTTATCAATTACTCCTGAGCAAGCCAAAGACAAATTATTAGCAAAACTTGGTGCAGGTACCACCCCAAGCGCAACCGCAACGCCTTATGCAGGTAACGGCAACATCGTTGGCGACAGTGTGAAACAATCTTTGTTAGCCCGTGCCGGTATCGACAAAGACAAAGCAGATGCCAAAGACAATGCCTACAACGCAATGACCTTACGTGAGCTTGCTCGTGCGTCATTGGTTGATCGCGGTATTAGTGTATCGGGTCAAAATGCAATGAGCATGGTTGGCTTGGCATTTACGCACTCAAGCTCTGACTTTGGTCAAATCTTAATTGATGTGGCGCACAAATCCTTGCTTAAAGGTTGGGAAACTGCGGCGGAAAACTTTGATCAGTTTACCTCTCGCGGCACATTAACCGACTTCCGCGCGGCGAAACGTGTTGGTTTAGGTGACTTTGGCTACTTGCCTCAAGTTGGTGAGGGTGAGGAGTACACCTACGGCACAATCGGCGATGAGGGCGCTAGCGTTGCATTAGCGACTTACGGGCAATTATTTAGCATTACCCGTCAAGCAATCATCAATGACGATATGCACTTACTCACAAAAATCCCTGAAAAAATGGGACAAGCTGCACGTGCGACAATCGCTAAATTAGTGTTTGCGTTATTAACCGGTAACGCGATTGCACAAGACGGCAAAGCATTATTTGACGCATCACACAAAAACACTTTAACCGGTGCCGCATTAGACGTAACCAGCATTGATAAAGCGATCCAAATCATGAATGGCTTTGTTAACGCTCGTGGTGAGCCGTTGGCGATTGAGCCGGAATTTATGTTGTTGCCAACATCGCTTTACACTCGTGCTAAACAAGTTTTAGGCTCGGCAAGTGTTGAGGGCGCAGATGCTAACTCCGGCATCATTAACCCAATCCGCGATATTGTGCCGGCGCTTAAATCCGCACGTTTACAAGTTGCCGATCCGAAATCTTGGTACTTAATCAACAAAGAGGCTATTGAGGTCTCCTATCTTGATGGTATCGACACCCCATACATTGAGCAACAAAACGGCTTTACCGTTGATGGTGTATCTACCAAAGTACGCATTGATGCCGGTGTTAACGTGATTGACTACCGCGGCATTGTAAAAGTTACCAATAAGTAACTTACAACGCCTTAAATAACGACCGCACTTTTAACCGAAGTGCGGTTTTTTATTATCAAAATTAAAGGATCATTAAATATGGCTAAAAACTATATGCAAGATGGAAACACCGTGCGTTTTACCGCCGCCGCGGCAGTTAAAAGCGGCGATGTAGTGATGTTAGAAAACCTTGTGGCGATTGCTATTGCCGATGTAGAAAAATCCGCTGTTGGTGTTGGTTTGACTACCGGTGTATTTACCGTTAAGGCAAAAGCGGCTGACGACATTAAACAAGGTGCAATCGTTTACTGGTCAGCGACTGAGGGTGCAACAACTACCGCAGGTACTAACAAGCGCTTAGGTATTGCATGGCACGCAAGCGGTGCAACCGTGGACACTGTCGATGTCAAGATCAACGCTTAGTCCGTTTGATAACGCATTAGCACAGGCGGACAAAGTCATTACTGACGTGATGATGTCCGTCTATGTTATCAACGGCAAAAAATACAAAGCGGTGCTTGATGAGACGCCAAAGGTGATGGGCGGGAATTATAGCGATGATTACTTAATTAACGGTACGACTCGCACGCTAACACTTTTTCGCTCGTCCGGCTACAAACCAAAACTTGGCGATGTCATCACGACAAAAACCAGCGAGTATGTTGTACGTGGATTTAGTTTTGAAGATGGGAAGATCGTGTTGCAGTTGGAGTGATGATGAAATCAAGCGTTGATGGGATTGAGCAATTAAGCGCAAATTTTAGCAAAGCCAAACGGAATACCCCAAAAGCTGCGATTAGCGCAATAAACACTGTCGCAAGGCGAGCAATGCGAAATGGAACCAAGAAAGTGGCGAAAGAGCTTAACGTACAGCAAAAACTTGTTCGCAATAGAGCAAGATTGCAACGCAGAGCTACCAATGCTAACCCCGAGGCTGAAATTTTAGTTGATCGCCGTAACTTGCCTTTAATTAATCTGCTAAAAGCTGGCGGAAATAAATTATACGAAGGCAATGGCGCAATTCTTATTGGGCAATATGGTGTAGAGAGAGGATTTAAGCAAAAACTTAAAAACGGACGGACTCACATCATGCAGCGAAAAGGGAAAGATCGATATCCGATTGATGTTGTTAAAATCCCACTCGCTACTCCACTTACAAACGCATTTAGATCTGAACTCAAAGACTACGGTAGTCAAGTTAAGGTCGAGATGGCGAAAAAACTCACAGGCGATTTTAAAAAATAGGCTATTACTATGTTAATACACAAAAAAATCAGACAAAAACTAACCTCACTTTTGAAAGAGTCACAAATTGGTGTGAATGAGATTTATTCAGGAAGACCGTTATTTGTTGACATCGATCAAGAGCAGTCGGCGATTGCTGTTTTTATTGATGCAATCCAAGCGGAGCCGGTTGATTTGTGTCATTACGAGTATATAGCCGATCTCAACATCGCAACTTACTTAAAAACGGCTATTGGCGAAGATGCGCTGGACGAAATCGCCGAAAAAATCAAAAAACGGTTGGAAAGTGCGGTAGATAACGGAGATTTACCGGAAGAGATTACCGAAATCACGTTAAGCGGTTATGAGTATGAACAAGATACGACTAACCGCACTTGGTTTGTATCCAACCTCAAATATCAAATTAAATACGAGGACTAAATATGCCAACACAAACAACCTCTTTTCAGGGGACTAAATTTTATTTGGGCGTGGGCTTAAATGAGGGAAAAGCAGTTACCGCAGCAACCGTAAAACCGAATGCAACAATTACTGCAACCGGCCATGGTGCAAAAACTGGTGACTTTGTAAAGATTACTGGTCTCGGTGCATTAGATGGTTTCTATCCTGTTAAATCTATTGCAACAGATAAAATCACTCTCGCCGATGAGGTCGATTGGAGCGGTCAAGATGCACCAACGGATTTTTCATCAGCAAAAGTGGCGGTCGTCAAATGGTCATCTAATTTCTGCGCTATTAAGCAAATTGAAGGTGATGGAGACACTCTGGGAGAGGAGGATATTACAACAATGTGCTCCGAGGGGACAGAGACTGAGGCTGGAGAAATTGAGTACGGCTCAATCAAGCTGACTTTCTTCTATGCTCCAGCAACGCCAATGCAACAAGATTTGCGTAAAAAATTCTACGCCAAAGAAACTTTCCCTTGGATGATGGTGATGAAAAATAATCAAGGCTCGCTTTACGGTACCGGGTTTATTCAAACTTCACCAAATTTCAGCGGTGAGGTTAAAGGTAAATTTGATTCCGGTGTAACCATTAAAAAAGCGAAACGCGATTACTTATTACCTGTAAACGCTTAATCTATACGACCGCACTTTAAAAGTGCGGTCTTTTTCCATCAATCTAAAGGATTTTAAAAATGAGCTTGCGTGAAGAATTATTAAAAAACAAACCTAAAGTACACCCGTTTGACTACAACGGCGTAACATACTTTTTCCGAGAATTTAATGTTGGCGAAATGAATCAAGCGTTATATGGCCAACACAATGAGTTGTTGAAACTTGCTGAAAAGCAAGGGATTGAGCTCAACTATGACGATGAAGAAGAATTAACAAAACAGCTCACCAAGGTACATGACCCTGATCGATTATCCCGTGTGCTGGCTATTCGTTTGTGTGATGCGGATGGAAAAAACTTATTTGACCCTAACAACCAAGACGACTTAGCGGCTTTACGCTCCCTGGATAAAGGATTGTATGAGGCGTTAAATATCGCGGTGATGGATTTACTCCCAAAAAACTTAGCGACCGACGAAAGCTCCAAATAAACTTATCGCTTTCGTTGGGAAAAACGCTGGAAGAAATTGAACAAATGCCGGAAAGCCACTTTAGGGAATATCAGTTATTTTACCAAGAGCAGCCCTTTGGAATTTGGCGTGAAGATTACAGAACCGCCCAAATATCGCACTTGCTCGCAATGATAAACCGAGATCCGAAAGGGAAAGAGCCTGAATTGTCAGATTTTATGCCGTTTTTTAGAGATCAAACGAGTAAAAATGACGATGACGACGGCTCGGAAAGATATTTAGCCAATCGATAGACCCAGTTTAACCACTGGGTTTTTTGTTGCCTAAAATTTATAAAGGAAAACATCATGCAATTAGCAAACCCAGAAAATTTCAAACAATTTATTCAAATTAAAGATCACAAAACCGTAACGACATCCGAAACAGTAGCGAAAGTGTTTGGTAAACAGCACAAGCATGTGTTAGATAAAATTCGCGCTATTTTGAGCGAGTTACCTGATGAATTTACAAAGCCGAATTTTGGGCTTTGCTTTAAAAACAATAAATTACAAAACGGTAAACCACAACCATACTTTGAATTAACCAAAGACGCCTTTGTGTTTCTCGTAATGGGATTTACGGGGAAAAAAGCAAATTTGTTTAAACTTTCGTATATTCAAGCATTCAATCAAATGCAAGATCTATTAGAAAAAGAGGGATTTAGTTTAATTCAGCAATATCATCAACTATGTGGTGAACACAAAGCCGAGAAACAATTTGCCAGTTTATGCGGTCAAGGTTTAAATCAATGGAAAGGTAAAAAGCCGGTATTAGAAGCCACGCTGCGTATTATTGAAGATAGAATTCAAATTGAACTACCTTTAGTGACTGACGGAAAATTATTAAGATAATTGTGATCTAACTCACGGAGATCTACAAAAAAGTTGGGTAAAATCTGTCGGACTTTTTAACCTATGGAGTTCGAAAAATGAACGAAGAAGAAATTTCAGTTGAAACTAAAGAAGTGGTGAATGGCTCAAGTTTGCTTTTAACTTTATTGGGCTTTATTTTCTATATAGGATCTTTTTCAAATATTGGATATGGACTTTCAAAGATTTTTAATTATAAAAATTATGGTGATAACCTAGCATCTTTGAATGTGAATACTTATGTGGGAGGCGATGCATATAACTACATTATTAACGGAACATATGCTACGACTTACTGTGTGATTGGTGTTGTGTCAGCTATTATTGGTAGTACATGTTTTATTGTTAATGCTATTAATAAATCTAGAGCGAATTAATTGGGCAAAAGTCGAAATTAGTTATTAGCCAATAAAATACTAAAAGCCTCTTGACTACAAAGGGGCTTTTTTATTAGTATGTTTTCAAGGTCTCAAAAGCCTAACAGAAAACGGATTATTCACCCCGTCAGCGTGATTTTTTTGTATCTAAAATTTGAGAATTTTACCGCCATTATAAAGTTCTCAAAGAATCAATGACCGACGGTGCGAGGAATACAATACCGAAAGGGAATAACTCCGCTAGATTTTCTGCTAGTTTTGAGCCGTTGGTCGCCCAATTATGGGTAAACAATCAATCCCTCAAAAGGAACAGAAAAATGACAACTCAAACTCAATTATCCACATTCAATTTTGAATCAAAATCCATCCGCACTTTAGCTATTAATAACGAGCCTTGGTTTGTTGCAAAAGATCTTTGTAATGCTATCAATATCTCAAATTATCGTGATGCAATCGAAAGATTAGATGACGATGAAAAGGGTGTCGCTTTAACCGACACCCTTGGAGGAAAGCAAGAAATGGCTGTAGTAAGCGAAAGCGGAATGTACACTTTGATCTTACGTTGCCGTGACGCAGTGAAAAAAGGATCTGTTCCGCACCGTTTTAGAAAATGGGTAACAGCGGAAGTTTTGCCGGCAATTCGTAAAACAGGCAAATATGAATCGAAAACTACGGTAGATGATCGCACAGGCTTACGCAATGCCGTGAATATGTTGGTGAGCAAGAAAGGATTAATTTATTCTGACGCTTACCATTTAATCCACCAGCGCTTTAACGTGGAATCAATCGAAGATTTGACATTAGAACAGTTACCGCAAGCGGTGGAGTATGTTCATAGAATCGTGCTTGAGGGAGAGTTAATCACCGAAACCAAATTACAGGTATCAGAAAAGGAACTTCCACTAGCGCTGCGGAAACATAAATATGCTCGTGAGCTTACAGAGGAACAATGGCTACGAATGGCAAGTTTATGGTATTCCTTATATAACTGCCTAGATTTTATTGAGCTTATTTACAAGCCATTGGCGGTGCTTAAATCACCATACGCCTCTACGGCATATACCCACGCAACGGAATATAAAACATCGTTAGGTGTGGCAAAACGCATACTTGAGCCGTTACTGGCTGATTTTGAGGCAGATCCGATAGATGATGCGCATTTTTATCTTGCCGCCAAGACATTGAGAGAATATCAACCTCAAGGACTTGCTAAATTAGTGAGAATTTAAAATACGAAACTAAGGTCTTGATACTTAATCAGTGTTTTATTAGTATCTACTCGTATTGAATTAGTAAGGAGTATAATTATGACCGCAAGATTTATATCATTCGTTGCGAAAGTATTACTGCTTTTGACAGTATGCCTAACTCCATTGTTTTTATTTACTAAACCTTGGGGTGTTTATGTATTTTGCGTTGTTATGATTACGCTCATTGCTTGGTGTTTGCGTATTATCTTTGATAGCAAGCTGACAAAGCGGCAAAAAATAGATAGATTATTTGGGACCGCATACTAACCTGATTTGATTTAACAAAGCTCGCCTTTTGGCGGGCTTTTTTTATGGGATAAATTTACAAAATGGCATCTACGGTATCTGATTTATTAGTCCGCCTAGGCGTTGACGATGCAAAATTTAGAAATGGCTTAAATGTCGCAGAGGCTCGCGCTAAAAGTTTTTCAATTCGTACAACCCAATATTTGAAGAACATCGAAAATGCCGCAAATTCGTTAGAAAAAATTAACACTAGATTGTTTAATTTTTCTGTCGCAAGTGTTGGCCTTGGCACGCTAAAGAATTATGCAGACGGGTACACCGAGGTAAAAAACAAACTCGCGCTAGTTGAGAGTGCATCATTTAGCAGTCAGCGCGGGTTACAGTCACTCTTTGATATATCATTAAAGACCAACCAGAGCTTAGAGGCGACATCAAGTATTTATCAACGTTTTGCGCAAAATGCACAAGCATTGGGAATAAATCAAGCTCGTGTTGCTAGTCTAACAGAGACTGTCTCTAAAGCTGTTGCTATCTCCGGTGCAAGTGCGGAATCAGCACAAGCGGCCTTAATGCAGTTTGGACAATCCTTGGCAAGTGGCGTTTTCCGTGGGCAGGAATTTAACTCAGTGATGGAACAAACACCAGGTCTTGCGCAAGCAATGGCTAAAGGGCTTGGTGTATCAGTTGGTGAGCTGCGTAACATGGCTAATGCCGGTAAGCTCACAATGGATGTCATCATTCCCGCTCTTGAGCGTGTAAAAGGCAGTGTTGATGAGCAATTTAATACACGTGTCGTTACTATTGGGATGGCGTTTGAAAACTTGCGTACGTCCACCACCAAGTGGATTGGTGAGTTAGATCAAGCCACCGGCACAAGTCAGGGATTTGCTACGGTAATCAGCGGCATGGCGGATCATTTAACCGTTGCGACAAGTGCGCTTGGTGGATTTGCTGCCGTCTTGAGTATAAACAAGTTACGCGCATTTATTGCTGCCGGTAACGAGCAAGCTGCATTGGCAATTAATGTTGCTCGTGCGGAAAATGTAAAAACTGCCGCACTACGCGAACAAGCACAGGCGGAAATGAGTTTAATCCAAATCAAACTCACCCACGCACGCACCGAATCGGAACTGTTAGCAATCCAACAACAAGCCGAAGTGCAATCCCGAAAATTGACGGCAGCAATCATGGCTGAATCTAATGCACGGCGCAATCTTGATCTTGTAACAAAACGTGCTACCGCTGGCGGAAGATTGTTTAGCAATGCCCTTGGTTTTGTTGGTGGCCCGATTGGATTAGTAACAATCGGACTCACAGCGGCTGCCGGCGCTCTAATTGAATACCGCCAAAAAACGGAACAAGCGAAACAAGAATCTTTGGCTTTTGCTGACTCGTTAGACGTTACAGGCGAATCACTGCGCACCGTGACGGCAGATATGCTGTCATCAATGCGCACTAAACTTGAGCGATCTATTGAGACACAAAGAGAGGTAATTGCAGAGTTAAAAGTGGAAACCTCCCGACTTGAGCGACAAGTCAAAATCCAAGCCGAGGGGATGGAGTCGCAGGGGTTACAAAACAATCAGTATGCGATTGAGCGCTACAAAAAACTGATTGGCGACTTGTCGATCAAGAAAGGCGAACTGGCAACCGCCAACGAAAAACTTGAAAAATCAGAGCGTGATTTAGCGGCTATTGATTCCGGAAAATCTATCGCCGAATTTAACACTAAACTAAAAGAATTATTGCCAACAGTTGATTTATCAAAAATTAATATTGATAAATTAGGGCTATCTGTTGAGGATTTTAACCGTTTAGTCCCTAGTGCAGAAAGTGGTGCGAATAGCATCTCAAGCGCTGTACAGCGTATGGGTGCAATGGCGCTTATTGTTGCGGGTAACTTTGACGCGCTGGGGTTATCTGTTAAAAACGCATTGAGTGATAAAGCTCAAAAGATTATTGATCGAAACAATCGTCAGATCGCCATTCGCAATGAAAAAGACCCAAAAAAGAAACGCAGACTAGAGGCTGAGGATCAGGCTATTAATA
>OGKB01001706.1_pt1 | contig 10676 bp, 10 predicted proteins | sample 1572351 | NCBI WGS metagenome assembly OGKB01 (sample SAMEA2582088, study PRJEB24529) | metagenome | biome: Human gut stool | place: China | collected 2011
TCCTAACCGTTGACCAAATTAATATGTTCTTGAAGGCCATGCCATTTGAGTTGACCTATGCCGATGATAACAACCAATTCCTCTATTACAACAATGCCCATCAAGATCCAGATACCATGTTTGCCAAACGTGTACCATCTCAATCTGGTAGCCGGATGTCAACAGTTCACGGATCCCTTCCACCGGCACGTATGAAAAACGTAGAATGGGTAATTGGTACCCTTCGCAATGGAAACCAAGAATATGTTCGGACCATTGTCCCAGGATCACCTGAAGGTGTGATCAATACCCACAACTACCAAGCCATGTACTATGATGATGGTTCTTATGCTGGTATCAATGAGATTGTCTTCAACTTCAAACCATGGTTAGACTGGTACCTGCAAACAACAGGACAACGTCTAGTTGGCGGAAGCGGTCCATTTGCTCCTGCTGGTGGACACGGTAGTGCAGATGCAACTTCTGGTGCTTCTGATGCTGGAGGACATGGTGACGGAGGGCACGGAGATGCCGATGCCACTTCTGGTGCAAGCAACTAAGAAACTAGAAAAAAATGAAGCTTCGTGCTTCATTTTTTTATTGTAACTCTTTGATAATCTTCTTAGCATCGTCGTTTGAAATAGCCCCTAATTGGACATGTCCAATTTTCCCATGACTGTCTATAAAGACTTCTGTAGGAATAGAGCGAACCTGATAATCTGCAAATGCAGAACCGTCTGGATTGTACAAGACCGGTACGGATTTATAAACTTGTTGATCAAACCATTTAACGAATTCTTCTTCTGTTTTTTCACCTTGGAGTCCTGGTGCCATAATGGTCAGAATTTCAAAGTCTCTATCCGTATCCTTGACCAATTTCTCTAATTCAGGCATACTTTGCCGGCAAGGACCACACCAGGTTGCCCAAAATTTCAAATAAACCTTCTTTCCTTTGTAGTCAGAAAGTTTAACCGTATTCCCCTTCATATCCTTTAGTTCAAAGTCACTAGCATCTTTTCCTACCAAAGCATTCTTATTCGTTGTTGTATTCATTGTTGGCTGATTGCCCATACTACTCTCGCTGGATTGATCCATGGAACAAGCTGACAGCAAAGCTAGAGAAAGTACTGAGAAACAAGCGTATTTAAAACCTTTCATCATGCGTTAAACCTCCGGATTATTTTATGAAAAGATAGATGACAAACTGTTCAATTGTCCCAAAAGTAAGAGAATTCCCATCAGAATAATGATGGCTCCGCCGATTTTCTTCAGCAATAACAAATGGGGTTTGAGACGATTAAAGTAAGGTAGGACCAGACTAGATGCTAAGGCCAACAGTAAAAACGGAAGGGCCATTCCCAAGGTATAAACAAGGAGATAAATAGCTCCCATAAGAGCATCTTGTCCATCTGATGCTGCTAAAGCAAGGACTGATCCTAATACCGGACCAATACAAGGCGTCCAACCAAAACTAAAGCCAAGACCAAGGAGAAAAGCTGAAAACAATTCATTCTTCTGTTTGTTGACTCCAAAATCTACTGATTTTTGCTTTTCAAGGAAATGAAAATGAAAGACTTCCATTTGATGAAGACCAAGGATAATGATGAGAGCTCCCATCAGATAACGGAACCAATTGGTGTACATGATCTTTCCAAGCAAGCCCGCTCCAAAACCAATGAGGAGGAAAATAACAGAAATACCTGCAATAAAACAAAGGGTTTTCAGCAAGCCATGCCAGCGAATTTTTTTCCCGAACAATCGGATAGCCTTTTCCTGATCACTTCCTAGCAAGATTCCAATATAAACCGGTAGCAAAGGAAAGACACAGGGAGAAAAGAAAGACAGAATACCCGCAAGAAAAACTGTCAATGAAAAAATGATTGGATTCATAGTTCACTCCGTATATTGATATGCTACATTCAGTATAACATTGATTGACCTATAATAAAAATTTCTGCTACGTTCTTTTGCTATATTTTGGATTTAGGTACTAGTTTCAAAAGAAAAACCCTAAAGCACAAAACTTTAGAGTTTCTAATATACTTATTCTTCTGCCGTTTGTTTATTTGGTAATACGAGCGATAAAAGAATCCCGATAACTACTGGAACCAACCATGGAAGAGATTGAGCCGCAAATGGAAGCAAAGCAATCCCCTTTTCTACTAGTGAAATTTTAAAGGTACTTGCCAGAACACTTGCAAGAGAGACCAAGCTGGCCAAGAAAATAGTCAATTGCATCCCTGGTTTTGAAAGGGCCACAAATTTATTCACTATCACAATCAATACAATGGTAATGGTGATTGGGTAAAGAATCATCAAGACCGGCAATGAGAAAGCAATAATGGTATTCAAGCCAAGGTTGGCAATCGCAAAACCAATCAGAGTGAAGACACTTGCATAGACCTTGTAAGAAACCTTAGGGAAGGTGCTATGGAAGAATTCACTGGTAGAGACGATTAAACCAGCAGTTGTGGTAAAGCAAGTTACCGTCACCATTCCTGCTAGGAAAATCTGAGCAGTCGGACCAAAGATCGCTTTGGTCGCTTCTGATAATACATACACTCCTTTATTGGTATCAGATGCCATAACAGAAGCCGGAATTGGAAAATGATTCCCCAGATATCCTAAACCGATATAAAGCACACTAAAACCAAGTGCTACGACAATTCCAACCAGCCAAATAGTCTTGATATATTCTTTCTTACTTGAAAATCCAAGTTGATTCAAGGTAGTCACTGCGATCACACTAAAGGCAACAGATGCCAAGGCATCCAAGGTATTGTACCCCTCTAAAAATCCTTGCCCAAAGGCAGATGCCTGATAGGCTTTTGTGGCCACCATTGGAGCATGTCCACTGTATTTCAGAGCCCCAAGAACGACCAAGATCAAAATGAGAATCGCAAAGATCGGGGTCAATATACGACCAATCCGATCTAGAATCTTAGATGGATTCAAAGCAATCAAGAAGGCAAGCAAAAAGTAGACCAGGGTAAAAATGAAAAGTGCTAAACTGGCATTCATTCCACCTAATAAGGGGGCTATCCCCACTTCGAAAGATACCGTCGCTGTTCTTGGAATGGCAAAGAAAGGACCAATCGAAAGATAAAGCGCAACTAAGTATACAATCGCGAAAACAGGTGAAATCTTACGAGAAATCTCATCAATATATCCTTTGGGATTGAGTGTACCGATAATCAAGGTCACAATGGCAATTCCCACGCCTGAAAGGACAAACCCAGCAATAGCTGGCCAAAATTGATTACCCGATAAAGCACCAAGAGCCGGTGGGAAAATCAGGTTTCCAGCACCAAAAAAAATACCAAACAGTAATAAACCTGTCAGGGAACCTTTTCGTAACATACTATCTCCTTAAAAAAAAACGATAATCTTAACTTTATCAAATTCATTTGAAGAATGCAACTAATTTGCATGAACAATAAGCTATAGATCTCCCTTATTATGGTACAATGGATGTAAGATTTTTAAGGAGTAAAGCATGTATCTATATCTATTCTGGTTATTTCCAGCTCTTATCTTTTTATTGTTCTTTATGAGTGATCGCAGAAGACTTTTTAATACTTATCTCTTTTCGATAAACCTGGGGCTTCTTCTACTGATTTCTGCATTTTTACTAGTCGTTCGAACTGAGCTATGGTTTAATCAACAAATTGCAATGATTGTCTTTGTGGTGATTTCCATCCTCGTTTTTCTCAGCATTATTTTCTCCTCTCTTTTTCTTCTCTTTAACGGCCGTCAAATGATGCTTTTTGAAGGAAAAAGACTGGCCAACCTCCTCTCGCTGCTCTATGGGCTGTTTATTATCGGAGCTTTGGCACTACATTTTCTACCCTATTTCCCAGGGAATGACATCCTCATTTATCTGACTGACTTTGCCCTATTTTACATGACCTTTCTCTACCTCTCTTATGTATCCTATGGGACCTTTTGCAATCTCTTTCCAGTTCGCAAAGAGCCAGATGCCATTATCATTCTTGGCTCAGGTTTGATCGGAGACAAGGTTCCCCCACTCTTGGCCCAACGTCTTGAGAAGGGAAAATCCATCTATGAGCAGTTCGAGGGACGACCAAAGCTGATTGTTTCCGGTGGCCAAGGGTCAGATGAGCTGATCGCTGAGGCGGAAGCGATGGCCAGATACTTAATGGAATATGGGGTTCCAGAAGACGCCATTCTCATCGAGAATCGCTCTGGTACTACTTTTGAAAACCTGACCTTTAGCAAGCGTCTCCTTGAAGAAGAGGGGCTTGGCAAGCGAGTCCTTGTAGTAACCAATTCATTTCACGCGCTCCGTGCAGGTGTCTTTATGAGACGATTGAAAATACCCGGTCGAAGTATCGGTTCAAGAACAGCTTTTTACTATCTCCCATCCGCTTGGATTCGAGAAACCGTTGGCTTGGTTTCACTTTATTGGAAATGGCATGTTACCTTCCTAGCTCTTCTGTTTCTGCCTTGGTTCTTTACACAAATCATGAAACTGATTGAGTTCTTCATGCAACATCTAAACTAAAAGAGGCTGGGCAAAAACTGTCCAGCCTTCTATGCTTGATAGAAGTAACTATATGACACAGTGGTTGATTGGCATCTTTGTTCGCTTTTCAAGCTACAAAGATGACCTAATCAACTGTGCGGGGGTGGGAATACGAACTCTTTTTAACTAATCAGAGTTCTTTCCCACTCCCTTTCTTGTCTAGTGATCACTAAAGCGTCTATATTTAATGCGGAAGTCGAAATAATTTTCTTCCTGCAGTTTACGGAAAATATCGCGATAAGCCTCTTCATCAAAGTGATCACCCCGATAGAGAATTTCAAAGCTCAGTCCTTCGTATTCTAAAAAGGCATTGGCAGTTTTAAATCCATTTCGCTTATAGAAATCCATCCGAGACTGGCGTTGCTCTAGATTGTCACATTCTTCATCTAAACGTTCCACTTCAAGAATCATGGTTCTTTGGTAAAATTCTACCAATTTTTCAATGATTTCTTGACCATAACCGTGGCTACGTAGGTGGGGCATAATGGCAAAGAAGCTAACATAAAAAACTTTCTGGTTATAGATAGAAAAAGCAAATCCTACAAATTCTTCTTCGTTATAAAAAGCAAAAAAATTAGCATCGTCATTGTCCGTATAACGCAGGTATTCCGACAAAGGAACTCGCTCTTCTTCTGGAAATGCCTCGATATTCAGCCTCTCGACCTTGTCCAGATCTGGGAACGTTTCCGTGATTAATTGGCTGGTTAAGCTCATAAAAGCCTCCTTTTCTGCCCTGATTATACCAAAAAATGTAAGGGGATTCAACTACCGATGCTTGTCGCTGGTTACTGAAGTTGGTATAATGACACTATGAAAAGAATTCAACGTGTGGACCTCATAGATGGTCCTATTTTACCCGCTCTTTTGAGTTTCGCCTTTCCTATTCTTTTGTCCAATATCTTTCAACAACTCTACAATATCTCAGATGTCATGATTGTAGGGCGTTTTTTAGGTCAAAAATCTTTGGCCGCCATTGGGGCAACCTCTGCTATTTTTGATTTGATTGTTGGATTTGCTGTCGGTGTTGGAAATGGGATGGGGATTATTATCGCGAGAAATTATGGGGCCAAAAACGAAGACCAATTACGAAAATCAGTCGCCGCAACTGCTATTATTGGTTGCATCCTCAGTCTCTTCGTGATCTTCATTGGTGCTGTCGGACTTTATCCCCTGCTCCAGTTTTTAGGGACCCCATCAGCAATTGTGTCTCAGTCTTATCTCTATATCGCTACCATTGTTAATGGTGTGGCTGTGACCTTTGCCTATAATCTTTGAGCCGGACTTCTTAGAGCGGTTGGCGATAGTCTAGCGGCACTCTACTTCCTGATTATCGCTGCCATTCTCAATATTCTTCTCGATCTTTATTTTATTACCCAACTTCATCTTGGAGTTCAATCTGCTGGGATTGCAACCATTATTGCTCAGGGTATTTCGGCCCTTCTTTGTCTTCTCTATATTCGTAAGAAGGTCCCTTTTCTGCTCCCGCATCGCAAGGATTTTGTTTGGGACAAGGAGCTTTATCAGGATCTGCTAAGTCAGGGCCTTGCCATGGGCCTCATGACTTCCATCGTTTCGATTGGAACGGTTATCCTCCAATCCGCTATTAATCAGCTTGGAACAACCATTATCAGTGCACAGGTCGCAGCCCGTCGTATCATGTCCTTTGCCGTTTTACCGATTACAGCTATCGCCTCAAGTATCACAACCTTTATCTCGCAGAATTTTGGCGCAGAGCAATTCCAGCGGATCAAAAAAGGCGTTACCATTGCCAACCTTCTTTCTTGGGTTTGGTCTGTCTTGGTTGCTGCTCTTCTATTCTTCACAAGTCCGTCTTTAACCAGCTTTATTTCCGGCTCGACAAATCCTGATCTCATTGCAAATGCCAGTCTTTATCTCCAGATCAGCTCTTGCTTTTATCCTATTTTGGCGAGTCTCATCATCCTGAGAAATGCCCTACAGGGAATGGGTAAAAAATTAACCCCACTCACATCCAGTTTTATTGAATTGTTTGGAAAAATTTTCTTCGTTCTGTGGATTATTCCTCACACCGGCTACATGGGGGTCATTCTCTGCGAACCCCTTATCTGGATTCCCATGACCCTACAGCTCATCATAATCTATCGAAAAATCAGGTACCAACTCCTTACTGAATAATGATTGATTAACAAGACCAAAACAACTTCTGCTCATTTGAACAGAAGTTGTTTTTAGATATCTAGCTATTAGAACAAACCGATGGCTGTTCCATCAGCAGACACATCCATATTCAAAGCAGCTGGACGTTTTGGTAAACCAGGCATGGTCATGACATCCCCAGTCAAAGCGACAATAAAGCCTGCTCCCAATTTTGGAACCACTTCACGGATAGTGATTTCAAAGTTTTCAGGAGCTCCCAAGGCATTTGGATTATCAGAGAAGCTATATTGTGTTTTGGCCATACAGATTGGCAACTTATCCCAACCATTTTTCACGATTTGGGCAATTTGTGTCTTAGCTTTCTTCTCAAAATTCACCTTCGTACCGCGGTAAATCTCTGTAACAATCTTTTCAATTTTTTCTTCAACAGAAAGGTTGTTATCATACAAGCGTGTGTAGTTAGCTGGACTTGTTTCGATGGTCTTAACCAAAGTTTCAGCAAGGTCAACTCCACCGTCCGCACCATTCGCCCATACGCTCGCAAGCTCAACTGGTACATCAATTTCAGCACACAATTCTTTCAAAGCAGCAATTTCTGCTTCTGTATCGGTGATAAATTCATTGATGGCAACCACTGCAGGAATGCCAAACTTACGGATATTTTCAACGTGACGTTTCAAGTTGGCAAAACCAGCACGAACAGCCTCTACATTTTCTTCAGTCAAAGCATCCTTGGTCACTCCACCGTTCATCTTGAGAGCACGGAGAGTTGCTACGATCACAACCGCATCTGGTGATGTAGGCAAGTTTGGAGTTTTAATATCGAGGAATTTTTCAGCGCCAAGGTCAGCCCCAAAACCTGCTTCTGTAATCGTATAGTCTGCTAAATGAAGAGCTGTCGTCGTTGCTAACACAGAGTTACATCCATGGGCGATATTGGCAAATGGACCACCGTGGACAAAGGCAGGTGTTCCATAGATGGTTTGAACCAAGTTTGGCTTGATCGCATCTTTGAGGATCAAGGCAAGAGCCCCTTCCACTTCCAAATCACGGACATAAACCGGGCTACGATCATAACGGTAACCAATCACGATGTTGGCCAAACGACGTTTCAAATCTTCAATATCTGTCGCCAAGCAAAGGATGGCCATGATCTCAGAAGCAACGGTAATATCAAAACCGTCTTCACGCGGAATCCCATTTAAAGGACCGCCAAGGCCAACAGAAACATGACGAAGAGCGCGGTCATTCAAGTCCACTACCCGTTTCCAGATAATCCGACGTTGGTCAATTCCTAGCTCATTTCCTTGATGCAAATGATTATCAATCAATGCTGAGAGGGCGTTATTAGCCGTTGTGATCGCATGCATATCCCCTGTGAAATGAAGGTTGATGTCTTCCATCGGTAGAACTTGGGCATAGCCACCACCAGCAGCACCACCTTTAATCCCCATAACTGGACCTAAAGAAGGTTCGCGAATGGCAATCATGGTTTTTTTACCGATTTTATTCAAAGCATCTGCTAGACCAATGGTAATGGTTGATTTCCCTTCTCCAGCTGGAGTTGGGTTGATCGCAGTGACTAAGATAAGTTTTCCTACTGGATTTTTCTCAACTTCACGAATCTTATCAAAGCTCAATTTCGCCTTGTATTTTCCATACAATTCAAGATCATCGTCAACCAAACCAATTTTCTTAACAACGTCCACAATCGGTTGGAGTTCAATGCTTTGAGCAATTTCGATATCTGTTTTCATAAGGGACTCCTTTATATTTGATAGATCTATTATACCGAAAATTCGCGTAAATAACATGGTTTTACCACCTTTTGAATCGAACGTTCGTTTTTAATCTAAATTTTATGGCTACACATAGTTAATCCTAATAGCTTCAGAACTTTACTTACGTATCTTTTTTGTGTAAAATAAGCATATGCATATTTTAATTACATCAGGCGGAACGAGCGAAGCCATTGATAGTGTTCGTTCGATCACCAATCATTCCACCGGGAAATTAGGGAAAATCCTTGCAGAAACAGCTCTTGCTATGGGACATCAGGTGACCTTGATCACAACGCCTACCGCTCTTAAACCCGATCCTCACCCACAGCTTCGACTTCTATTGATCCAGAATGTCGAAGAACTTCTCGCACAAATGAAAACGGAAGTCCCTCATCATCAGGTTTTGATTCACGCTATGGCTGTTTCAGACTACACACCTGTTTACATGACAGGCCTTGATGAAGTTGAGAAAGCTCAAGACCTTCATAGCTTTATCCATCGCGAAAATCAGGAAGCGAAAATTTCTTCCAAAGAAGAATACCAGGTACTCTTTCTAAAGAAAAATCCCAAGATTATTTCGCTCGTCAAAGAATGGAACCCTGCTATTCAACTGATCGGCTTTAAGCTATTAGTCGACGTTTCTTCTGAAGAGTTGATCCAGGTAGCGCGTGAAAGCCTCGTTAAAAATCATGCCAGCATGATCGTTGCCAATGATCTGACCAAGATTCAGAACGGTCAGCATCAAGCCTATCTAGTGACAGATGATCAGGTCCTAGAAGCTTCTACGAAAACAGAAATCGCAGAGGCTATCCTACGTTATATCAAATAAAAAGGAACATATGACACACATTACTTTAGCGGTTACCGGTAGTATTTCCGCCTATAAGGCTGCTGATATTACCAGCCAACTAACCAAATTGGGCTTTGAAGTGAAGGTCCTCATGACTCCTTCAGCCCAAAAATTTATCACCCCTTTAACCTTGCAAGTTCTTTCAAAAAATCAAGTCGGGCTAGATGTTATGATGGAAGACGATCCACAGCGGATCGAGCACATCAACATTGGGAAAGAAACTGACCTCTTTCTTGTCGCGCCAGCCAGTGCCAATACCATTGCTAAATTGGCTATGGGACTGGCAGATAATATGGTCACAAGCACAGCTCTAGCCTTGCCACAAAGAACTAAAAAATTACTGGCCCCTGCTATGAATACAAAAATGCTAGAACATCCCGCTACCCAACGAAATCTAAAGCTCTTACAAGACTATGGTTACCAGATCATCCAACCTCGTGATGCTGTTCTTGCTTGTGGGGACAAAGGTTCTGGAGCTCTAGCGACTGTAGAAACTATTGTTGAAGCTGTTAAGGAGAATTGTTTATGAGAAAGTCATCTTCTATTTCACGAATTGCCATCTTTTTTGCGGTGATGATCACCATTCACTTTGTGACGTCCTTCATTCTGCAATTTGTTCCATCAGGAATTCAACCAACCTTGGTTCATATTCCTGTCGTGATCGCCTCTATCATATACGGTCCTCGAACAGGAGCGATTTTAGGACTCCTCATGGGACTCTTTAGCCTCACTATGAATACCCTGGTTATAACACCCGCCAGCTATCTCTTTAGTCCCTTTGTCCCTCACGGGAATCTCTACTCCCTTATCATTGCCATAGTCCCTCGGATTCTCATCGGGGTAACCCCTTACTTCTTCTATCGCTGGATTCGCAATCGTACTGGACTTGTGATCGCTGGAATTGTCGGCTCTATGACCAATACTGTTTTCGTTCTAAGTGGGATTTATTTCTTCTTTGGAAATAGCTTCGGTGGTGGGATTCAACATTTCCTAGCCTTGATTGTATCTACCAACTCTCTCATCGAAGTCATTGCGACAGTACTCATTACCAGTGCAGTCGTTCCATCTCTTGAAAAATTAAAATAACCTTTCAAGCCAAGACCAATTTATCTTGGCTTTTTTTGATGGTGAATTAGCTCTATTTTTTTGAAAAGATTTACAATTATCGCTAGAATTTTCTGAAAAAATTTGCTATAATGTAAGCGATTAAATTATAAGCAAAAAGGAGACGCTTGCATGACCTATCAAGAAAACTACCAAAAATGGCTCGACTTTGCTGAATTACCAGCTTACCTTCGTGATGAGTTGGTCGCAATGGATGAAAAAACAAAAGAAGATGCCTTCTATACCAACCTTGAATTCGGTACAGCTGGTATGCGTGGAT
>OGKB01001708.1_pt1 | contig 10672 bp, 7 predicted proteins | sample 1572351 | NCBI WGS metagenome assembly OGKB01 (sample SAMEA2582088, study PRJEB24529) | metagenome | biome: Human gut stool | place: China | collected 2011
TCCCCTCCAAAATCTGAGCATCCACAACATCCAAATCCAAAATATCTCGAATAAATGCCACCGTTACCTCAGGCAGGCTGAAAATCTTCTTAGCCATAATATCCAAGGTCGGTGAGACATGCTTATGTCTTTTTTCCATCTACTTCTCCTTAAGAAAAAATAGAGGGTTGGCCCCTCTACTTCTATCTATTCGGAAAAAGCCTTTGATTGCACTATAAGATCCATTAAGAAACTAAATAATAGTTCACTTTCAAGTCTCTAAATTGATCATAACCCAAATACTCATCATTCTGCAAGCGACCTAAAACAATGCTAGGATGAATGCCAATCTCATCAGCAAATTTCTTAATCGCTTGTTTATCAAAGCAAGCCCCATCTATGAATCTTTGATAGTCTTGAGGGGAAATTAGTAAATCTTTTGCAAACTGGTCTGCTAGCTCCTCAGAACGTCGATAAGAGTCACTACCTCCATCATCAGATGAAAAGTCATTCTGCAGAATATGGCCAATTTCATGGAAAAGTGAAAACCAAAAAATATCTGATGCTTTATTACGATCAGTTAATAACAATAAGACACTACCGTTTCCAAACTTCTTTGTTGCACCATTTAAATTGGCATTTGCTAAAGCAGGAAGTCCCACTAAGACAACCCCACACTCTAGCAAGATATCGGTCAACTCTTGAGCAAAATCCTTTGGATCTTGTCTCGTCAATTCTCTCAATGTTGGTAAACTTTTCTCTAACTTTCTGCGATTAAGCTTCGTAGTCGTTTTATTACGAGCTTTTTTAGATGCTAACTCTAACATGATATTGGAATTAACGATACTCTTTTCGGTAAAATCACGTGTATTACGATAACTCACTAAATGGTTAAAAGTCACGAGATATTCTAAACTCGATACCTCCAGAATCTTCCGAAGCTCTGTAATCTTTTCACCGATACTATAGCGCTTCTCTGGAACGTAGCCTTTTTGTTTAAAATACTTAAAGTCAATCATCTCGCAGATTTCCTTCTCTCGGCCTTGATCAAACTCTCTTTGTTCTATAATTTCAGCCACTTTCACATCATAAATGTTTTGAAGGTTAAGCCAAGTCTGCATAGAAACACCACTTAACTTGGCTAACTTATGAGCTGTCTCCTTACTAATAGACTCCTCAGCATTAACTAGCTTGCTGACAGTCTTGGCTGAGACTCCCAAACGCTCCGCAAATTCTTTCTGAGTTACGTTATAGTCCTCAATTAAGTCTTCAACATACTGACCTGGATGAAAAGCAACCAGGTCTTTGTACTCAACCACTTTTTTACTCATAATGATTGCTAACCTCCTCTATTTTCAAGATTTCGATTTCTACTGGACTAGAAAACACCTTCTCAAAATCTTCCTCACGAAATCCTACAATCAAACGATAGGAACTCCTTCGACCATCTATATCTAAAGCAAACTGTCCATTTCTCTTTCCCTTTAATTGGTGAAAATGATACTTAGGAAAAGCCGTCACACTAGCCAAAGAATCTGATGCTTCCAAAAGGTTAATCAACTGATGCAACTTTAATGCAACCTTATCCGAAAAATCCTTTTTCTCTCGCCTCAGCTCAGTGCACTGTTTCTCAACAGTTTTATTTGTATAGATAAGCTTCATAAATTCCTTTCTGTTCGATTTAAATTACCTTTTTGGTAATTTAATTATATCATGCAAAGAAAATAAAAACCAGCCAAAGGTTGATTTGGCTGGAGGTATCATATTTAATTTTCTATAGGAATTTCTTAAAAAACATTTGTATTAATTACTGAAGCATTATTGGCCCCTGCATGATTATCACTTGGAGTTTTTGCCATTGTAAAAGTATAACGAGCATCATCATTATAAACTAGTTTATAATGATCATTCGCCGCAATTACCGTAAAACCTAATTCTTTTAAGTTTTGCTCTAATTTAGGATTTAGCCCACTATAATTCTTTAGCAATTGTTTAATTTTTTCTTTCTTTTCTCGTAGTACACCTGTATACTCATTTTTCTCAATTACATCCGAAATAATATGATATCTTCTAGTGTCCCTTTGAATACCAACAAGAGATTTAAACAGTTCTTCTAAAATAAACTCCTTAATTTCATTTGGAAAATAATCTTCCTCATTTCCGTAATTTAATACAGGATTACTTTTGCTCCTATTAAAAGTACTTTTATAAACATTGTTCTCAGATTGGAGATTTCTAATCTTTTGATTTAATTCTTCATTCTCCTTCTGTAACTCAGCAATCTCATTATCTACACTCTCTAAAAGTTCCTCAATTTCCTTAACATCTCTCTCAGCACTCGTTCTTTTTTGATATTGACTATGAAGTCTATCACGTAATAATGCTCGTCTAACACCTTCCCATGTATATAAATCTCCGTGTTCTTGAGAAGTTGTATAGTCGATGACAGTTCTCGTAATAGTTTTTAATACATATTCAGGATCCATAGAGGGTTTATACAAGAATCTATTTTTATGATATGTAGTTGTAGGATAATATATTCCAATTGCTCCATAATATGGATTCTTATCATTGCACATCTGACGTATCATGCTACTTGTATCACTACTCTCCTGAACCAGTACATGGGCTACTCCTCTTAGATATCTAGCTAATCTATCAACGTCAAGAGGATCATTATTATCATATGTTTTAGAAACATAGACAACTGGGAGAGAAAATTTAATTTCTGAATTGATTATTTGGGCTAATAATTTAACATTTCCTTCATTGATGTTTGTTGAAATGAAACTAACTTCTAATCCATTATCTGGGACAACAAATCCTTCTTCAATAAGCATTTTTAAAAAATGAGGTGTCGCAAACTGAGAACGGATTTCTTTTGCATCTTCTGTAAAACTTCGCTCTAAACGAACCACCATTTTCATGTCATTGAAGTTCATGATATAATCAGAATCCCAAATCACACCGTCTTCTAATTTCTCAAACCGAGCAGCTATAATATTTTCATTTCGGTATTCTTCAATTTCAAGTTTAAGATTATTATGAACAAATTTCACATTATAGGTTCCATCCCATTCAATATTCTCAATTTTATTATTTGGATGAGGACTTCCTTGATTCCATCTAATAATCAAATCAACAAATTTTTCATGAGTTAGCGTATTTTGAATATTTAATATTGTAGAAAACAGTTGCATATTTTATATCCTTTCCTCTAAACAATATAATGGCGTGTTTTGAATTTTATATCTCGTATTAATTTCCTTTGGTTAAAAATTCTGTCACACTAAAAGTAGTTTATTTATTATATCTCCCTACTCCACCTCCACCTTCACCTGTCCATTCATCAGCATTGGCAAGAGCCAATCGCGAAGTTGGGTGAGTTCCTGGTTTTGAATATTATTTAATTTGATTGTTTCATAGTTTCTCTTAACTATAGTATTGAATTTTTCTAAAATATTTTCTTCGGGAACAATTATATTTAAGTCATATAAAATTGAAGAAGTCATACTCGGTACTCCCGTTCCTGTATTTAATTTATTAAAATCAATATCTTTTACTGAATAGAATACATACAATGCTGAATTGTTTTTATTGACTTCTGAATAAAACATTGTATCTACAGTCCAAAACTTCTCATTTACATACATTACATTATTTAATGTACCTTTTCTTGGAAAGAGAATTGATTCACCTGAATATAAATAGTCTGTAACAGTTCTCATAATCCCACCTGAACCATATACAGCAAACTTACCATCTTGCAAGTGTTTATGATCTTTACCGTTTTTAATCGTGAGAAAATGTGACAACTTCTCCACTTCCCACCCTTCTGGGATTTCGCGTTCGCGTTCTGGGTTATAGACCATCTTTCCGCCTGATGATTTGTAGGGTTTGCCATTCTGGTCTGGGAAATCAAACTGCAAAAACCAGTAATCATAGAGAGTCTTAGCCATGGCTTCCAACTCTTGGTTGATTTGGTTGTTGATTTCAATCTTGGCATCAATTTTTGAAAGTATTGAAACCATTTTACGTTGTTGGTTTAAATCCAATTCAACTTTAAATCTCAAATTATCAAAATCAGTTTTATTTAGAATTGGAATTGCTGTACTACCTGATGCAGCATTTCTAAATACAGCATAGTTATTTTTAAAAAGATAATAAATATAGTCAGAATCAAAATTTTCATTAACTATAATAGAATTTATCTGCTGATTAGTAACTGAAGGCAAACTATTCTTTGCCACTTTTCCCATAGCTGAGCCTATACAAGTAACCATAATACTATCAGAAGAAATGATTTTATCTTTTAGACGGTCTGAACCTAAACGTGATAAGTATCTTTCTGACCTACTTATGTATTTCTTCTCAAAGGAATCGGACGGAGTAATAAAAGGTACTTCATCTCCAAAATCCTCAGGATATTGAGACGATGGTGTTTTCCCAGTTATTGTTTTCCCTAATTCTGATAAACTTACTTCTTTCCACTCACTCATACTTCAACCCCTTCATTTGCTCTTCAATCTCCAGCTCCAATGCATGTGATTGCTGGAAAAGGTCTGAGAGTTTGTCTTGAAAGGCGGTCATCTTGGCTTCAAACTCTTCTGCTGTGATATCTACATAGTCAATCTTGATGTCAAAGTATTGGCCTGCGCTGAGAGAGTAGTTTTTCTCCTTGATATCCTCATAAGAAACAGTGACAGAAAAGTCCTCGACGGCTTCTTTCTTGATAAAGGTCTCGACGATCTTCTGCTCTTCCTCAGGAGAAAGGACAGTCTTTTGGTTCTTGCCTTCCTTGACCTTGGTTCCGAGATTTGAAGCATCAATGAGGACGACATCGCCCTTGTTTTTCTTATCGATAAAGAGGATGGAGACGTTGGTACCTGTCGTCGCAAAGATATTGGACGGCATAGAAACGACACCAGCCAGCATTTGATTGTCTACCAAGTGTTGACGGATTTTCTTATCAATGCCATTTTGCGCCGTAATAAATCCTGTCGGCACGACCACAGCTGCCTGTCCGTCTGATTTCAAAGAATAGATGATATGCTGAACAAATAGTTCATAAATCGCCATCGAATTCTTTTTATTTTTTGGTGTTTTAGGCACTCCTGCAAAGAAACGCTCACTGGCTTCTGGCAAGGTCTCCACTTGGTCCCGCCACTCTGAAAAGTCCAACTTGAAAGGAGGGTTGGACACGATATAGTCCATCTTTTCAGGATGACGGTTACGCAAAATGGTATTTCCTTCAACGATATTATGGATAGAGTGCTGTAGTCCATTCAAGATGAGGTTGAGACGAAGGAGATTGGATGATTTTTGTGAGATATCCTGACTGTAGACAGTTGCCTTATCCACACCGATACGACTCGCAAGATTCATGAGCAAAGTTCCAGAACCAGCAGATGGGTCATAGATACGCACATTTTGAGGTTTATCATTTCCCACCAAGATATCAGCGATAATCTTAGCCACAGAGTGAGGTGTGTAATACTCGGCATAGGTCCCCCCGCCATCTTTGTTGTAGTCCTTAATCATATACTCAAAGATGGTAGAGAAAAAGTCGAAGCCCTGGGAAAAAATAGCCTCATCAAACTTGACACGAGCAAGGAGATTGACGATAGATTTTGCAACCTCGTTACGTTTACTGCTATCTGATATGTTATCGGTAATTAGTCGCTCATTAAAGAGACGAACAGTCGTATCCCCTTCTGTATGGACCGAGAAGATATCATTATTGTCAATAGCAATTTGGTTGAGTGTGTTTTCAAACGTCTCATAAAAATCGGATTCGTTTTGCTTGCGATGGAGCGTTTCGATGAATTGATTTGGCTTCATCCAAGCTGTTGACGTTCCGATGTCCTCTAAGAGCCAATCATAATCCTCTTTACTCATAGATACTAGATGCTCATAAGTATTTTCCGAATCGACGTTTTGAGCTTCATAGAGAAACTTGTCATTCAAGAATTTGTACAAGAAAGATTGAGTAAGGAGCTTGTACTCTCCTGCTTCACCGCCTAAACCAGCGTGGGTAAAGACTGCTTTCAAATCGTCTACCAAGTCTTGGACTTGGACCTTATATTGTTCATTCATTAGTTTTGATATTCCTGTTCGTATTCTTCATATAAAGATTCAACAAGATTGTTGAAGTCTTGTTTTGTCAACCTTTCATTTCCTGTTAATTCTGTGTTTTTCATTTCTTTACGTGCTTGTTCACGAATCATTCGTTTCAAAAAATCATTGTTATCAAGGACACCTTGATTTAGACCAATTTGATAATCTAAATTAGCTTTTGATCCTTTAATCACATGGAAGATAACTGGAAATTCACTTACCACGGTTGAGTTGGTAACATGTTTGAAAGATCGAGCTGCCATTTCATCACCATTGAAATTCATTGCTAGTCGTCTCATTCGGCTCTTGTAATCTTCAAATGCCTCAAACAGATTTTGATACTCAGTCTGAGTTTCTTTGATATTCTCCATTGTGAGTCCTTCCTGCTCATAAATCATATGTTTCTTCATGATTCTACGGAATTCCTCATAGAGATTCACCCATTCAGGGTCTTTTTCATCTGGACGACCGTTAATCCCACCTGCAACTCGTTTGCGAAGCTCATAGAGATCATTCGCTGCTAGTCGTAACTCTTCTTCTGCGATTTTAACGAAACTAAATGTCGTATCAGACATTGCTAGATTAAGCAAGGTTCGACTCGAGAATTCATCAGGTTTTTCCATAAGTGAAAGATTCAACAAACGTCTTGAAATCACGTTCAACAAAGTCGATACCTGGTTAATATCAATCTTACTTAGAAGTTCACGATGTCCTAAAAGTCGAGCAACATTATAAAATTGCTTCATCGCTTCTAGCGCTTTTCGTAACTCGATAAGTTGATGTCTATCCCTCACTTCATCAATAGTTTGAGAGAAGAACTCTAGATTCTCAGTTGGATAGTTCATCAAAATTGTCTCTGATTTTTCAAGCTGTTTACTAATTTCATCTGCTGAAACAAAGAGAGAACCAAAAACATTTTCAACATCTTCTCCTGTGTTTTTTAAATCATACTCCTGATTGAGTTCCTCCAAATAAGCGCGATTGGTTTTATCAAATTCTTTCGAAATATCTGCAAAGTCAATCACATAGCCAAATTGATAATCCTTATATGGACGATTCACACGTGTCAATGTTTGAAGTAAGTTATGAGCCTTGATTTTGCGGCCTAAGTACAATCTTTTCAACCTAGGTGCATCAAATCCTGTTAGTAACATCGAATATACAATAACAAGATCAATTTTACCTTCTTTATAGCTTTCTACACGATCTTTCTTGTACTCTTTGTCACCTTCATCATGAAGGATTAAAGCTGATGTGATATTTGTCTCCCCACGACTTCTGCGTTCTTCTAATTGCTTTTCAATCTCACGTGCTTGCTTAGATGAATCACAAACAATCATTCCACCGATGGAATCATCATCGAAGACAACATCACGTGCTCTATTGAAATCTTCCAGAATGAAATCCAACATTGGTGAGACATATCGTGGATGAGCAAAAATATCATCTTTGGAAAGATCTCCACGCAAGATTTCTTCATTGATGGTTTGAAGAGTCTCTTTATAAGAGGTTTCAATCTCTTCACGCATCAGACGAAGTGTAAAACCATCATCAATCGATTGATTGTAGTAGTATTTATGGATATAATCACCAAAAATATCGCGGGTCGTTGCATGACTTTCCTTGGTTTTACCATCTTTTTTATACGTTATTAATGGTGTTCCAGTAAGTGCAATTTTAATAGCATTTTTATCTGCATTGTATAGATTTGGGAGATAGGAACCTTTCTCATTATATGAACGGTGAGCTTCATCAATAAAATAAATATTTTGACGATTTAAATCGTAGCCTGAATGATCCGTCAAATCTGAATTATCCTTAAATTTTTGAATATTAACGACAGCAACTTGATAAGCATCATGTTTTTCATTCAATTCTTGTGGACGGTTAATCCTTTTTACTTTCAAGCCACGTTTCGTAAACTCTCGCGTAGCTTGGTCTGCAAGATCTAAGCGGTCAACTACAAAATAAAACTGAGGAACAATTTCCTGTTTCGAGAAATAATTTGTAAGGTACCTGATATTAAAATAAGACAAGGCAGTTTTTCCAGACCCTTGTGTATGCCAGATGACACCTTTCTTCACTCCTTTTCCAATTGCATCCTCAATTGCTTTTGTTGCAAAAAACTGTGGATAACGCATCACATGTTTTTGCAGCTGAATAGTGCCATCTTTCGAGTGCTCTTCTACATAAGCTAATCCGTAGCGAAGCAAAAACAATAGTCTTTCCTTCTGATAGAGTGATGAGACAAATGTATTACAAGGTGTACTTGGATCTTGATTTGTCTTAAATTCTGGCTGAGATTTCAAGGCAAATCGATTAACATCTTTTAATACTGCATCAATCTCCTCCTCACCTAAAGAACGTATAGAATAAATTAGCTCCTCTTCTCTTTCTTCCTTAAATGCATTGAATTTAGTTTTTGAGAATGCATTTGAACAGTAAAAAGACCCTTGCTTTTGTTGACCTTGACCACTGATATAAGGTAAATTATCTGAGAACGAAATCAATTGGGTAATATTATTGAAACGACGGAATCTCCTATTCTCAAATCTAACAGCTGTTCTTGATTGCTCAGATTGAATAGCAGTCTTACCATCACGAATGGCATTAGGTTGTTTCACCTCAATATATGAAAGTGGCAAGCCATTTATAAAAATGACGATATCTGGTCTAAACTCGTCTCCTCCATTTTGACAGGTTACCTCTAAAGCAAGGTGAAATGTATTATTTTCAGGGTTTTCCCAGTCAATATAAGTTGAACCACTCTCACTTACTATACGGTTATAAAAGGCACGTCCTAAGTCATTTTGATCTAATTCAATCTTGATATTATTAAGTTCTCTTTCAACATCCAAATCAGTTGCATAATTGTTGAATTTTAAAAATTGCTCTCTAAAGATTGAAATTAAAATATTCGTTTCGGGGTCTCTCCCCATAATCTCCTTACCATTATGAGGAAGATATGTATACCCCAAACGCATTAAGTGTAAGGCTGCTGGAATCTGAACCCTAGTTAATTCTGAAAACTCTCTTCTAGAAACCATTGTTTCACCTCTCCGTCCTGTCGTAATCCCTTACATTATAGCATTTTCACGGTTTCTTTCATAGTTTTGGGAAAATTCAAACAAAAAAACACGGCCCGAAGGCCATGTTTTTATCATTTATTTACCCATTTTTTCCTGAATGAGTTTTTCTACTCTTTGGTAACTGGATTCAATTTCTTCTTTGCTAAAGAGTTTTGTTTGCAAGTCTTCCCAGCTACTGCCGATGGCTGGATTAGTCTGATTCTTCATAAGCTCCTCCTAGTCTTCCTCCCTATGAATGGTAAACCCTGTAGCTTGTTGGTTTGCCATAATGGTCATGTCTGAAATTTGGACGCGTCGTGGTTGCTTGGTGACGTAGAGAACTGCGTCCGCAATATCTTGGGCTTGGAGGGCTTCTAAACCTTGATAGACTTTGGCTGCCTTGTCCTTGTCACCGTGAAAACGAACTTGAGAAAAGTCGGTCTCAACGATACCGGGCTGAATGGTTGTCACCTTGATATCTGTGGCAATGGTATCAATACGCAAACCATCGCTGAAAGTTTTCACTGCAGCCTTGGTAGCTGAATAAACGGCTGCCCCTGCGTAGGCATAGATGCCCGCCGTAGAGCCCATATTGATGATATGGCCCTCATTGGCAGCTACCATACTTGGCAAAATCTGACGTGTCACCATCATCAAGCCCTTGACATTGGTGTCGAGCATGGTCAGCATGTCCCACTCTTCATAGTCTTGGTAGGCTGTTAGACCTAGTGCCAAGCCTGCATTATTGACTAGGACATGAACTTGCCCCACGCTTTTGAGAATGGCTTGGCAAACATCCTTGACCATGGCCATATCTGTGACATCCAGGGCAAAGGTCCAAACTTTTTGATTTGGATAGGTTGCTTGGAGCTCTTCTTTTAGAGCTCCTAAGCGCTCCACGCGGCGACCTGTTAGGATGAGATTTTCTCCCTCTTTGGCAAAGGCACGTGCCGTTGCTTCGCCAATTCCTGATGTTGCTCCTGTAATAAGTACATTTTTAGACATAAAATTCTCCACTTCTATGATTCCTATGCCCCTAATCGTTGTTGGTTAATTCACTCAACTTCTTGATGAAATCAGGAAGTTCTAGCTTGGGCAGGTTAGATTTTTTGGTTCCTGACTTCCAGAATATCCAGAGTAACTGGTTGAAACCATCCTGCAAGACCTTCTTTTGTTGGTCCGAGAGATTGCCAAATTCTTGCAACAGTTGGCCTAGCTTAGGGAGAGTTTTAATCCCAATATCATCCAGACTTTCAATTCCAGAATCAAGAATGGTATCAAAGAATAAATCACAGACTTGCTTGAGTTCTTGATTTGGCAAGGTCTCAATCCATTCTTGGAAGGTCTCTTCTAAGCGTTGACTCAGGTCTGTGGGCTGGTCCACATAAACAAAATCATTTGTTTCCAGGTCAACCTGCCAAAGCAAAACATTGTGTTGAGCGATGCCTATGCCATCTGCTGCTACGAGCTTTGCGACCTTGTCCCAGTAGAGCATGACTCCCACAACA
>OGKB01001709.1_pt1 | contig 10672 bp, 8 predicted proteins | sample 1572351 | NCBI WGS metagenome assembly OGKB01 (sample SAMEA2582088, study PRJEB24529) | metagenome | biome: Human gut stool | place: China | collected 2011
ATGTTATGAAAATAAAATATCATAATTGGCTTCAAGTTGCTGTCATGGCAACAATGGTTGCATTTTCCGCATGCTCGGATGATCCAACATTATACTCTGATACCGATATAACCGGATTCAAAGTTAGATTGGGCGAGGGTAATTATAAACAGGGTACCATTAAGGATGGTAACATCATTGAATTTAAGATTACTCCGGACTTGGATTTGAGCAAACTCAATGGAGTTACTTGTTCTTTCTTTATCTCTCCATATGCAACAGTTACACCTACCCCCGATGTACCTCAAGATTTTTCAAAAGATGTACATTACACAGTGAAGGCGCAAGATGGCACAACCACTGACTGGACCGTAAAATGGACTTATGGCGGAAAAGTAAATGATGGAGAAGGTTTTGAATATTTCTTCAAAAATTTTTTTCCCCATTGTTAATTGCTGACTTTTTTCGGAGCTTGGACAATTTATTTTTCTGTCCACTATTTAATTGGGAACTTTTTATGCTTTTCAGCAAAGTCATTTTTGAAAAAGCAAAACAAAAAAGCCGCTACATAGACATCAAGAATCGGCGGGAGCATTGCTCTCGCTTCAAAATGATGTTCTATGTAACGGTTTTGAAATTCAAAGACGGGACTGTTTTGCACCCACTCACTCGATGACAGTTCCAAAAAGCATAGAGTGGCGGTGACGGTATTTTCTCTTAGCATACCGCAGGCATTGGGCGGCTTTTGCCGCAAATCTCAATCTTACATCAATATTAAATTGTCCGTGACGGTTAAACTGTCACGGTATTATTATGCAGAACGAATGTTCGTTTGCCAAGTGCTATTACCACAAATCGTCGAAAAAGTCAATACCGTAAACACAGAATTTGCAAAGAAAATATTGAAATCTGCGTTTCAGTATGGTAAACTTTATAAGGACTATTGTATGCCTAAACACCTCCGAGGACAACAAAGGCTAATTCTCGGAGAATAAAGAAAATAAAAAACTGACCTTCTTCGAGTTTTAGATAAAATTTGAAGGAGGTCTTTTATTATGAAGACAAAAGGAAAGGCAAAGCGACTGCTTACGATGCTTCTCGCTTTTGTAATGGTGGTTGGTTTAATTCCAACGGCAGCAATGGCTATGGATAGCCAAGCAGAGTACACGGGCGTATGCACCCACGGCAGTCATGAGGGGTATATCGAATTAACTTCCGAATACCTGACAACACACTACGACAGGTTAAATTCCGGTAAATATTATCTGTCAGAAGATTTGGACTACTCAGGCTCATGGTATCTTGATGTTGCAGAAAATGCAACTGTTGAACTGTGTTTAAACGGTCACACGCTTACTTTTTCAAACGAGTATCTTTTGGTTCGGGATGGTGCCAGCCTGTTGCTTGAAAACGGAAAGGTAAAGTTAGAAAGTTCAGCAAATAAGGTGATTTGGGGTTATAGTTCGGAGGCTGTAGAAATTCGCAACTGTGATATAGACGGAAACGGAACTGCAACCTATTTAGTTTTTATAAACGGGGATACCGGCGCACAAGAAGTGAAAATCACTGACTCGAAATTGCACAATATCTGTGACAGTTCCTATGCTGCTGTCAGTATGTTTGGAGAAAATCCGCTTGGTTCATTGGATATTAGCCGGACAGACATTTATGACCTTGCCGGCTCATCCAATGGCATCTATCTCGATTGTGCGACAGCAAAAATTTCAAACTGTACATTAGACGGGGGAGGAATTGTCAACAGTTTAGCACACATATCCGAAGTGTCCAATGTCAGTATCACCAAAAATGGAATCGGACTAAGGAACGATGGCACAATAGATATCATTAAGAACTGCACCATCGTGTCTGAGGGAGCATCTATTCAGAATGAAGGCTTGATTAAAGAAATCAGCGGCGGAAGTTATACTTATAACCCTTCTATTTTCCAAGAGGGTGCATTACAAAACAGCGGAACAATCAATAACATTACAAGTAATGCAGAGTTTTTCGGTGCACCTGCCATCAAAAATGAAGGCAGCGGCAAGATTACAATTACAGATGCCGAAGTGCTTGGTTCCGTTGATGGTCTGACAGCAGGATTTGCAATCTATGGCTATGCGGTAACCCCCTCTGCCACGGGAACGGTGACTATCAACGGCGGTAATTATAGCTGTGCAGTCTATGACCCGAACAATACTTCTACTGCGGAGAAGCTGTTCCCTGATGGTGCTACCGGTATCATTATCAATAGTGGTAACTTTGAGCATTCACCATCCGCCAACCTTTTGGCACCCAACAAAGCGATTGTAAACAGCGGTATCACAGATTTCCCATATGCTGTAGGCGAGCAGGACTATACCGTAACATATGAGTTAGATGGTGGAACAAATAACGAGGCAAATCCTGTTTCCTATAACTCGTCTGTCGGTATTCCTGAACTGAAAGCTCCCGTTAAGGCAGATTATGCTTTTCTTGGTTGGACGCTTGGCGATGGAACAAACTATATAACTGCTGTTCCTGCGGGCACGACCGGCGATATTACGCTGAAAGCACATTGGGAATATAAGCCGGTATATTACACAGTTAAGCTTTATGATATCAATGGTTTTTCTGCAAACCAGCAAACTACGACAAATGTAGCTAATGGCGCAACATACACCGTGTTGCTGACGGCTACTTCCAACGAGTACCTTGTATCTACTTTCGATGAATATCATGTTCGCTACGAAAACGGAACGATTGTTTCCAATGCCACATCCAGCTATGACGAAACGGCTAAGACAGTGACAATTACAATCCCGAATGTGTCTGCTAATATAGAAATCATCTGCAAGGCGAGAATTTGCAGCCATGATTATGAAGAAAAAGTGATTACCCCTGCTACCTGCACAACAAGCGGCAGTAAAACTTTGACCTGTAAAATCTGTTCCAATGTTATAACACCTGTAACTATTGAACCGTTAGGACACAGCTATTCAACAGATTATAAGAAAGAAAACGCAGATGCAGATAAGCATTATCATGTTTGCATGGTATGCAGCGAGAAAGACACAGGCGAAACTCATACTTGGAATGTTGAAACAGCAACAGAGGAAACAGATAAGCATTGTGTAGTTTGCGGTTATGTAGCAGAAGCACAGCTTACACATACTCATAAGGGAGAACTTCAAAAGGGTACTCCTGCAACGACCGAAGCAGACGGCGTAAAGGATTACTACGAATGCAGATGTGGTAAGTTCTATGAGGATGAAGACTGCACTAAGGAAATCACCGACCTTACAGCTTGGAAGCTTGGTGCGGGCAGAATCCCTGCTCTGCCTTCCATCATTGAAGGCACAAACGGCGTATGGACGAAGGGCTCTGCAGATGGTTTGAAGTTCAAGTCCAACGCTGAATATGCAAACTTCCTGAAGGTTCTGGTTGACAATGCGGAAATCACCGCCGAAAACTACGAAGTTAAGGAAGGCAGCACAGTGGTTACACTGAAGGCTGCATACCTTGAAACCCTTTCTGTAGGCAAGCACACCCTGTCGGTAGTTTCTACCAACGGAACGGCAACTACGGAATTTGAAATCAAGGCAGCGTCCGTGAAACCTACCGAGCCTACAAATCCGAGTGAGCCTGCTAATCCGACAAAACCGAATGAACCTACTAAACCGGCAGAAACAAATCCGAATACCGGTGCAACAAGTCCTCAGACCGGAGACAACAGCCATATGGCACTTTGGATTGCTTTACTGCTTGCATCTTGCAGCGGCTTAGTGGCTGTAACAGTTTACGGAAGAAAGAAAAAGGTAAATAGATAATCCAACTTAGCGGGGCAGTAATCTGTCCCGCTATTTCTATGTTTTAGGTTCTGTAACGCCATTATGTGTTCAAAACAAGATAAAAGTATAAAACCATTACATTTCGAAAAACAAGCCTTAAAAAGCCGCATATGACAAAGAATTTGAGAACGAAAACCGTTACATTCATATGGACGAACAAAGGGCGAAGATACCGTTAAAAAGTATCTTCGCCCTCGCCTTGCAATGTGGACATTTTAAGACTGAAAAAGCCTTTATTTAAGCCATTTTTTTAGAGCCTATACTTTGATGGGCAGGGTGTTTGTACCTTGCCCATCAATTTTGCGTATTGCGGCGTTATGGTGCTATTTTCGGATTTTTATCATAAGCTCGTCAACAGCGTCCGTGTATCTGCCCTGTGCTATCAGCTTGTTTCTTAAAGAGAGCAAGGCATTGAATATGAGTCGCCGTTCCTCTGCCGTCAGGTTATGTCAGGAAAGCGTACTTTTTTGATATATAAGATATTCCAGGCTATTCATACAAGTAAAGGAGAGAAGAAAATGCCAAAAACTAAAATTCAAAGTATTGTATTTACCGCAATGATGGTATTCTGCATGGTTATGTTTCCCGACAGCACTTTTACTGCAAATATTTTTTGTAGGTCCATTTGTACGTCTGATGTTCAGAAATGCATCCAATGGAGACGTGATGGCGTGCCGGAGAGTGACGGACAGCAGGATTGCCAATATATTTGAGGACAGACTGGCGGATGTATGGGTCTGTCAGATGGAAAAATACAGAGAATATGACCGATTTATAAAATGTAGTAAATGCGAGCTGAAAGCGTGGTGCAGAGGTTGTCCGGCAGTAGCAAATGGAACGAATGGTGATTTTTACGGGGCAGATCCTCAGTGCTGGAAGATAAAAAATGAAAGAACGGGGGAGCGATTATCATGTTGATGGATCTGATAAAAAAATCTTTCATATAAAAAGCTCTCTCATATAAAAAATCCATCAATCGGACTATCTGCCGGATTGATGGATTTTTGTCGGGGATATTCCCCGATCATCATTCTGTAATTTATTTGAACTCAACGATCTGAGTAAGATCAGTTATCATGTTCGTCTTCGAAAGGATCTTCATAATCCTCGTCCTCGTCGTCATCTTCATAGTAATAATCTCCGCCTCTGGAGGCAATACCAAGAATCAGTGAGATGACTGCGAAAGCAGCACTTACACCGGCAACAATCAGCAGTTCCAGTTCGCTTCCGCGTTTCAGGAATGCAAATCCGGCACTTGCCAGATAGAACAGCATTGGTGCAAGGAATGCAAAGATCGTATAACGATTCACCATGATGAAATACAGCAGAGCTGAAACCAGCATGCAGAGTGCCAGAATCACATAAACCATACCGGAAGTAGCAGAACCGTCTGAAGAGGTGCTGCTCAGTCCAAGTGTAAATCCTCTGTACATCAGATATCCGAAACCGAGAAGTGAGAGGATACCAAGGATGATACGGGCAGGTCTGAATCTTGGTACATCATCATATTCGTACTCATCATCATCATACTCATCGTCGTACTGCTCTTTTTTCTTTGTATCTTTTACTTTCTTCTCATCAGGATCTTCGTCCTTTTTCTTCTTTTTGGCAAATTTGCTGTCAGGATCTGTCGCAAGCATCTCTTCATATCCTTTGCGTACTGCCTTTTCACGCTTTGTACGAACCTGCTCTGCAGGAATATTTCCATATTTCTGCTCATCAGAAGCTTTATTAGTATCAGAAGCTTCTTCAGGATGACGCTTCTTGACCGGTTTCTTTGCGGACGCCTTTTTCTCCCCTGGCGTCTTTGTGGAAAGCGGTTCTTCTGTAGAAGCAGGTCTGACTTTCTTTTTGACTGGTCTTTTTTCCGGTTTCTCGGAAATTTCAGCAGTTTCATCATTACTGATCGGTCTTGAAGCCTTCGGACGTACAGGTTTTCCTTCTGCGTCTGTCAGTCTGCGTCTTTTCGCAGGTTTTGCTCCGGCTTTCTTTTCGGTTTCCTTTACTTTTTCAGCGTCAGAGCCGGCAGCAGATCTTTTGACTGGAGGCTTTTTGGCAGCCGGGCTTTCTTCTGCTGCACCCTTCTTGGATACGGATGATTCAGCAGGTCTGACAGCGACTTTGCTTTCAGCTTTATCGACTGGCTTTGCTTCTGCCTGTTCAGCCTCTTTTTTTGCAGCTATTTTCCTGGCACGCTGCCTGTCGAGATTCCACTGCTTCTTACAGTCACGGCAGACTGCATATTCGTTGAAGATCGGATCTCCGGATTCCGTTGTGCCGACTTGTCTTTTCATACGCTCAAGTTCTTTACCACATGATGGACACTTCATATTAATTATGTACTCCTCTCCTTGTCAATGACAAAATTAATAACAGAAGTATTATAGCATTTTGTGTCAGTTTGGACAATGGAAAAATCAAAGATATAGATGGAAACTGTCGAGGAATGGAAAAAATAAAGTAGTAGACTTTACAAATTTAGTGTGCTAAAATGTAACAGTAATTAAACGAGGGTGAAAAGGAGATTGGTTTCATGAGCAAGAAAATAAGGACTGAGGCGGTTGATTATCTTTTTAATGCCATTTTAAGCCTTGAAAATAAAGAAGAATGTTATACTTTTTTTGAAGATATCTGTACGATCAACGAACTGCTTTCGCTTTCCCAGCGTTTTGAAGTGGCAAGGATGCTCAGAGAGCAAAAGACATATCTTGAGATAGCAGAGAAGACCGGAGCGTCTACAGCAACGATCAGCAGAGTCAACCGTTCACTGAACTACGGAAATGACGGATATGATATGGTCTTTGAGAGAATCGGACTTACAGAAAAGGAAGAAGATTCATCAACTGCAGAAGAATAGAAAGTGGAAAGATAGTTCGGAGAAAAGTATGAGCGGATCTTTGGCCGGGGATCTTCGGACGCAGAATACAAAAGACACGAACCTGTGGCTGCAACCATTGGAACGTGTCTTTTTTTAAATATCAGTCCTTCTTATTCTTAGAAGAAGGAGCTGCGATATCATCAATAATCGGTTCGATCATCATCTTTTTCAGATATACGTCGAAACTGAGATGACAGATAAAAGCAAACTTCTGGAGAATATCCCTGTCTTCTCCGTCAGGAAGTTGGTCAAAAGCTTCTCCTGCCTTATCATAAGCGGAAGATACGCTGTCTTTCAGCGAGTCGAGCCGTTCTTTTTCCATGTGGCAGAGTTCTTCATAAATAGAGGAAAGTTCCATTGTATCATTTCCGGAGAAATATTTTTCCGTCAATGGCTTTAGTACCGTTTCGATATCTTTGATCGACAAAATACTTTTAAAATAGTAGATAAAAATGAGAAGCAGCATATGCTCCCGGGAATACTTCTTCTTCACAGGCGGCGGAAGAAGATTGTTCTTTGTATAATTGTTGATCATGGTCTTGGTAAGGATCTTATCCTCTTTATATCGCTTGGTAGAAGCGAGCTGTTCATCCATAAAAGTAGTGACTTGATCCATATAAAGATCAATATTCGGGATGTCACCCGGATGCACATATTGAAGATGGGAAAGTTCATTTAAAATGCTGTTAAGCATATCATTCATATCTATAGTCATGTTATCACCTCGACAGACTCATTATATAGTATTTAAAACTATATGGCAAGTAAAAACTCAGAATAATGCAGAGGAACAGTAACAGGATGATCTCGACGAAATTAAGAATAACATAGACTTGACAATCAAGAATGTATGTTCGATAATGGAAGATACAAATGATGGGTATGCAGAGGCATAATCAGTAGATAGGAGAGCAGTTTTATGAGTATTTATGATAAATTGAACGAACCCCAGAGAGAGGCGGTATATCATACAGATGGACCTCTGTTGATCCTGGCGGGTGCAGGTTCGGGAAAGACCCGGGTACTGACGCACAGGATCGCATATCTGATCGAAGAGCGGAATGTGAATCCGTGGAATATCCTGGCGATCACGTTTACGAACAAGGCAGCAGGAGAGATGAGAGAAAGGGTGGATTCCCTGGTGGGCTTTGGCTCGGAAAGCATCTGGGTAAGCACTTTTCATTCGATGTGTGTGCGGATTTTAAGAAGATTTATAGACCGGCTTGGGTATGATAACCGTTTTACGATCTACGATACAGACGATCAGAAGACTCTGATGAAAGAAGTCTGTAAAAAGGTCGCCATTGATACAAAGGTTTTTAAAGAGAGAAGCCTTATGTCGGCGATTTCTTCTGCCAAGAATGAACTGATCCTTCCAGATGAGTTTGAACTGAATGCAGGAGGAGATTTTGCAAAGCTGAAGATTGCAAAAGTATACCGTGAGTATGAGGCACAACTGAAGGCGAATAACGCACTGGATTTTGATGATCTGCTGGTGAAGACGGTTCAGCTTCTGCAGACGCAGCCGGATGTGCTGGAGAATTATCAGGAGCGGTTTCGCTATATTATGGTCGATGAGTATCAGGATACGAATACAGTGCAGTTCCAGCTTGTAAGACTGCTTGCCGGAAAGTATCGGAATCTGTGCGTGGTGGGAGATGATGACCAGTCGATCTACAAGTTTCGTGGAGCGAATATCCGCAATATTCTGGATTTTGAGCATGAATTTTCAGATGCCTGTGTCATAAAGCTGGAGCAGAATTACCGCTCCACGGGCAATATCCTGAATGCAGCGAACCGGGTAATCGCCAATAATAAAGGCAGGAAAGAAAAGACTTTATGGACTGCCAACGGGGAGGGAGAGCTGGTTCATTTAAGGCAGTTTGATACAGGATATGATGAGGCGGATTTTATTGCAGAAGATATAAAAAAGGAAGTAAGGGCAGGAGCATCATATAATGACCACGCGGTGCTTTACAGAACGAATGCACAGTCCCGTCTTTTGGAAGAAAAATTTGTTGCGATGAATGTCCCGTACAAGATTGTGGGCGGTGTCAACTTTTATGCCCGCCGGGAGATCAAAGATCTGCTTGCGTATTTAAAGACGATTGATAATGGAATGGATGATATTGCGGTACGAAGAATCATTAATGTGCCAAAAAGGGGCATTGGTCTGACTACGATCAACCGGATCCAGGAGTCTGCTGCAGAACGTGGGCTTGGATTTTATGAGACGCTGATGGCTCCCGAGTTGATCCCTGGAATCGGAAGAAGTGCAGCAAAGCTGGATTCTTTTGCAGCTCTGATCGAATATTTTAAAGGGCTTACCGGACAGATGAGCATTACGGATCTGCTGCGGGAAGTGATCGAAAAGACGGGATATATGGAGAGTCTGGATTCCGAGGATAAAGAGGATGCACAGGCGAGAAAGGAAAATATTGATGAACTGATCAATAAGGCAGCCGCATACGAAGAGGCAGCAGAAGATAGAGATGAACCGGCTACATTGAGTGCTTTTCTGGAAGAAGTGGCGTTGGTTGCGGATATTGACAGTCTGGATGAAGAACAGGATTATGTTGTCCTTATGACACTGCACAGTGCCAAAGGGCTGGAGTTCCCTCATGTATATCTGGCAGGAATGGAAGATGGCTTGTTTCCAAGTTATATGACGATCACATCAGACGACAGAGATGATCTTGAAGAAGAAAGACGGCTTTGTTATGTGGGGATTACAAGAGCAGAGCAGGAGCTGACGCTTACCTGTGCAAGAAGAAGGATGGTCAGAGGCGAGACCCAGTATAATAAGATTTCACGTTTTATTAAGGAAATTCCGGCAGAACTTCTGGATACAGGAAGCCGCAGGATTGAACCAGAGACGGAAGTGCCGGTACAGCAGAATACATATGCACATGCAAGAGAAGCATTCCGGGCAAGGGCTTTCGGTGCGGCTTATAGCAACGGGGCAGGAAAAAGCAGCGGAGTTTCTTCGGGTAAGAGCAGCCAGGGACTGGCATCTCTTCAAAAAGGCAGCCAGCTTGCAGCAGGATCAGGTGGCAGTCCTGATTATGCAGAAGGAGACCGGGTGCGTCATGTGAAGTTTGGGGAGGGAACCGTTCTTGAGATTCGGTCCGGTGGCAGAGATTATGAAGTAACGGTGGATTTTGACAGTGCAGGAGTCAGGAAGATGTTTGCAAAGTTCGCAAAACTGGTAAAGATTTCATAGGTTTGTGGACTGTCAGCCGATCAGAAAAGATGATTATGATGTGAGAACCGGGACAGAGTTTTTAGGAAAAATCTCCGAAAGCGGTAGTAATAACAGAGCTTAAGTGTTATAATATACAAAAATCAGTCGTAACCTGTGAGAGGTTAGAAAGGATGTGCAGATATGAATAAAAAATTAGAGGATATGATCGCTGAATCAAAATTAAAAGAAATCCTGCATAAGAACGAGGCAGAGAAGCAGAAGAATGCGGTTGTATGGGTACTTGCAATTATTGGTGCGATTGCAGGAATCGCAGCCATTGCATATGCGGTATTCCGTTTTGTGACACCGGATTATCTGGAAGATTTTGAAGATGATTTCGATGACGATTTTGACGATTATTTCGATGAGGATGATCAGGTATAAGTTCAGGATGGTAATAGCACAGTAAGAAGAATACAGACAGGATGTGACGGTTGGAGTACACCCTGTCTGTTTTGTTTGTTGGGAGGAAATAATGAAAAAAGGACAGATCTATGAAGGCATAATCGAGAGAGTGGATTTCCCGAATAAGGGAATGATTTATATTCCGGAGGAAGAAAAATATGTCACGGTGAAAAATGGTATCCCGGGTCAGAAAGTCCGCTTTATGATCAATAAATTTAAGCGGGGAAATGGAGAAGGAAGACTTCTGGAAGTGCTGGAAAAATCACCGCTGGAGACCAGGGAGCCGGTCTGTAGTATTTTCCCGGCCTGTGGTGGATGCATGTATCAGACTATGTCCTA
>OGKB01001710.1_pt1 | contig 10668 bp, 10 predicted proteins | sample 1572351 | NCBI WGS metagenome assembly OGKB01 (sample SAMEA2582088, study PRJEB24529) | metagenome | biome: Human gut stool | place: China | collected 2011
ACAACGAAGAAGCTCTTGCTTTGACAATGCCTTCAGGTGAAACTCTTGAAGCAGCCTATGTATCTGCAACAGCTACAATCGGTGAAAAAATCTCATTCCGTCGTTTTGCTTTGCTTGAAAAAACAGATGCACAACACTTTGGAGCATACCAACACAATGGTGGACGTATCGGTGTTATCTCTGTCATCGAAGGTGGAGATGAAGCACTTGCTAAACAAATCTCAATGCATATCGCTGCGATGAAACCAACAGTTCTTTCTTACAAAGAATTGGATGAGCAGTTCGTTAAAGATGAGTTGGCACAATTGAACCACGTGATTGACCAAGATAATGATAGCCGTGCAATGGTTGGTAAACCAGCTCTTCCACACTTAAAATATGGATCAAAAGCTCAATTGACTGATGAAGTGATTGCTCAAGCTGAAGAAGATATCAAAGCTGAATTAGTTGCAGAAGGCAAACCCGAAAAAATCTGGGACAAAATCATCCCAGGTAAAATGGATCGCTTCATGCTTGACAACACTAAAGTTGACCAAGCATACACACTTCTTGCACAAGTCTACATCATGGATGACAGCAAGACAGTTGAAGCTTACCTTGAATCAGTAAATGCTTCAGTAGTTGAGTTCGCTCGCTTTGAAGTTGGTGAAGGTATCGAAAAAGCTGCAAATGATTTTGAAGCTGAAGTTGCAGCTACAATGGCAGCAGCTTTGAATAACTAAAAAATCTGAGACAAATAGTTCTCAGCCATAAAAAAGCTAGAGATTTCCAATTGAGGAACTCTAGCTTTTTAATTTTGACTCCCTCTCTTATTGTATTTTAAGAGGTTGTTGGCCATGAGTATGAATCCCATGTTAATTCTTGCTTGACGCTTACCTCTCAGATCACATCTCTTGTAACCCCAACAAGCCTTTATCTGCCCCAAAATTTTGTTTTAGAATGAGTATATAAAAAGCCCTTTAATAAGGGCTAAGTGCATTTAGGAGACTACACTTCAAATTCATAGAGTGCTGTAGACAAATAACGTTCGCCATTATCCGGTGCTAAAGCAAGGACTTTCTTCCCTGTACCTAATTTCTTGGCAACCTCAATTGCCCCGTAAATCGCTGCAGCTGAAGAAATCCCAACAAGGAAGCCTTCTTTTCCACCAATTTCACGGCCAAGTGCTAGAGCATCATCTGACGTTACGCGGACGATACCATCATAGGCCTTTGTATCAAGTGTTTCAGGAATAAATCCAGCTGAGATGCCTTGAATTTTGTGAGGCCCTGGTTTTTCACCAGACAAGATAGCTGACTCGTCTGCCTCAACTGCATAAACTTGAATGTTTGAATTTGCTGCTTTAAGAGCGTGAGAAACACCTGAGATCGTTCCACCAGTACCAACACCACCCACAAAAGCATCTAGTCCATCAGAACCGAAAGCAGCCAGTATTTCAGCTCCTGTTGTTCTTTCGTGTACTTCTGGGTTAGCTGGATTATTAAATTGGAGTGGAAGGAAGCCGTCACGTTCAGCAGCGATTTCCTGAGCTTTGGCAATAGCCCCTTTCATTCCTTCGCTACCAGGAGTGAGGACGAGTTCAGCACTATAAGCTTGGATAATCTTGCGTCGTTCTACACTCATCGTTTCAGGCATGACGATAACAACTTTATATCCTTTAGCGGCACCAGCCCATGAAAGGCCGATACCATTGTTTCCACTCGTTACTTCAACAATGGTAGCACCCGGTTTTAGAATACCATCTTGTTCCGCTTTTTCAATCATGCTAAGGGCAATACGGTCTTTTACTGACGATCCAGGGTTAAAGGCTTCTAGTTTAACATAGACGTCTGCAGCACCCTCTGGAACAATGTTGTTAAGTTTAACAATCGGTGTTTGTCCGATTAGTTCAGTAATATTATTATAAATAGCCATAGATATACCTCTTTGTATAAGATGATACTAGTATAACGCGCTCAAGGCTAATTGTAAAATATAGAAATCCTATCAAAGTGATAGGATTTTTTTATATCAAAGGTCTAAGCCATTAATTTTTAATCGATTGTGATAAGCCAATTCTAATAAATAGGTGTAAAGAGGGGGATGTCTGTTTTTTTAGGGAATTCAAATTTATGGAAACTCAGATACTCATTATGTGCTTTTAGAAAGACATTTTCTAAATAAGTGATCGTAATCTCACTATCATCTATACCTGCTCCAGCAGTTTTCATTTCAACGTTTACAATGTTCATCAAAAAGAGTGACTTAACAGACACCTTGCGACCAGTGGCACCTTGCTTATCAGTAAAAATAATACGGATATTTGTAAAGATAATTGAATCGCGAATAAGTTTATATCCACTTTGAATTTCTTCATTCTCTAGTAGATATTGACCATATTCTTTGATAAGAGTCTCTTTCTTTTCCTCGCTAAAGTTTCCAGCAAGTCCTTGAATAAATTTTCCAAAAGCCATAATTTCTCCTTCGTTTACAATAAGTTTACAGGAACTTCAACTTCTCGTAAACCTTGATCAGTTAAAGTGATTTTTCCATTAAAGAACTCAACAAGAGCAGCTTTGATATTTTCTTTCTCTTCTTTGTCAACATAGATCATTGTAGCGATTTGATCTGTAAAGTTCGTCTCAAGTTCCATTAGTTTATGCTCTCTAAGGAAATTGCCATATTCTTGATACTGAGTGTAAGACATCTGAATGGCTATGCCAGCCTGTTCTTTGATTTCAATAATGCCAATTTTTTTGACAGCCAAGGCCACACTACCTGCATAAGCACGAATTAAACCACCAGCACCTAGTTTGATGCCACCAAAATAGCGGGTAACTACTACACAGACATTGGTAAGATTATGATTTTCTAAGACTCCGAGCATAGGGACTCCAGCAGTACCACTAGGCTCCCCATCATCACTCGTACGCTTGATTTCACTGCGTTCCCCTACAATAAAAGCAGAGCAGTTATGGGTGGCTTTATAGTGTTCTTTTTTGATGGTAGTGATAAAATCACGGGCCTCTTCTTCGCTATAAATACGCTTGACATGGCAGATAAAACGGGATTTTTTGATTTCTTCTTGGACCTGCCCATCCTCTTTAATTGTTCTAAATTCCATGATTTAATTGTACTAAAAAAATACCTAAAGTGCGAGATTTTTACGAATATTAAAGTATGAAAGTAAATCCAAATTACCTCGGTCGCTTGTTTACTGAGAAAGAATTAACTGAAGAGGAACGACAGATGGCGGTGAAACTGCCGGCAATGAGAAAAGAGAAGGGGAAATTGCTTTGTCAACGTTGTAATAGTACGATTCTAGAGGAATGGTATCTGCCTATCGGTGCCTACTATTGCAGGGAGTGTTTACTGATGAAGCGAGTCAGGAGTGATCAAGCTTTATACTATTTTCCGCAGGAAGATTTTCCTAAGCAAGATGTTCTCAAATGGCGTGGTCAGTTAACCCCTTTTCAGGAAAAGGTGTCAGAGGGATTGATTCGAGCAGTCGAAAAGAAAGAACCGACTTTAGTTCATGCTGTAACAGGAGCTGGAAAGACGGAGATGATTTATCAGGTTGTGGCCAAAGTGATTGATGAAGGTGGTGCAGTTTGTTTGGCCAGCCCTCGAATCGATGTGTGTTTGGAGCTGTATAAACGACTACAGAATGACTTTGCTTGTGAGATAGCACTACTTCATGGTGAGTCAGAACCCTATTTTCGAACACCACTAGTTGTTGCAACAACTCATCAGTTATTAAAATTTTATCATGCTTTTGATTTGTTGATAGTGGATGAGGTAGATGCCTTTCCTTATGTTGACAATCAAATGCTTTACCATGCTGTAAAGAATAGTGTAAAGGAGAATGGCATGAGAATCTTTTTAACAGCTACATCTACTGATGAGTTAGATAGGAAGGTTCGCACAGGAGAATTAAAAAGATTAAGCTTGCCGAGACGGTTTCATGGAAATCCTTTGATTATTCCTAAACCAGTCTGGTTATCGGATTTTAATCGCTGTTTAGAGAAAAGTCAGTTATCACCTAAGTTAAAGACCTATATTGAGAAACAGAGAAGAACAGGTTATCCATTGCTGATTTTTGCATCAGAGATTAAGAAAGGTGAGGGACTAAAAGAAATACTAAAGGTGCATTTCCCGAATGAGAGCATTGGCTTTGTATCTTCTGTCACAGAAGATCGATTAGAGCAAGTACAAGCTTTTCGAGACGGAGAACTAACAATACTGATCAGTACGACAATATTGGAACGCGGAGTTACCTTCCCTTGTGTAGATGTTTTCGTAGTAGAAGCTAATCATCGTCTCTTTACCAAGTCTAGCTTGATTCAGATTGGTGGGCGAGTTGGGCGTAGTATGGACAGACCAACTGGTGAGTTGCTCCTCTTTCATGATGGATTAAATACTTCCATCAAAAAGGCAATCAAGGAAATCAAGCAGATGAACATGGAGGCAGGTTTATGAACTGTTTATTATGTGGACAGACTACCAAGTGTGAGCTGACTTTTAGTAGTCTCTTCCTTTTGAAGGATGACTGCAGTTATCTTTGCTTAGCTTGTGCTTCTAGTTTTGAGAAGATTGGTGAGAAATATTGTCCAAACTGTATGAAAACAGGGGTGTCAACTCAGTGTCAAGATTGTAAACTTTGGTGTAAAGAAGGAGTGCAGGTTGATCATAAGGCGATTTTTACCTATAATCAAGCTATGAAAGACTTTTTCAGTCAATATAAGTTTGATGGCGATTTTTTGCTTAGAAAAGTTTTTGCTTCTGTTCTTGCTGAGGAGCTGAAACAGTATAGAGGTTATCAATTTGTTATAATTCCCCTAAGTCCTGAAAGATTGCTTGAGAGGGGATTTAATCAGGTTGAAGGTTTGGTTGAGGCAGCAGGCTTTTCTTTTAAAGATATATTAGGAAAAAGAGAAGAGAGTGCTAGTTCCTCTAAAAGCCGTTTGGAAAGGTTGACTACTGAAATTCCATTTTTTATTAAAAATGGAATCTCACTTCCTAAGAAGAAGATTTTGCTGATTGATGACATCTATACAACAGGGGCAACTGTGAATCGTGTGAAACGACTTCTGGAAGAAGCGGGTGCTTTGGAAGTTAAAACTTTTTCCCTTGTAAGATGAGGAAAAAATTTGCAAAATGAAAATGAAAGCGCTATAATATAGTTAGAAAAACAAAAATGTTTAGAAAGAAGGTACTTATATGATTAAATATAGTATCCGTGGTGAAAACCTAGAAGTAACAGAAGCGATTCGTGATTATGTAGTTTCTAAACTCGAAAAGATCGAAAAGTATTTTCAACCTGAGCAAGAGTTGGATGCACGTGTGAATTTGAAAGTTTACCGTGAAAAAACAGCAAAAGTTGAAGTAACGATTCCACTTGGATCTATTACTCTCCGTGCAGAAGATATTTCTCAAGATATGTATGGCTCTATCGATCTTGTAACTGATAAAATTGAACGTCAAATTCGTAAAAATAAAACAAAAATCGAACGGAAGAATAAAAATAAAGTTGCGACAAGCCAACTCTTTACAGATGCCCTAATTGAAGATGAAAATGTTGTGCAACCAAAAGTAGTTCGTTCAAAACAAATTGATTTAAAACCAATGGATTTAGAAGAAGCGCTTCTTCAAATGGATTTATTGGGACATGATTTCTTTATCTATGTAGATGTAGAAGATCAAACAACAAATGTTTTGTATCGTCGTGAAGATGGTGAGGTTGGTTTGCTCGAAGTAAAAGAATCATAAAATTGAAATAACTAATAAGAGTGGTTTACTGATTTGTAAACCACTTTTTCTTGTGCCTATAAGTAAGTAGAAAAACGAGGAAATCCTTGATAAAACAGTCAGAATCGGACCCTATAATCTGAACTTATAGGGGTGTTTATATTTATTAAGTAGACAAAATAATACCCTAAGGGATAGAATGGGGTTGTCAACAAATAGTGAATACAAAAATGTAAGCGCTCTTATAACAATTAAAGGAGTCATGACTATGGCAACAAAAGAAGAAATTTTACGCGAACTATATCCTGAAGACCTTTTTCACTATGCGGATGGTCTAACTTTGGGAGAAGCAGAGGTTTTACAAGAAACTCGCCGTTTGATTGAGAAACATCTCCGTCCGGTTATTAATGAATACTGGGAAAAACCTGATTTTCCTTTTGAAGAATTCTATGCTGTAGCTAAGGGCGCTCAAATTATGAACAATCCAAAATTGTTTGAGGGACGTGAGGGTAGCTGGAAACCTTCTGAACTTTATATTGCTTTCTTGTATCTTGAACTTGCTCGCTTCGATGCTTCTATTGCAACATTCTACACCGTTCATGGCGGACTTTGCTACAACACAATTCTCTTGGGTGGTGATGAGCGTCAACAAAAAGAATTTCTTCCAAAACTAGCTGCATTTGATTGGCAAGGTTGCTTCGCTTTAACTGAACCTCTTTCAGGTTCTGATATTGCTGGAGGACTTGCGACTACTGCAGAACGTGTTGGAGACAAGTGGATTCTAAATGGTGAAAAACGCTGGATTGGTGGTTCAGATACTGCGGATGTTGTTCCTGTATTTGCTCGTGATGTTGCGGATGGCAAGGTGAAATGCTTTATCGTTCGTAAGGGAGCTCCTGGATATCATGCAGAACCAATCCCACATAAGATTGCTCTTCGTTGTGTCCGCAATGGCCATATTACTATGAAGAATGTAGAGGTTCCAGATTCAGATCGTTTGGTAAATATCAATGGTTTTGGTGATGTAGCTCGCATCTTGACCTTCACTCGTGCGGACGTTGCTCACATTGCTATGGGAGTGACTTGTGGATCTTATGTAGCAGCTCTTAAATATGCTAAAGATCGTGAACAGTTCAAACGTCCAATTGCCAAATTCCAAATTGTTCAAGAAAAATTGGCTCGTATGCAAGCAAATGCTGTAGCAGTTATTGCTTATTCAGCTCGTATTGCTGAGATGCAAGAGAAAGGGAATGAATTGATGCTTAACTCTGCTCTTGCTAAGATGCACAATTCCTTGGTAATGCGCGAAACAGTTGCCCTTGCTCGTGAAACTTGCGGAGGTAATGGTATTACACTTGAAACAGATGTTGCACGTTTCTTTGCAGATGCTGAATCAATCTATACCTATGAAGGTTCACACGAAGTAAATGCCTTAATTGTTGGTCGTGAGATTACTGGATTAGGTGCCTTTGTTTAATGTCAGGAGGACGATTGAAGGATTTCTGTTCAATCGTTCTTGCTTCATGCAATGGATTTTTGTAAAATAAGAAGGAGAAAATAATGATATCTAAGGTGATGATTATTGGTTCTGGTCAAATGGGAAGCGGAATTGCTCAAGTATTTGCTCAGACTGGTTTTACAGTTTACTTAAACGATATTAAAGAAGAATTTGTTCAAAGAGGCTTGAATAATATCACAAAACAATTGGAACGTTCAGTTGAAAAAGGACGGATGTCTGCGGATGAGAAGGATCAGGTATTGACCAATTTGCTTCCATCTGTTTCATACGAAGATGCGAAACAAGTCCAATTGGTGATTGAAGCTGCAACTGAGAATCGTGAGATTAAGTTGAATATTTTCAAACAATTGGATGAATTGACAGATCCTAAAACTATCTTAGCATCAAACACATCCTCTCTGTCAATCACGGATATAGCTGCTGCTACCAAACATCAGGAGCGCGTGATTGGAATGCACTTCTTTAATCCTGCCCCAATCATGAAACTTGTAGAGGTTATTAAGGCCTTGCAGACTTCAGAAGAAGTGGTTCAGGCGGTTCGTGAATTGACAGTGAAAATTGGTAAAACACCAGTTGATGTTAAAGATTCTTATGGTTTTGTTGTGAACAGAATTTTGATTCCTATGATCAATGAAGCCATTTACATTCTAGGTGAAGGAGTGGCTAGTGCCGAGGAAATCGATGAAGCGATGAAACTTGGTGCAAATCATCCTATTGGACCTTTGGCTCTTGCTGACTTGATTGGATTGGATGTTTGTTTAGCTATTATGGGCGTCCTAAACCAAGGGTTTGGTGATCAAAAATACCGTCCTGCTCCTCTTCTTAAGAAAATGGTCGAAGCAGGAAAATTGGGACGGAAGACAAAAGAAGGCTTCTTTACTTACTAGACACTGATGGAGGTAGTCATGAAAGACGTAGTTATTATTTCGGCAGTGCGAACACCTTTAGGTTCCTTTGGCGGGAGCTTGAAGAATGTTTCTGCTGTTGATTTGGGATCTTTGGTAATTAAGAGTGCTTTGGAAAAAGCGAATATTAAACCAGAGCAGGTAGATGAAGTGATTATGGGGAATGTCCTAGGCGCAGGTTTAGGCCAAAACGTGGCTCGCCAAATGAGTATTCATGCTGGGCTTCCTGAATTTACTCCAGCCTTTACCATTAATAAGGTTTGTGGTTCCGGTTTGAAGGCAGTGCAGTTAGCTGCTCAAGCGATTCAGTGCGGAGATGCAGATATTGTCGTGGCTGGTGGTGCAGAAAACATGAGCCAGGCTCCATATGTTTTGCCAAGCTTCCGTTGGGGTGGCCGTATGGGAGATTCGAAAGTGGTAGATACCATGATTAAGGACGGTTTGTCTGATGCCTTTAACGAATACCATATGGGGATTACAGCTGAGAATGTGGCAGAAGAATATGGTATTAGCCGGGATGATCAAGATGCGCTTGCTTTGGAATCACAAAAACGAGCAGTGGCGGCTATAGAATCTGGACGCTTTAAGGAAGAGATTGTTCCGGTGGTCATTCCTCAACGTAAAGGCGATCCTATCGTCTTTGATACAGATGAATTTCCTAGAAAAGATGCTAGCTTGGAGAGTCTGTCTAAGCTGCGTCCTGTTTTCAAAAAAGACGGTTCTGTTACAGCGGGAAATGCCTCAGGTATCAATGACGGGGCGGCGGCTGTCTTGGTCATGAGTGCTGAAAAAGCTGAAGAATTGGGGCTTCCAGTCATTGCGCGCATTCGTTCGTATGCAAGTGCAGGTTTGGATCCTAAGATTATGGGTTGTGGACCGATTTATGCGACCCGTAAAGCTCTTGAAAAAGGTAATTTGACAGTTGAGGATCTTGACTTGATCGAGTCCAATGAAGCCTTTGCTGCTCAGGCTTGTGCGGTTGGGAAAACACTTGGCTTTAACACAGATATTGTCAATGTCAATGGTGGCGCGATTGCTCTTGGTCACCCAATTGGGGCTTCAGGTTGCCGTATCCTTGTGACTCTTGTACATGAGATGATGAAACGTGATGCTAAAACTGGTTTAGCTACTCTCTGTATCGGAGGAGGGATGGGAACAGCCCTCATCGTTGAACGTTAGTTATTAGAAAACTGAACGTCATTTCCTCTTTTTCAATATTACGATTACAAAATGAGATTTTGATCCGATCTCATAGTTACATACCTTATCAAGTGTCTTTCTTTAAAAGGGCTTGATAAGGTATTTTTATTTTTTTCTAAGACTTTAAGCATGGATTGGACGACCATATCCCATAAGCTGAACTTATAGGTCTATAAATAAAGATTAAGTAGACGGATGGGGAAAAAAGGTTTATGATGAAAATGTAAGCTCTTACATTTTGTGTTGGTATTTGTTGACGCTGTACTCTGTACTCAAAATAAATCAAGTAGGAGCAGAACAATGAGTAAAACTGTTTTATTAGAGGTTAAGAATGGTCTTGGCTATCTAACAATTAACCGTCCATCGGCTTTGAACGCCTTAAGTTCAGAAGTCTTAAAGGATTTGAATCTCGTTCTAGACCAAATTGAAGCAAGCGATGACATTCGTGTTGTCATTGTGACTGGTCAAGGGGAGAAAGCATTTGTCGCAGGCGCAGACATTAAAGAGATGGACCAAATGTCTCCAATTCAGGCTCATGAATACATGACCTATGCGAACGATACCTTTACCCGTTTATCTGAATTGACCCAGCCAACTATTTCAGTATTGAATGGTTATGCTTTGGGAGGCGGTTTGGAATTAGCTCTTTCAACTGATATCCGAATCGGCTATGACAAGACAATGGTTGGCTTCCCTGAAGTTGGCTTGGGAATCATTCCTGGTTTTGCAGGTACCCAAAGAATGTCTCGTTTGATTGGTACTAGTAAAACAAAGGAATTAATCTTTACTGCTAGAATGGTTAAAGGACAAGAAGCATATGATCTTGGAATTCTTAACAAGTTGGTAGCAGCAGAAGAACTATTGCCTGCAGCAGAAGAGCTGGCGGCAGCGATTATGAAAAATGCCCCGCTAGCAGTTGAAAAAGCTAAACATATTATCCAAGTTGGCTCAGAACTCCCACTACAAAACGCAATTCGTTTGGAGACAGAAGCTGAAGCTCTTCTCTTCTCTACAGAAGATAAAGTTGAAGGAATGCGCGCATTTGTTGAAAAACGTAAAGCTGTCTTTCAACGTAAATAAGAGAGAGGAGATAGGTTATGAAAGTTGTAACATTGTCTGAAGCTATTTCCTTGATTCATTCAGGAGATAAAGTTGGTATTTCTGGATTTCTCGGAGTGGGAGAACCACTTGAGTTAATTGAGGAACTGGTTCGTCAAAACCAGCAAGATTTGACCTTGGTGTCTGTTGTAACCTCTCAACCCGGTAAGGAAGTTGGAGTTGGTCGTCTTTGTGAAAACCATCAGGTTACAAAATACA
>OGKB01001719.1_pt1 | contig 10632 bp, 5 predicted proteins | sample 1572351 | NCBI WGS metagenome assembly OGKB01 (sample SAMEA2582088, study PRJEB24529) | metagenome | biome: Human gut stool | place: China | collected 2011
CGTACCGGTTCAAGTCCGGTCACCGGCATGAAAGAAGCTTGTATTTACAGGCTTCTTTTTTTGTTTTATAGGATAAAGTAAATGGATGGAATCTATTGGAGATTTTAAGATAATCTGTGATACAGACAGATCGAGTTAAGAGAAGGATAATAAGAAAGATATGAGGGGCTGTGAAAAACATAGCCTATAAAAAAGAAGGACCAAGGATTCATAATGAATCCTTGGTCCTCTTTTTGTGTTAAAATTAATCTGCAATGAAAAAAATAACACGCACTTATTCTAACCCCAAACAGACAGTTTTGCCAATACTAATTCAAGATTATCTGGACATTTGTGATCCGGTGCTGACATTTGATCGATTTATGGGAGAAATCGATTTGGAGAAATACCTGAAGGAAATCCCGAAACATGAGGTGGGAAGACTTCGGTATAACCCGGTCAGTATGCTGAAAACAATCCTGTTCGGATTTATGACAAATGGATATGTCTCTCTTCGTGAGCTGGAAGGCAGCTGCAAAGTGAATCTAAGGTTCATGTATCTGATGGATCATAAAGTCCCATCCTATCGGACTTTTGGATATTTTATCAATGAGATACTCAGCGATTCTATTGAGAAACTATTCTGTGATATCAATCAAAAAATTTTTGAGAAAGAACATACGGACCTGCAACATTTATATATTGACGGTTCTAAGTTTGAAGCCAACGCAAACAAGTATTCCTGGGTATGGAAGAAAGCGACTGAAAAATCCAGATACCGCCTGTTTGAGTTCCATGATATTTATGGATTCTACCCCAAATATCCGGTAGCGGATGCCGATTACGACTCTTATAATAACTATATTTTCTGTGAACAGAATGGACTGGAAAAATATATGAAATTCCCAATGTTTAAGAAAGAAACCACCGACAGAAACTATCATGAAGACCCATTCCGGGCAGTTAATTTCAAGATCGACGGAGATGGAAAAATGCGGTGCCCTAATGGAAAGGGATTCCATTTGCAGTACCGTAAGGCAATAAAAGGAAATGCGTATGGACGGGAAGAGGAAATTTATCAGTGCGAAGACTGCAGTGGATGTCCTTACACGGAAAAATGCAAAAAGGGAGAAGGAAACCGTACCGTGCGTGTCAATCAGGAACTAACAAAGATGCATCAGGAGGTAATTGAAAACCTTGAGAGTATCCAGGGTGCGCTGCTTAGAATGAACCGTTCCATCCAGGCAGAAGGTACTTTTGGTATTATAAAAAATGACCGCTGGTATAAACGGATTGTGCGAAGAGGGATAAAATCCGTTCAACTTGAAGTATACCTTGTTTCACTGGGACACAATCTTTATAAATTCCACAACAAACAGATGAAAATAAAATCAGCTGCATAGATTTGAAAATCAACAAATTTATGGGGTAAGGGGGAAATGCGCTTTTAGAGACTACTTCGTTTATAATTTTTTAGTCTAAAAGAGCGTGTAAAAAATGATTTCTCATTTTTTCACACGCCCTATTTTTACCATATGCTTTTATTTTCTGCTCTCCGCCAGCTCCCCAAGCTTCCCAAGAATCTCCTTCGCCTTCTCGATCATCGGCTCGCAGTTCTTGTTCTTCTTTCCTTTTTCCTGGTAGAACAGGACCGGTTTCTCGCCGCCCTGGGCGAAGCGGAGAGCGGTCTTGTACTCTGCGATCAGCGCCGGGATCTTTGTGACATCGAGCTTTGCCTTCGGGTAGAGCTCGATCCGGATCTCCTGGGTGTTGATGTCCACCTCGGTCACGTAGGCGCGGTGGGCCATCGCCTTTAACTCCGCAACTCGGAGCAGATTGTCCACGGATTTCGGGATATCGCCGAACCGGTCGATCAGCTCATCCTGCATATCCATGTACTCGTCATCCGTCTCGATGGCGGAAATTCTCTTATAAACATCCAGTTTCAGATACTCATTCTTGATATATCCGTCCGGAATAAACGCGTCGATATCGCAGTCCACCACGGTCTCAAAGGTCTCTTCCTCTTCCTGTCCGCCCTTTAAGGCAATGACCGCCTCATTGAGCATCTTGCAGTAGAGGTCATATCCGACTGCCTCCATATGCCCGTGCTGTTCCGCTCCGAGAATATTTCCCGCACCGCGGATCTCAAGGTCCCGCATCGCGATCTTGATGCCCGAGCCCAGCTCCGTGAACTCGCGGATCGCCTGGAGACGTTTTTCCGCGTCCTCCTTCAGCATCTTGTCGCGCTTGTACATGAGGAACGCATAAGATGTCCGGTTCGAACGCCCGATCCGCCCGCGGATCTGGTAGAGCTGGGAGAGACCCAGCCGGTCCGCATCCTGGATGATCATCGTGTTCGCATTCGGGATATCGAGTCCCGTCTCGATGATCGTCGTGGAGACGAGCACGTCAATGTCACCGTTGATGAAATCCAGCATGATCTTCTCGAGCTGGTGCTCATTCATCTGACCATGTGCGAATGCCACATTTGCCTCCGGAACAAGCGCCGCCACATGGTTTGCCACCTCGTCGATGTTGTTGACGCGATTGTATACATAGTACACCTGCCCGCCACGTCCTAATTCTCTGTGGATCGCCTCGCGGATCATCTCGTCGTTGTACTCCATGACGTACGTCTGGATCGGAACACGGTCCACCGGCGGCTCCTCGAGAACGCTCATGTCGCGGATCCCGATAAGGCTCATATGAAGAGTTCTCGGAATCGGCGTTGCTGTCAGGGTCAGAACGTCCACATTCTGCTTCATCTGCTTGATCTTTTCCTTATGAGTCACACCGAACCGCTGCTCCTCATCAACGATCAAAAGTCCAAGGTTCTTAAACTGCACATCCTTTGACAGGACTCTGTGTGTGCCGACAATAATATCCACATACCCCTTTTTCAGTCCTTCTACCGTCTTCTTCATCTCTCCCGGCGTCCGGAACCGCGACATCATGTCCACGCGGACCGGGAAATCCTTCATTCTCTGGACGAACGTATTGTAGATCTGCTGCGCCAGGATTGTTGTCGGGACCAGGTACACGACCTGTTTTCCTTCCTGCACCGCCTTGAACGCCGCGCGGAGTGCGATCTCCGTCTTTCCGTAACCGACATCCCCGCAGATCAGGCGGTCCATGATCTTCTTGCTCTCCATGTCCCGCTTCGTATCGTCGATCGCGGTGAGCTGGTCATCCGTCTCATCGTACGGGAACATCTCCTCGAATTCCTTCTGCCAGACCGTATCTGGTCCATACTGGAATCCTTCTGCATCCTGTCTCGCCGCATAGAGCTGCACGAGCTCCTTCGCGATCTCGCGGACTGCCGTGCGGACCTTCGTCTTCGTCTTCGTCCACTCGGTTCCGCCAAGCTTATTTAACTTCGGGACCTTCGCGTCAGCCCCCGCATACTTCTGGATCCCCTCCAGACGGGTCGCCGGAAGATAGAGGTTTCCGCCATCCCCGTACTCGACCTTGATATAATCCTTGATGACATGATCCTGCTCGATCTTCTCGATTCCCTTGTAGATACCGAGACCATGGCTCTCATGCACCACGTAGTCGCCGACGGAGAGTTCGGAGAAGCTGCTGATCTTCTTTCCTTCGTAATTATATTTTTTCCGCTTTTTCTTCCGTTTTTCCACGCCGAACATGTCGCCCTCGGTGATGACAACGAACTTGATCAGCGGGTACTCAAAGCCCTTATGGAGTTTTCCGTAGGTGACCATGATCTCCCCCGGAGCGACCGGCTGTCCCGGGTCTTCCGGACAGAATGCCCGCAGGTCATACTCCCTTAGATCCCCCGCAAGACGACTCGCTCTGGTCCTCGACGCAGAGAGGAGAACAACGCGGTATCCGTCCTTCTTCCATCTCGTCAGGTCCTTGATCAGGATCTCGAAGCTGTTCTGGTAGGAATTTAAGTTCTTTCCGGTCAGGCTGTACTTCGCCTTCGGAGTCATGCCGGGGAGTCTCTGGTCGAGTCCGGTCATGAAGATCGTGTGCGGCGTGTGCGCGTCCGCCAGGATCGTTTTCGAGGAAAACAGGAGGTCCGCCTGCCCCGGCAGGATATAGCCCTGTTCCAGGCGATGGGACATGCTCTCCCGGAATTCCGTCTCGACGGTCTCCGCTTTTTCTTTCATGCGCTGGGGTTCATCTAAAATTAATGCCAGGCCAGATGCCTGTTTCTTTTCGGCTGTTTTTCCGGCCGCCCTTGCCGTTTTCTTTCCTGATGTCTTCGTCCCAGCTGTCCCAGTATCGCTTTGATCTACGTTCCCGCCTGATTCTACTGTCTTCTTTCCTGCCTCTTCAGCTTCAGTTTCAATAACTCCCACTTCCGCCTGTTTTCCTGTTTCTGTCGCAGAAGACACCAAAGTGACCTTAGCGCCGACTTCTTTCATATAGTCAAGAAATGAAACCGTATCTTTACAGAAATACCGGATATATGCGTCCAGCGTCTGGACATCAAAGCCCTCTTTTAAGGATTCCACCAACTCCCCGACAGCCCGCCGGATCCGCTGGGCCTCCTCCGGCTTTTTCTGGTCCCGGAACGCTTTTTCCTGCTTTTTCTCGTCGGCTTCCAGGCGCAGGATTCCCTCCTCGATATGTTCCTTTGTGAGGATCAGCTCCGCCGCCGGGTAGATCGTAACCTCGTCCATCTGCTGGATCGACCGCTGGCTCTCGGCATCAAAGGAGCGGATGGAATCCACCTCATCTCCCCAGAGCTCGATCCGGACCGGGACCTCCTCCGTGAGCGGAAAGACATCGAGAATTCCGCCGCGGACCGAAAACTGTCCCATTCCATCGACCTGTCCCATCCGCTCATAGCCCATGTTCGTGAGCTGTGTCTTGATCTCCTCGATATCGAGCGTCTGTCCCGCCATGATGTTCAGGCAGCTCTCCCTGATCATGGAAAGCGGCAGAAGATGATCCATGAGACCGTCCACGGTCGTCACGACAACGCCGCCTTCGTCCTCCAAAAGATGTTTAAACACCTGCATCCGCTGTCTCGTCAGGAGATTTCCGTGGATATCAGAGCTGTAAAACAGAAGGTCTCTTGCCGGGTACAGCCATGTATTCGGCTCAAAATAGCTGAAATCATCATAGATCTCCTTCGCCCGGTTGTCATCATACGTCACGACAAGGCGCCACGGATGTTCCTTCGAGAGTTCATACATGATATGAACTTTCTGGGAATCTGTCACGCCGCTGACCTGGATCGGACCTTTTCCTTTATCCATATCCTGTTTCATATCGGTATACTCCGCCAGCTCCGCGAGCGGATTTGCAAAAACTTCAGCCATGGTTCCTCCTGTTTTTATTCGTTTCCTGTCCGATCATATTTCTGATTCTATTCCAGTTAGTGTGCATAGGTATTCTCCGCACGCACACTGCGGCAAAATTTTGCCAATACTTCTTTTATTTTTCTTCTTTCTTCCGGTTGTGATCATTCATCGCCTGCGCGATCCCGACATTCACGATCTCGCAGACTGCGTCGGCCGCTTCCTTCACGGCGTCATCCATCGTCGCCTGCTCTTCCTTTGAGAAGTGTCCGAGCACATAATCAGCGAGATCCATCCGGGACGGCTTCTCACCGACTCCGACCTTCACGCGCGGGAATTCCTGGGTTCCGAGATGTGCGATGATGCTCTTGATCCCGTTGTGACCGCCGGCACTTCCCTTTGCGCGGATCCTTAACTGACCCGGAGCCAGACTGATATCATCGTACACGATCAGGATATCCTCAGGATCTACCTTATAATAGTCTGCTGCCGCGCGGATGCTCTCCCCACTGGAGTTCATATACGTCTGCGGCTTCATGAGAATCACCTTCTCCCCGCCGATCACGCCTTTTCCGCAGAGCGCCTTGTGCTTTTTCTCTGAAATGTCCGCTCCGATCTTCTCCGCCAGAGCATCCATCACCATAAAACCTGCATTGTGTCTTGTATTTTCATATTCCTTTCCCGGGTTTCCGAGACCTGCAATTATTAACATTTTTATCTCCTTTTTTTCTCCGCTCTCCGCGGCAGTAAGTTTTTATCGCTGTTCGTAACTGTTCCATATCTTCGCAGTTACCATTCTTTCATTCGTTTCTCTCTGCAACGCACTTAAGGGGGATTTTTCAGCCCCCCGGTTTTTCCATTTTATCAGCTTTGCCTTGTCTGCGCAAGGCTGAACTTGGCCACATCATAAAAAGATCCTGCCGCCATACACGAGCAGGATTTCGGCTCCTTTTATTTGCCGGGAAGTTCCACAAGAACTCGCCGGTAAGCAAAAACTGCCGCCACCAGACACGATCCCGGATGAGATCTCTCTGATCTCCCGGAATGTCTCTGCTGACGGCAGTTTTTATGTGATATACTCACCTTTTCATACTCCGGCAGGTACCCCCTAAGTACCGTCCGTACATTTCCCCGGATCATGCCTTCGCATTATCTCCAGCATCCATTCGGTTGTACGGAATTTCATACTCTATAGCTTACCACATTTCTTCATATAATGCAATCAATTCCATTAAACACAGGATTTTATGTGTCATATGGGTACTTTTCCTGGATTTGTCTGTATATTTTTTAACAAACTTTAATTTCTCTCCCGCTCCAGGATCGTATATTTCTTCTCCATCCGTACCGGATGCATGCTCTCTTTCGTCCGTCTCAGATTTTCCAGTCCCATATCATCTTCCCGGTTCACCAGTCCTGTCTCCGGATATGAATGGAGCAAAAACTCTTTTTCCAGATAATTGTACAGACCACGAAGCTCAGTATCTGCCTTTTCCACATGTGTCACCGTCATATCGGTCTCCTTACACTCCGTTCCCATGGAAAATGCCTCCAGGATCCCGTTCACACGCACACCGGCAATCGTGATCTCCGCTTCCCGGCAGAATCGGATTGCTTCCCGTATCCCGGTCTCCTCACTGTCCAATCGGTTCAGAGCATCATCACTTTCCTTTTTCGATGACCAGCGATCCAGAAACTGTAAAATCTCCGGTTCATCTTCCGGTCCAAGAAGAACAAACTCTGCCCGGTCTCCATAGTCCCTCCGGAATCTGGAGATCCTGTTTTTCATTTTTGAATATTTCCTTCCGGGAAGAAGACGCATCTCCTCCCCGGAATAAATATAATCAAAGCTGTCCCTGTCCTCCACGACCTCATACTGAGCCGGATCCGGATTGATCGCCGCCAACGCTTCCTCATCCACAAGGTACATATGCATCCTGACACCTGTCTCCGTAAAATGTTCCTGCAGTCTCAGAAAATTTTCCCGCATATGTTCAATTCTGCAGACCGGGACCATGGTTGCCAGCGCATCATAATCGATCTTCTGCAGCCATAAGATTCCTTTATCATCTGCAAAATACTTTGTTTCATAGTACGGGCTCCAGAGCAGGTGATATGCCAAATGCGATTCCGCGCAGCCTGTCGGCCGCAGAGAAAAATATGGTTTCAGCCGGATCAGTGTCTCACCGGTGAGTGTCTCAAATTTCATCATGACCCGGACACCTCCCCGGAACCAACCTTCTCTCCAAAGAGCAGGAAGATCACCGCTGCTGCCAGGATCACACCTCCGGCGATCGTAAGCCCCATCGCTACTCCGTTTACATAGATCACGCCAAAGATGAAGGACCCGAACACCTGGGACATGTTTTCAAACAGGCTGTAAACTCCCATCGCCCTGTCGTATCCGTAGTTCTGTACTTCTTTCATATCGGTATAATATGTGGACTGGGCCGGAAGTCCATAACTGTCCGATGCGCCGAGAAGAACAAGAAGGACCATCAAGGTCGGAATTCCCGGCCAGACCGCATAGAGCAGGAATGCACCGGCATAGAGAACTGCGGCAAGTGCCAGGGATCCTTTCTGTCCGATTCTTCGGATCAGCTGCTTTGTGAGGAAGCCGCCAAGACAGATAATGCAGACACCGTTGATCAGGTAAGAATATCCGATATTGGTCTCTGTCATTCCAAGTTCCTCTCCGAGAAGCGGATACAGATAGGAAAGGAAATATCCGCCTGCAACCACCGGGATCACGATACCGATGAAATACAGAAGCACATGCGGCGACATGAGGAACTTCACCGTGGACATGCTGCCCTGGAGCTGTTTCTCTGAAGCTGTCTCTTTTTCCATAACTTCGGAATTTCCGACGTTCTCACGACCATCAAAAATATACAGCACACTGAAGAAAAGTGAGAGACAACTCAGAACTCCGACGATCATCAATGCCGACCGGTAGGTCATCCAGTTGATCAGAAAAGCGCCGAATACAACGCCGCAGTTTACACCACTTAAGGAAGCCGCCGTGTACCCGGTAAATCCCTCGCTCTTTTCCTGTGGATCTCTCTCCGCGATCATGACCTGGATGATCAGAAGCAGGAAGCCCCATCCGGCTCCCATCACGCCGTTTCCGATGATAAAGGAAGTGATCGTCGGAACTACTGCACGCATGCAGAGTCCCACAACAAATAATATACTTCCGATAATCGCAGTCTTTCTTCTTCCGATACCTCTGAGGACGGCGGAACCGCCGAAAGAGGTCAGCGCACCGAATAATACCTCAGCGGACAGTGCAATGGAAACAAGCATTGCCGGGGATAATCCGAACACCGACTCCGTCTCCGCCTGTTTCATGATATAGATCGGAAGGAACGCCTTCGGAATGTTCGTGATGAAGAAGATCAGAAACACCTGGATCCTCAGCATGGCGACCGGAATACAGGTTTTATCTCCGCCTGCAGCAACAGCCGCTCTTCTCTTTTCCTGTCCGCGTCCAAAGATCAGAAGTTCTGATACAATAAGGATCATCGTGATCGCTAATACCGCGGCACTCGTCATAATTTCCAGGACTATTCTCCAGTTATCCTGCTGGAAATTATAAAGATCTGTTCCGGCCTCCATGATCCCCACTGCCTCACCGGCAGAGTTTAAGATCGGAGAATTTGTAAAGATAAAGCTTCCTTCACTGCTGGAAAGTCCCTTGTATATCATCTGCTCATGGGTCTCCAGAATGTGCTGCTCATCTGATCCCTCAAACGGCCAGTCATACGGATAGATGGCTCCGACATAATCTTCGATCGAATAGGTGGACGTGACCATTCCATCCTGGATCCGGTAGATCACACAGTACAGATCATTGATCTGCATTTCACCCGAGGCAAAGATTGCCCGGGCAACCGACCGGATCGTCTGATAATCCTCGCCTTCATAGTCCTGGATGGAATGGATGTTTTCAAGTTTATCTCCCGGGATCAGCTGGGCCGCAAGACCTGAAACACTGGTCGTTCTTCCGGTAATTTCCTCCGTCATACGAGTCGTCCAGTCCTTTAAGACGATCATCGTGAACAGTGCCGTGAGGATTGCCGTTCCTGCCAGCATTCCCGCAACAATATGTACAAGCTGGTCTTTGCTCCTGAAAACCTGACAGATTCCATAGAACAGAAGGGCCACCGCTGCAAGAACACAGAGTATCGCTCCTGCCCATACAGCGGCAGACCACATCATTAAGGAATTTGTGAGTGAAAATTCTGTCAGATATTCTGCCTCTTCCCCCGATTTTACAGAGATCACTCCATAAGTGTCTGTGGTTGCCAGCCGGTCTTCAATATCAAAATTATAGTAAATCGGGCTGTCTTTCAGTTCTTCCTCACTCAGTTCTTCCGGATCCACACTTCCGGTCATGTTCATCACGAGAGAGGCTGTCGTCTCGTTTTCTGCAAGATAGATCCCTCTTGTGCCAATATCCGCGAAATATAATTTTCCATCTGCCGAGTAATCGATATACCATGGGATCTGAAGTGTGTCCACATCCGCCGCGTACATTTTCCGGAATGAACCGTCCGCCTGTTCCTCGTAGATCTCTCCACGTTTCGTCAGATACGCACAGAACCCGGTTGACGGATCGACAGCAAAGTCCACAAGATACTGTTCGGCCTCCTCATACGGAAAATGGCGCAGTTCCCCATTTTCACTCATGATGGAAAATCCGTCTCCGATAAACTGGAACCAGACAATTTCCCCGTTTAATTCATTGATCCGGTTGATCGTGTTTTTGTATACACGTTCATCCTCACCATACTGGATATCTGCTACGACCTGGACCATTTTCCCGTTCCGGTCGTACTTTAGGATTCTCTCCTGCTCCATTTTCCGGCTTCCGGCGCGCCGCACGTCCAGAAGATAGATGCTGCCATCTGTCCCCGCATACATCTGTTTCGCGTCAAAAAAGCCATTCTGGCTCCTTGTTCCTTCCAGAATAAACTCGACCTTCCGGTCCTTGTTGACCCGGTACAGTCTTTTTCCGGATTGATCCGCCACAAAGAGTGAATCGTCCCCACCATTGATCACACGGTATACGTTATCTGCCGTCACCGGCTGAAACGGGTTGATCTCCAGCAGATCCCGGTTCCACCACACTGTAACCATCAGAACCAGGGAAAGCAGGATCCCGATCTTCCATCTTTTTTTCATATTCATCCCATCCTTTCCACTGTCACCTGGTATCTTGGCTTCAGATCATATGGTGCCAGCCTTCTCTTGTAGTTCCTAAGTCCTTCAATCCCCATGTCCTCGGTGTAATTGATGATCCGCACATACATCATATTTCGTTACAGTACACGGGCACTCCATGCCCGCGCACTGTAACAGGATTTTGCCGATG
>OGKB01001723.1_pt1 | contig 10602 bp, 6 predicted proteins | sample 1572351 | NCBI WGS metagenome assembly OGKB01 (sample SAMEA2582088, study PRJEB24529) | metagenome | biome: Human gut stool | place: China | collected 2011
CCTGCTGAATCTTTCCTGCCACACCCGCATCCTGAAAACATCCAAGAATCGTTCCGATGGCTTCATCGTCATTTGGATTCAGACTGTAGATAATCGTCTTTGGAAGGCTGTTTTTCTCGTTCAATGCATTGAGAAAATCTGCCATCTGTGCGGACGGCGCATAGTTATTGATACAGTCATATCCGGTATCCGGTCCAAGCTGCGCATAACGGGCTGCATTGTTGTCTCTCTTACATCCATAATGAAGCTGCATTGCCCAGTTTCTCTTTGTATACTCCTCTGCTGCAAATGCCATAAATGCTGTTTTAAATTTCAGTTCTTCTTCTTTTGTCAGCATTTCACCCTGTTTGCGTTTTGCAAAGATCTTTTCCAGATTTTCTTCTGTTTCCGGCACATACATCACATATTCCAACGCATGATCGCTGGCACGACATCCCATTTCTTCAAATGCATCCATTCTCTTCTTTAATGCCATTTTTAGATCTGCAAACATTTCGATCTGACATCTTGCAGCCTGTCCCAGTTTTTTCAGATATTCTGCATAATCCGGCTTTTCGATATTCATTGCTTTGTCCGGTCTCCATGCAGGAAGTACCTGTACCTCAAAGCTATCGTCTGCCGCCAGTTCTTTATGCCAGTAGAGGCTGTCTGCAGGATCGTCTGTTGTACAGATTAAAGTAACACCAGAACGGCGGATCAGATTCCGTACGCTCATGGATGGCTCCTGTAATTTCTGATTGCAGAGATTCCACACCTCTTCTGCAGTTTCTCCATTTAATACGCCATGATAACCAAAATATCGCTTTAATTCCAAATGACTCCAGTGGAACAACGGGTTTCCCACAGCTTTTTCCAGCGTTTCCGCCCATTTTTGAAATTTTTCCCGTGCAGGCGCATCACCTGTGATATAGTACTCATCTACACCGTTTGAACGCATCTGTCTCCATTTGTAATGATCTCCGCCCAGCCATACCTGGGTAATATTTTCAAAACAGACATCTTTTGCAATCTCTTCCGGATTGATATGGCAATGGTAATCCAGAATCGGCATTGTTTCTGCAAAATCATGATACAACTTCTGTGCTGTAGGAGTGCTCAGCAGAAATTCTTCATCCATAAATGGTTTCATCTCTTATTCCTCCTGTTGATTTGTTATTTTCCTCGTTTTTTGTAAGCCCTTACATTTGTAAATTATATTTCTTCGCTAATAAAAAGTCAATTACTCTTTTATTAGCGTTTTGCATAATATTTTTCTTGATTTTTTGTACATTTTTCCGTTGACTTATAATCAAAAAGGTTGTATTTTAATTGTAAATACTTACATTTTGTTTTCTTTCTATATTTTCATTATGGAGGTTTTTATGGATTCAACACACACTTTTATTCAGATTCATCCAAAAGACAATACAGCAGTTGCACTCACTTCTTTAAAGAAGGACAGCGTATTAAATCTGGATGGACGCATGTATACTTTATTAGAAGACATTCCCCAGGGACACAAATTTGCACTGGAAAAAATCAGCGCCGGAAGTGCCGTGATCAAATACGGCTCCCCGATTGGTTATGCAACAGAAGATATTCCGGCCGGTTCCTGGATCCACACTCATAATATGAAAACAGGACTGGGAGATCTTCTGGAGTATTCTTATCAGAAAGAATTCACTTCTTTAGAACCACAGGAAGAACGGTTCTTTGAAGGATACAGAAGGACGGACGGAAAAGCCGGTGTCCGCAATGAAATCTGGATCATCCCGACGGTCGGCTGTGTCAACAGCATCGCAACCTCTGTTGCTGCCAGAGCAAAAGAATTTCAGCCGGACAGTGTAGATGCGATCGTCGCATTCCCGCATCCTTACGGATGTTCTCAAATGGGAGATGACCAGGAGCACACCCGCCAGATCCTTGCAGATCTGATCCGCCATCCAAATGCAGCAGGCGTTCTAGTCCTCGGCCTCGGATGCGAAAACAGCAATATTTTTAGATGAAGCTGGAATTATGGTTGAGGAATTAAAAAAATATATCGGAACCGTAGATGAAGATCGTGTCAAATTCCTGGTTGCTCAGGAAGTGGAGGATGAAATAGAGGCATCTCTTGCCTGCATCAGACAGCTCTGTGATTATGCCTCTACCTTCCAGAGAGAAAAAATTTCCTGCAAAGAGCTTGTCATCGGAATGAAATGCGGAGGTTCTGATGGATTATCCGGAATCACTGCAAATCCGACAGTTGGTGCTTTTTCCGATCTGCTCATCGCCCGCGGCGGTACTACGATTCTCACAGAAGTGCCGGAAATGTTCGGGGCAGAGACTCTGCTGATGAACCGCTGCAGGGATGAAGCTATTTTTGATAAAACGGTAGACCTGATCAATTCTTTTAAAAACTACTTTAAAAGCCACAATCAGACCATCTACGAGAACCCTTCTCCGGGAAATAAAAAGGGAGGTATCTCCACACTGGAAGATAAGTCTCTTGGATGTACCCAGAAATCCGGTTCTGCCCCGGTCGCTGATGTGCTCTCCTATGGACAGCCTGTGCAGACAAAAGGACTCAATCTTTTGAGCGCTCCCGGAAATGACCTGGTAGCCTCTACTGCACTTGCAGCTTCCGGTGCACAAATTGTACTGTTTACAACGGGACGCGGAACTCCTTTTGCCTCTCCGGTTCCGACTGTAAAAATATCCAGTAATACAAAACTCTATGAGAATAAGAAAAACTGGATCGACTTCAATTGCGGTGCGCTGGTAGACGGCGGCTCTATCCCGGAGATGGGAGAATCTCTTTTTGACTATGTTCTGGAGGTTGCTTCCGGATGTCCGGTCAAAGCCGAGGAAGCAGGATTCCACGATATGGCGATTTTCAAACAGGGTGTGACTCTGTAACAATAGATGAATATGATTTTCAGAAAGGATAATTTTTGCTATGAAACATTTAAATTACCAGACCTTACAGGATTTAAATTATGATGGATATTTATTAAACGAAGCTCCGGAACGCGTTTTACAGTTCGGAGAAGGAAACTTTATGCGCGCATTTGTCGATTTCTTTATCGATAAAATGAATGAAACTGCAAATTTTAATTCCAAGGTTGTACTGGTACAGCCAATTCCAAAATTCACAACTCCGGATGTGGGAGATTTTATCAATGAACAGGAAGGTCTCTACACACTGTATTTACGTGGTTCCGAAAACGGACAGGAAGTCTCTTCCAAACGGGTAATCTCCTGTATCAGCCGCTGCTTAAATGCATACAGCGACTATGAGGCAGTTATGGAATGTGCAAAAAATCCCGAACTGCGTTTCATCACCTGCAATACAACAGAAGCCGGAATCGTATATGATCCGTCCTGTCAGTTCACTGATACTCCGGCAAACAGTTTTCCGGCAAAGCTGACACAGTTTCTGCATAAACGTTTTGAAGCATTTCAGGGAGATGTCAAAAAAGGATTTATCATCCTCTCCTGCGAACTGATCGACAACAACGGAAAAGAACTGGAAAAATGCGTCTTAAAACACGCTGCCGACTGGAATCTGGGCGAAACTTTCACTAAATGGATCAAAAAGGCAAACCTCTTCTGCTCTACTTTGGTAGACCGGATTGTAACCGGTTATCCACGCTCTGATGCGGACAATTTAAATCAGGAAAACGGCTATATTGACAAGGTGTTAAACACCGGTGAAATCTTCGGATTCTGGGTAATCGAAGGACCGCAGTCCATCAAAGAGGAATTTCCTTGTGATGCGGCAAATCTTCCGATTCTGATCACGGATGACCACAAACCATACAAACAGCGGAAAGTCCGCATCTTAAACGGCGCTCATACTTCCATGGTACTCGGTGCTTACCTTGCCGGACAGGACATTGTAAGAGACTGTATGAAGGATGATGTCATCCGTGGTTACATGAATCAGGCAATCTATAAAGAGATCATTCCGACACTGACTCTGCCGGAAGAAGAACTGATGAGCTTTGCTGCGTCCGTGACGGATCGCTTCCAAAATCCGTTTATCGATCATGCACTGCTCTCCATTTCTCTAAATTCGACTGCAAAATGGAAAGCCCGTGTGCTTCCTTCTCTGGAAGGATACCTGGAAAAAACAGGGCAGGTTCCTCCTTGCCTGAGTGCCTCCCTCGCTTTTTACCTGGCATTTTATAAAGGCATTGGATTTGTGGACGCAACTTTTACCGGGGATCGAAATGGCAAAAACCAGTATCCGATTTCTGACGATCCGAAAGTTCTGGAATTCTATGACGCACACAAAGACGATTCTGCCGCTGACTATGTTCACGCCGTCTTAAGCGAAACGTCCTTCTGGGGAAAAGATCTGACAACACTTGCCGGACTCGAAGAAACTGTTGTAAAGGACTTTACTTTTATTCAGGAAAAAGGATGTTATGAATTGATGAAACAGATTGTGAATGCTGCAGAATAATCAAATGTATGGGAAAACAAAAACCTCACCATTTCTTTGGCGAGGTTTTTTGTATTTCTCTAATTTTCATCCAGCTTCAATACGCTCATAAAGGCTTTCTGTGGAATCTCTACGTTTCCGACCTGGCGCATCCTCTTCTTTCCTTCTTTCTGTTTTTCCAACAGCTTTTTCTTACGGGAAATATCACCGCCATAGCACTTGGCAAGCACGTCTTTTCGCATTGCTCTGACGGTCTCTCTTGCGATGATCTTGCTTCCCACTGCTGCCTGGATCGGGATCTCAAAAAGCTGTCTTGGAATCTCTTCTTTGAGCTTCTCGCACATCTTTCTTCCACGCTCATATGCTGTTGCACTGTGTACAATAAAGGAAAGTGCATCCACTTCTTCTTTATTGATCAGAATATCCAGTTTTACCAGCTCTGACTGCTCGTATCCCAGCATTTCATAATCGAAAGATGCATATCCTCTGGAACGGGATTTCAACGCATCAAAGAAATCGTAAATAATCTCATTCAATGGCAGATGATAATGAATCACTGCACGCTTTTCTTCGATATACTCCATTCCCTGATATACCCCCCTGCGCTCCTGACACAGATCCATGATCGCACCGATAAACTCGGAAGTCACCATAATCTCTGCTTTCACCATCGGCTCTTCCATATATTCGATCTCTGCAGGATCCGGCATATTGGTTGGATTGGTCAGGTCGATCACTTCTCCGTTTGTCTTATGGATTTTATAGATAACACTTGGCGCAGTTGTCACAAGATCCAGATTATACTCTCTCTCCAGACGCTCCTGAATAATCTCCAGATGCAAAAGCCCAAGGAATCCACAGCGGAATCCAAACCCAAGAGCCACCGATGTCTCCGCTTCAAACTGCAGCGCCGCATCATTGAGCTGCAATTTTTCCAACGCATCTCTCAAATCCGGATATTTTGCTCCATCTGCCGGATACAGTCCACAATACACCATTGGATTTACCTTTTTATACCCCGGAAGAGGTTCTGCACACGGCCGCGCCGCATCTGTGATCGTATCACCGACACGGGTGTCCTTTACATTTTTCAGACTGGCTGTGATATATCCAACCATTCCCGCGCTCAGCTCATCACACGGAATAAACTGTCCGGCTCCAAAATATCCAACCTCGACAACATCCGCCTGTGCTCCTGTTGCCATCATCCGGATCGTTGTTCCTTTTTTCACACTTCCCTCTTTGATCCGGCAGAATACGATGACACCTTTGTAAGCATCATAAACCGAATCGAAGATCAATGCTTTTAACGGCTCTTTCGGATCTCCTTCCGGTGCCGGAATCTTCTTCACGATCTGCTCCAGCACTTCTTCAATGTTGAGTCCGGTCTTTGCCGAGATCAACGGAGCATCATCCGCCTCGATTCCAATCACATCTTCAATCTCTTCTTTTACGCGATCCGGCTCTGCACTTGGCAGATCGATCTTGTTGATAACCGGAAACACATCCAGATCGTGATCCAGCGCAAGATACACATTCGCCAATGTCTGCGCTTCTACTCCCTGTGCTGCATCTACAACCAGGATTGCTCCGTCACAGGCTGCAAGACTTCTGGACACTTCATAGTTAAAATCCACATGTCCCGGTGTATCGATCAGGTTGAAGATATACTCTTCCCCGTCGTTTGCTTTGTATACGGTACGCACAGTCTGGGCTTTGATTGTGATTCCGCGCTCCCTCTCCAGTTCCATATTGTCCAGCACCTGCGACTGCATCTCACGACTTGTCAAAAGTCCGGTCTTTTCGATGATCCGGTCTGCAAGCGTAGATTTTCCATGGTCGATATGTGCAATGATGCAAAAATTTCGTATTTTATTCTGATCAATTGATGACACGTTCATTCCTCCAGTAACTCTGTCTTTTTCTATTTTCTTCTATGCTGAATGTTCTTCTGTTTTATGCAAAAATATACTATCATGCCTTTCCTGTTTTGACAAGAACATCTGTCATTTACGATGAGTATTTTACCAAAAACAACTCCACTGCCAGTGTATCTGTCAGCCTTCCTGTCTTCACACGCTCCTCCAGATCCGCACTCTCTTCCAACACGGCACGCAATTCTTCGCTCTTAAAATACCGGGTCTGCTCCATATATTTTCCCGCAGCAAACGGATGCAGCCCTGCTTTTGCTGCAATTTCTTTTTTCCCGTATCCTTTTTTCTGCAGTGACTGTACATGGAATAAAATCCGGTACTGCCTGACCAGCAAAAATAAAATTCTCATAGGAGGCTCTTTTAATGCCAGCAGTTCGTAATACAGATCCAGCGCTTTTCTCTGCTTTTTCTCTGCCACTGCATTGACCATCTCAAAAATATGATTTCCGATCTGGTTGATACAGACTGCATCGATGTCCTCCGGTGTGATCACGTCCCGATGCAGTGTATAGCAGAACAGTTTTTCCAGTTCGCCCTGGATATTCTGCATATCGGTTCCGACTTTTCCCAGAAAATATCCGACCGAAGCATCCGATATCTGTTTTCCCTCCCGCCTGACATTGCCAAGGATCCAACGCTTCAATGTAGATTCATCCTGAAACGGAAGTTCCACAATATGACCTTTTGCTTTCACCGCCTTATACAACTTGCTGCGCTTGTCCACTTCTTCTTCCACAAAAATAAAATAAGTAGTCTCCGGCATGGTCTTGATATACTCTGCCAGATCTGCACCCGAACTTTTAAACAGTCCGGTATTTTCAAATACGATCAACCTGCGTTCTGCAAAAAAAGGTAGCGTCTCTGCCAGATCAATGACTTCCCGGATCTCCACGCCTTTCCCTTCATAATAGGCGTAATTCATAGTATCTCCTTGCGGAAGCATGGCCTTGACAAAACGTTCCTTATATTGTTTCTTCAGATAGTTTTCCTCTCCATAAAGGAGATAAATCTGACTAAATTGTCCTGTTTTTAAATCTTCATTCAAACTTTTCATAATTTCTATTATATCGGAAACTTTTACTTTTTGCAAAATGTTTCTATCACAGCTTTTTCCCCTTTTATCTTTAAGGTGACTGCCCCGTACTCCTGCGTCCCATACAATTCGCATCCTTTTTCACTGAGTCTCTCTACAGTCTCCTTTGCCGGATGTCCGTACCGGTTGCCGATTCCCGATGAAATCCATGCATATTTCGGTGTCAGCTGCTGTAAAAATTCCGGCAGTGTCGAATTCTTAGAGCCGTGATGCGCGGCTTTCAGAATATCACACTTTGTTTTTCCATGTGCTCTCATCCACTCTGTGAGCTGCACTTCTCCCTCTCCTTCCACATCTCCGGTTAACAGCATCTCCAGATTTTTCCATTCCATCCACAACACCATAGACGCTGCATTTCCAGTCTCACCCTGATATTCCTGTGAAGGCGCCATACAAGTCAGACTCATCTCTCCCAGGCTCATCTGCTGACCTGCCTCCATTCCAAATACTTTCGTGCCATTTTCCTTTGCCGTTTTTCCCAGCTTTTTCAACGCATCATCATGAAGCCTTACCGGCGGCAGCACCAGATTTTTGATTCGTACTCCAAGGGTCTGATTCTGAAGGATTTCCTCGATTCCACTCATATGATCTGCATCGCCATGAGAAACAAAAACATAATCCAGCTCTTTTACTCCCTGAGATTCCAGAAACGGAACAATTCGATACTCCCCGACTTTAGAGATATCGCTGCTGCCTCCATCTACAAAACAGGTTCTCCCATTGGGTGTTCTCAGAAAAATTCCATCGCCCTGTCCCACATCCAGCATCGTCGCCTGAAACACCCCGTGGTGTTTCATCTGACCGCTTGCTGCCAGACAGATTCCGGCCGCTGCCAGCATTCCCCACGCAAAACAGGTTTTTCCTGTTTTCTCTTTTCGAAGCATCCAGTACAGACAGACCAGAAGCAATACTGCATAATACAGCACGATCCAGCTAACTTCCGGCTTTCCGGTAACAATTCTGGAAAACGGCAGTTTCATACTCAAATTGCAGCTCCATTCATACAGATTGAGAATTCCCCTGCATAAAAGAAATACAACACCTCCTGCCGGTTTGAAAAAAAGACACAGAAAAGAACCCAGAAGTCCTGCGCCCAGAACGACAGACATCAGAGGAATGATCACGAGATTTAAAAGAAGAGAATACGGGGGAAATTCATAATAAAAAGAAAGCATGACCGGAAAAAGAACCAGATTGACCGCAAGACTCGCCTGAAAGCTTTGCAGGATCTTTGACTTTGTTTTTCCCTGTCTCATCATTAACGGATACACTGCCGCCATTCCAAGCACCGCTCCAAAAGAGAGCAGATATCCGGCATCCCGAAGGTACATCGGACTCTCCAGCGCAATCAGCGCCGCTGCCACAGACAAACTGGTAGCCTTGTCATACGCTCTGCCGCACAGATCTGCTCCTACCCGGATGCCAAACATAACAAATGCCCGGATTGCAGATACCCCGCCTCCGATCATTACGGTGTAGCCAAGCAAAAACAAAATTCCCAGCACTCCCGTCGGTTTCACAGGACATCCCACTCTGCGTAAAAGCCCGTAAAATCCCATTCCGATAAATGACATATGAAGTCCTGATATCGCCAGAATATGGCCGATCCCACTTTTCTGATACAATGCTTTCATCTGGGCATCCAGTTCACTTTTCTCTCCCAGTAAGATCGCGCTCATGCTGTTTCCGTGACGTGCTCCCATCTGACTGACTAAAAGTCTCTTCCAGTTTCTTCTTAATTTTGCCAGCCATTCCCGGAATTTCCACGTTTCCTGATCTGTGATCCGGCAGTTTTTCACCCATATACTTGCGTGAAGTCCCTGTTTTTCATAATAAAATTTCTGATCAAAATTCCCGGGATTTCTCGCCTCTTTAAAATACGAAAGTTCCCCCTGAATCTGTATTTGATTTCCAAGTTTGATTGTTTGAGTTTCTTTTTGATCCTGTTCGATATAAATTAGAAGCTCCGGCTCTTGCAGCACCTTTGCTTTGACTTGTTCTTTGAATTGCTTGTTGACAGATTGCCTGTCAGAATTGGTATTATTCTCTTTTTGCAGCACCTGGCAGTCTCTCAGATAAAACATCCTGTAATCAGGCTTTTCCTCCCACCGCTTCACCTGCCCTGTCACAGTCACCTGTGAAGCATCCGGGATGATCCGGCGCAGTGTACACGGATTTGAAATCGCGGATTCAAACCAGATGTTCACTGCTGCCAGCAGAATCAGAACTGCCACTGCCGCCGTACAAAGCGGTCGTTTTCTCAAAACTACTTCTTCTCCTCATTCCATCCCAGGTCAGCCTCCAATGGCTGACTCAAATCTACAGTCTGCATATATTTGACATCGTTTTCGCCGTTAATGGATATCTGCACTTTCCTGACTCCGGTTCCCTGTGTCAGTGAATTGACCAGAGAATAAATCGTCACCTGCGGTTTGACATCATAGGCACCTTTTAAAAAGGTCTTATCAAAATTCACATAACAGATTCCATCCTTTGTTGTCACACTCAGCAGATTGGTGTCCGGATTGATCGTTGCTTTTGCGACCGACGTCTCCGGACCTTTCATCAGCTTTTCCACGATCAGCTTCTCCCTGGAAATATTGCTGTTATAGCGGACTTCCATTGTCTGCTCCACCAACGCATCTCCTGCTTCATTGGAAAAATATAAAGTGAGCGTCCCTGTCTGATACGAACTCGGCGAAGCGCCTTCGCTTTGCACAAAATCATCTTCATTGAGATATCCGAGTACCTGTCCCGAGCTGTCGGTCAGATCCGCACCTTCCACTTTGATCCAGACACTGTTGATCCCCTCAATCCTGACTAAGGATTTTACCAGAGCCGCCCTCACCAGAGTCTCTTCTACGGTATCCATTTGTTTATACTTTGCATTAAAATCCAGGTACAGGATTCCTCCCTCCAGTTCATAATGCTTCACTTTCACATCCTTCGGGATCGGCGGCGTATACTCAATCTCCTCAGACGGCTTTTTCAACTCTTTTATCATTGCTTTTGCCGCCTTGAGCGGATCCTTTTCTTTGCTCTCATAGGACACTTTCTGAAGCCCGGTCCTGTCACTGTTTAAACAATAAATATAAGAATCTCCTTTTTTTACCTCCGTACGTTTGGCACAGGAAACTGTCGTGCACGCAAGACAGATTCCCAGAAAG
>OGKB01001734.1_pt1 | contig 10559 bp, 8 predicted proteins | sample 1572351 | NCBI WGS metagenome assembly OGKB01 (sample SAMEA2582088, study PRJEB24529) | metagenome | biome: Human gut stool | place: China | collected 2011
CTCAAAACTATAAGGTTACCTATGAGGATAGTCAAGTTGTTTCAATCCTACTAACGACCTATTATTACTACGCTGGAGCAGCTCATGGTATGTATAATACAAGAGGTCTTGTATATAATAAAATAACAGGTCAACGTATTCCATTATATAACTATGTGAAAATTGCAAATGCAGAACAATTGGATAACGGCCTACGATCCCACGTGTTAAATTATTATATAGGTAATCATACAAAGAGCTATATTCCAAGTGGATGGAGTGTCAAATATGTGACAGATAATTACTGCTTACGCGGTAAGGGGAATATAGATTTAGTTTACCAACCATATGAATTAGGTCCGTACGCAGCTGGTAATACTTACATTGGTTTTACACCAAAATCTATTGAATACTTTAACAGAATGAACTCCTGATAAAAGTATGTTGCCATATTGATCCTAACTGTATTTTGATGAATTAAATAGTATTCTTGTAATATACGACAAAAGCCTATAGTACATGTTTAGTACTATAGGCTTTTAGTATACTTACCAAATTATCTTCTATATCCGCCGCATCCTCTAGCATTTGAGTTTGGACCGCAATAGTTTTGATTGTTATTGTTACATGGTACATAGTTAGTAGTGTTAGCAGTGTTATTGCAGTTGTATTGTGTGTTAGTATTGCAATTGTATTGAGAGTTATTGCATACATAATCGTAAGCAAATCCAGTAGATATAGCAGCAGTCACGGCTAAAGCAGTCATGATGAGTATACGTTTTGTAAACTTCATAAGTATCATCTCCTTGTTTTTATATTTATATTATACTACTATGAGTCAAATAAAATATGATATTCTATATATATAATATTGGGGAGACATTATGTGAAAGGATGAGAGTTTATGATGAAACGTGTATTGATGGCTACGCTCTTTTTAAGTTGTGTTACATTGGGGGGTCAAGCAATTGATATTAATATACCCGGTGCAGATCCTACAATATCAAAGGATGCATATCAAAACTATCGTAAGTCAGATGCTACTGCTAAGAAAATGGAGTCTGACGTAAATACTATGATAAGAAAACAATATGCTTACAATAAGCCTAAAACCTGGACTATAGATGAATTAGTTTACTTTGCAGAGGAGTTAAATCATTCTGCAGGCTTTTCATCTTCTGTGTTTATTCTAAAGAATGATGGAGCAAATATAAAATTTACGATTCCTTCAAGTAGTCGATTCGGAGTAACTGTTAAAGGAGATCCTATGACTACAGAAGTAAAACGGGGGAGTTTTATTTTTAATGAAGGTAATTTAAAATACTCGATTCACAAGGAAAAAGAAGGAAACTCTAAGGCCAATACATTCTCATATCCGACCATTAAAAATGGTTCATGGGAAGTAAGACAAAATCAAAAGGGAACTTTAGAAGGAGTCTTAAGCTTTAGGTTGAAAGTTGATCCTTCATTATCTTACCAAGTTGCTTATGATTTAAGTAAGTCTAGAGAGCTAGAATTGCTAAAGAATCATAATCAAGAATATGTATATAAAGAGCTAATGTCACCACTAGTTAATTATGTATTACCTTCAATTGAAGCAGCAAAACAACTACTTTCAAAAACTAAGCCTTTTACTGTAAAGGGATTTACATTCCAAACACTTAAATCGAGTAATTTAACGTACAGCGGTACTGAGGCTGATGCTATCTATAGTTATGATGGTAAAGGGTATCGTGAGGGTGTTATGGTAAGAGAATTAACTCCAACAGAGATAGCTAATAAACATAAATTATTTGCGCAAGTAATAGAGTTCTTTACGATGTATAAGCCTTATTCAGGATATAAACCAATCCAATATGCCACTGTATGGAATGATGCTACTCCAGCTATTTATATGGAAGTAGAACGATCTGCATCAAAAATGTATATTCAATCTCTATATGATGATAAATATTTATATACTCACTTTATAATGACTGATTTAGATATTAAAATTCCTTCAAAAGAATTAAGAGATATTGTTCAATATGCTGAAAATATAAATGATAAAGAACAATATTCAAAACGAATGGCTGGTATGAGTGCTATACCAAAGGGGATGTATGAAAGATTAACTGTTAAATAAGGTAAGTCATTAATAAACGTAAAAGCCTGTGAAACTGAAGAATCAGTTTCACAGGCTTTTTGATTGTACGCCGAATAGGCATGACTAAACCCCCAGTTAAACTGAGGGTCAATAAAAATTTCTTAGAGAAAAGGAAAGAACCTCCTAGTGATAAAATGAAGTTGGTCTGGCAACCACAACATTTTAATATAGGAGGTTCAATGTCAATGAATGACGTAAAAAGCTTATCACATAGTAAATGGAGATGTAAATATCATATTGTTTTTGCTCCAAAGTATAGAAGACAAATAATTTATGGTCGGATAAAAGCTGATGTAGGTAAAATTTTAAGAGATCTATGTAAGAGAAAAAATGTAGAGATAATAGAAGCGGAATGCTGTCCAGATCATATTCATATGCTAGTAACGATACCACCACATTTAAGCGTATCGAGTTTTATGGGATATTTAAAAAGTAAAAGTAGCCTCATGATATTCGATAAACACGCAAATTTAAAATATAAGTATGGAAATAGACATTTCTGGTGTAGAGGATATTATGTGGATACGGTAGGACGATATGAAGGAGCGATAAAAGAGTATATTCGCAATCAACTACAAGAAGATATAGCGCAAGATACATTAAACTTTAAAGAATATACCGACCCGTTTACGGGTGAGCCAGTAAAATAGGCAAAATAAAAGCCCCCGAGTAGGGGGCAGCCAGTGGTAATAGAGTGGTTGTCAGATCATTCAATGCCCTCTTTAGAGGGCCACCACTAGAGAAAGACCCTTATAGGGTCAGAGCAAACCACCCGTTCTACGGGTGGTTATGATTTTGTATGAACTTATTAAGGACGGCATGTGCTACAAGGCACATAACTATTGCTGACTGCATCTGTACGCGTATCAAAGTAAATTTTGTTACTTCCTTTTATACGAGACACGTGAATAGAAATTGTGAAAATGATGGAATTTTGATAAAGGTATATATATATTATTATTTAATATGTATAAACATATTAAAACTACTAACCATAAAATGACCATCATCTTATAATCTATCTAGATTATATTAGGTAGAGATAAATTTAAGTATATTTATAAGATAACTATATATGAATAATACATAAGGTTGAATAAATATTAATGATTTAGTATCATATATATATAATACTATTTATAGATGGAGAGCTTTAAATGTCAGTAGAATATGAAATTAAGAAAATAATTGTTGATGAATTTACAAAGCTTATTAAGAATATAGAAGGTGATTTTAAGAAGAATTTTAAAAAAAAATCCTTTAATTTTTTATTATCTCAGATGGATTGGCAAATTATAGCACATATGGTTTTTGTAAGTAGTTTTGAATCAAAAAGTGGATTTGCTATAGAAAATTGTGCAAGACGTATTGCCAAAATAAGATATGGTGAAGAAAACGTTCCGAATATAGTTAATCCGCGTAATCTAGATTATGAAGGGAAAATCAACTTTAGTGGAATTGGTCAAATTGTTGTAACTGATGTTGAGACTGATAACTCTAATCTAGCTGGTGAGATAGCACAATTCCGTGCAAATAATATGTCTAAAGGAAGAAATACGCCAAGTACATTAAATCATAATAAAATGAATGAGCATCTGCTTCCGCTTTCTAAAAAATATAAAAATAATGAGAGTTTATATACAAAACCAGTAGATTTAGCATTTTATAATGGTGAAGAATGGATTATTTGTGAAATTAAAGCAGGCGGAGATTTAGATAGCTCTAATGCTCCATCAAATGTTGAAAAATTATTAAAAATTTATGTAGATATGGGCATCAGTAATTGTAAAGCCTACTTTGCAACTATATATCATAAAGATGGAGAGGGAAATACATGGAAAGGTATAGTAAAAAAACATTTAGAGTATCCATCAATGTTTTTAATTGGTAAAAATTTTTGGAGTAGAGTTTTACCCGATGAGGTTTCTTTTGATAAGTTCTTAGAGCTTTACAAATCTGCTCTTGAAGAGATTGATCTAAATAATAGAATCAATTCTATGATAAATTCCATTGACTGGTAATGCTTATATATGAACCGTACTTTTTAATCTATCTAATGTTGCATTAAAATATACGGGGTCAATTTCACATCCTAAGAACCTTCGATTAAGGTTTAGTGCTGCTACACCGGTTGACCCAACACCCATAAATGGATCGAAGACTATATCATTTTCATTACTAGCAATTTTTATCAAATGTTTTAATAGTTTTAATGGCTTTTGTGTTGGATGTTTAGGATTCTGTAGTCGCTCTGGTTTCATACAAATTGGACAGGAAAAGTGATTATGCATTTCATTTTGTTTAGTAAAATTCCATTTATGGCCTTTATTCCAAAGACAAATAATCATTTCACAACTATTTAAAAAACCATTTTTATATATTTTAGGTACAGGATTTGTTTTATGCCAAATAAAATATTGAAATGTATCAAATTCTTTATCAAATACTTCATGCCATTTACCAATTAAATTATAACTTGTAAATATAAATATATTTCCATCGGGTTTCAATATTCTTTTAAAGTCAGTTAGAAAAACTCTTGGATTAATCTCTTTTTCATCCCAAGATGCAATGTTATTATTAAGTGGTTTTCGATTTTTGAGATTGATATTACCTGTAGAATATTGTGCAATATTATATGGCGGATCTGTTAGAATTAAATCAATAGAATTATCTGGGATATTTTTTAGATATTTTGTACAGTCTTGATTATATATTTTATACATTTATTGTTCCTCTAGTTAGAAGTTAAGTCATAATTGGAAATCATTAGATGTGTACTTTCTTTATTATTACGATTTTTAAAACTAACAGAGTAGGTTTTATCAAAAGTATTATAAAAAATACTTTTATTATTTTCAGGATACAAGGACCTAATTAATTCTGTATCTTTAATTACTAATAACCATTTTGCTGTAGTGATTGACTTAAGACAGTTTGAAAGTCTTGTTTGGTCATTTTCATTAAAAGTATTTAAATCATAAGTAGAAAATTCAGTATCATACGGTGGGTCTAAAAAAATAAAATCACTATGTTTGAAGTCTATAGTTTTAAAAAAGTCTTGAAAATCCAGATTAGAAATTATTGTATTATTTAATCGGCTAATTAAAGCGGGAGACTTAATATAATTGATTTTTTCAGTTAAGTCTTTTTTATTGTAGCTCATACCTCCATAAGGCACGTTAAATTCATTATTCTTATTAAATCTAAACATTGAGGAATAACAGAATTCTCTTATAAAAAAGAAAAAAGCAGGATTTAATGGATTTAATGAATTATAAAGTTTACGTACTAAATTATAGTAGGATGTCTTGGTTGCTGTCTCAAGTAGTTCTTGTTGATTAGAGTCAGATATAATTACATTCTGAGCTTGTTGTTTTGTTATAAAGTTTTGTTTTCTCTTTAGTGATTTTTGTAAATCTATTTTAAAGGTGTTATATAAATTAAAACTTTTTACAAGTTTTAATGGTATAGTATCTATTATTTCTTCAGCGGTTGAAAAAATTGATAAATTTGATTTTTTTTGTAATATATTAGTTATTTCAATCCAATCATAATTAATTTCATTAATCAATTGAAAAAACTCAGGAGATTCTTCTTGGATGGCTTTGTATAGGTTTATTAGTTGTGTTGAATAATCATTTATATAATAATGCTCTATATTATTCATACTAAAATAAACAGATCCACCACCAATAAATGGTTCGAAATATCTTTTTATATTAGCTGGAAGTGCAGGTATGATATATTTTAATTCTCTTGACTTTCCTCCTGGATATTTTAAGAAGGGTTTTAAAGTAGTAGATTGCATTACTAGGTAATCCTTTCATGATAGTGAAGTTTAGTTATATCTTTTAGATAATATTATACAGTAAATATGATATGGTAGATATGTTTATTTTAGGTTCAATTAACTTGTAAGCTATAGAAAAGTATGACTATGAAAGTTATATTTTGTACCCTTTTTACTTACTAAGAGTAATAATATGATGAATATTAAGAACAATTCCTGTTTTTTGAAGTGTATTATCTATAGTTCTTAAGATAAATGTAAAGGTTTTAATTATAAAAGTAAATAGATTAGAGGTTCCTAATAGTCACCTAGGTGACCAATAGGAACCTCTTTCGTTTAGTAACACTATTAGATGTGTTGTATTTTAATGTAACTTTGCAGTAAAATGAAAATATAATGAATGGCGAATGAAAGATACATTTTAAATATATATTATATTATGGGGGAAGCATTTTATGTCTACAGAAAATACTATAAAGGAGAAGTTTATACTAACTATAACTGCCAACACAGTTACATCTACTGATTCTCGGTTTGATATCAACAATCTAAGCTTAGGCGATTATTACCAAACGTTAGATGTGAAATTTGAGAATAGTAATGGGGAGATAATCACACGTAACTATAATAAAGGTGAAAGAAAAAACTCGAATCAGACTTTGCCTAGGTTAGCGTTTCAAATATTTGAAAAAGAAATTGTTAACTTATCTGCAGAAGAAAAAGAAATGTTTCCTGTCTGTAAATATAATCCAGATAGTGAACTAAAGCATGGTATTTATTCGAGTGTTGAATCGTTTAGGCGCTATCGTAATTCAATTGAACATATGCAATACTCCTATGGTGATGGTAGATTATTTGTCATTTATTGTTGGAACTTGTTTTCTACTATTCTTTTTGTTCAAGAATGTTTAAAGCGTTTTGGCCAAGAAGGGGACAAATTTATTCTTACCTATAGAGATAAAAATCGTATAGAAAATGAAAAAAACAAAACTGAATCTAATATTCAAGAAGAGCTAGATAGACCAATTAAAGAATATAGAAATCCATATTCTCGCATGTTGATTGAGTCTAAAAATATAATTTTTAGAGGGGCTCCTGGTACAGGTAAAACGTATTTAGCTAAGCAAATAGCTGCAGATATAATTAGTGATGGCTATTATGATAGCTATGAGTTATTAAGTGAAGAGGAAAAGGAACAAATTGAGTTTGTACAATTTCATCCGAGTTATGATTATTCTGATTTTGTCGAAGGGTTACGACCAAGAATAAATGATGGTGTCATGCATTTTGAATTACAAGATGGAATTTTTAAAAAGTTTGTAGCTAAAGCAAGTGCGAATTATGAAAATTCACAGAAAGCTCCTGAAGTTATTGCCAAAGAAATCGAAATACAAGAGGATATTACTTCATTTTTAGATGATGTAGAATTTGGTATTGATCAATTTCAGACTATGAAAGGCAGTACTTTTTATATATCAAGCATAGATGAAAAGTATATCTATATTACAATACCAGAAAATAATATTGTAAATAAGCTTTCTATTAATATAGCCGAAATTAAAAAAATGCTTGAGTCTGGCCAAGATTTTAAAAAAGTTAAAGATATATCCATATTCTTTGGTAAAACATTTAATGTACAGGTTTACTCATATTATTTTGCTATCGTTCAAGCTATTAAAAAAAGTAGAAAAGTAAGAATTAAACCAACTGTAGAATCTGAAAAGCTTAAAAAATATATTTTTATAATTGATGAAATCAATCGTGGAGAAATTTCGAAAATTTTTGGGGAATTATTTTTTGCTATTGATCCAGGATATCGTGGTAGAGCAGGAGCGATATCTACTCAATATTCCACTATGAGTTCTAATGAAGAGAAATTCTATATCCCTGAAAATGTTTATATTATTGGGACTATGAATGATATAGATAGATCTGTTGATAGCTTTGATTTTGCAATGAGACGGCGTTTCCGATTTATTGAAATTAAAGCTGATTCTACTACAGATATGTTAGATGGGTTAACTAACATTAATATAAATTCAGATAGTTTTGAAAATGATACTTTGAAAGAAGAAGCTCTGAAACGAATGGAACGTCTTAATCAAGCTATTGTTGAAGTTGAGGGGTTAAATGAAAACTACCAAATTGGTGCGGCTTACTTTTTAAAACTAAAAACCTTGGATTTTAACCAATTATGGGAAGACTATTTACAGCCATTATTACAAGAGTATATCCAAGGCCTATATAATGAAGCTGAAATTATGACAACCTTTGCTAATGCATATGGTTATAAAGAGGATAAAATAGGAGATGGTAATGGAACCTTTGAAAATAAAGGATAATACTTTTTATAACTCCTCTATTATGTTAAATTGCAAAAATCTTACTAACTGTATATTGAATAAAACGTTACATCAACTTGAGCATGAGGGGCTTTTCATCTTTCCACGTTATATAAATAATTCCGAAGATCTGACAAGAGATCAATTGGTTTTACAAACTATTAATAATACCATATGCACTGGAAATATTATGGGGATTGTAGGCCATGGTAAGGAGCGTTTAATTATTGAATCTCGCTTTAGTAATAATAGAAACGATTATTTTTTTCAGTATTTATTAAAGAAAGTATTAGATTTACCTAATATTGTAGATTTAGAAACTGATGCCAATAAAGACAAACAGTTATTTAACCTTCTACTATTTATGTTTCCTCAATATTTAAGAGCTGCGATGCGGAAAGGGCTTTATAAAGAGTATATTAATAGGAAGAGTAATGATTCGAATATAAAAGGTATAGTCGATATTCCTCGACATATTAATAAAAACACGCCTTTTATAGGTAAAATTGCTTATAATGAAAGATTGTTTTCATATGATAATTCGTTAATCCAGCTTGTAAGGCATACAATTGAAGTTATTAAAGGTATGCAAGTCGGCCATAATATATTGTTTAATATAAAGGATGAAGTAAAGCTAATTGTTAATACGACACCGACATATGAAATCTATGATCGGCAAGCCATTATAAAAAGTAATGAAAAAAATATAGTTCGTCATGCTTATTATAAAGAGTACGCAGCTTTACAAAGATTATGCTTAATGATTTTACGGTATCAAAAACATGAATTTGGTTTTAGTAGTCAGAAAATCTTTGGTATCCTTTTTGATGGTGCTTGGTTATGGGAAGAATATATAAATAATTTAGTTAGTGATATTTTTTACCATCCTATGAATAAATCCCATAGAGAAGCACAATATTTGTTTAATAATGAGGGAAGAATATACCCAGACTTTATTAGTAGAGTTGATAAGCCAAGGGTTATTGCTGATGCAAAGTATAAACCTATAAAAAATATTAAGAACAAAGATTACCTACAAGTATTGGCCTATATGTATAGATTTGATGCCAAAAAAGGATATTATTTTTATCCTGATATAAACCATCAGGAGTCATTACAGTTAAAGCTAAATAGTGGATCTACCTATGAAAATAATGTTATGGGCCGTGATAATATAAGTATTATAAAACTCGGGCTGAAGATACCTCAGGGATGTAATGATTATTATGACTTCGTGGAAGAAATTAAACTTAATGAAGAGAAATTTATTAGTAATCTAAAAGTGACACTATAATAATATTTATAGTAAATGTAAATTTTGATATTTGATTAGCTCTATAATTTCGAAAGGGACATATTGTGCAATATTTTGATAATTTAACAACAGAGGAAAGAGTTTCTTATTTAATAAAACCTATTTTAGAGGTACTTAGTCAATCGAGTAGTTCATTAACGACAGCAGAATTACGCTCTCAAATAATTAAGATGGATCCATATATTGCTGAATATGCTGAAGCTGTATATACTTCAGAGAAAACAGGAATTCCTTATAAGGATTTTACTAAAAGATTTAGTCTTGCAATTAAAGAGCTAGAAGTTTTAGGTATTTTAAGTCGTGAGGGTAATGGTAAAAATAGTCGTATTTTATTAACACCAAAAGGTCAAGAGCTAGATATATCAACATTAAATGTGGAAAAAGAAATTAGGACTAAAGCGCAAGTTTATTGGAAAGCGAGACGAAAAAAGATAACTAGAAAAAAAACAAAGGAGGCTAATGTGGCAAAAAAGGAAAAGAGGTTGCTATGGAGGGCAACTGCAAATTTTGAAGAATCTGGTTTCTCTTGGTATCAACTTGAAGTTGGTGATATTGTTACATACAACTATGCAACTGAAAAGAACATAGAAATTGGAAGATTTGGCTTAGGATATAATAAAGACTCTGGAGAGGGATCTAATCAACCTGCGAGTTCCATAGTTTGTGTTTTTCAAATTGTTGATTATTTAATTTTACCTGATTTACAAACTAACAAAGCCGTATTACGTTGTGTACATAAATTTGATAACCCAATAAGTCTTTCTGAGATTAATAGTTGGTTTAATGATGGAAGTTCATTAAATCTTCAAGGTGGGCTTGCCTCAATTTCAGATACGCAAGCAGATATTATTATTAATAAATTTGAAAGTATTATACCTAAATTATCACCCTTTATAAAAAGTAGTAAAATATTTTTACCAATAGATCAAAGAGAGCACCCACTACAGAGAGAGCACCCACTACAGAGAGAGCACCCACTACAGA
>OGKB01001737.1_pt1 | contig 10525 bp, 8 predicted proteins | sample 1572351 | NCBI WGS metagenome assembly OGKB01 (sample SAMEA2582088, study PRJEB24529) | metagenome | biome: Human gut stool | place: China | collected 2011
CAGCAAAAACAAACGGTAATAATACTGTCGAAGCCAACGATAGCGAAGGTAACAGCGCAACAGTTGGTCAAGATGGTTCAGTCGAAGTTAATAGCCAAGACGGTACAAACGTCAAAGTCGGATCAGACGGAACTGTCTCAATTGGTAACTAAATAAGATAAAAAAGGCTAGCTATTCTGCTAGTCTATTTTTTAGATTTAGATTGATGTAAACGCTTCCTGAAAGTGCTATAATAGGCGTGGAAATCCAAATTCAGGAGGTGAGACAATGAAAAATAAAATCATCTTGGGATGTTTGGCTGCAGCGACTTGTGAGATTCTCTTTGGGCTCAGTTTTATCTTTACCAAATCTATTACAGCACAGGTCAGTGACCTGGCTTTAATCTCTTGGCGCTTTGTCACAGCCTTCCTTTTTATCAATCTCTATTTTCTCATCAGTCGACGTCGGATAAACATTAACGGTAGAAATCTTAAACCTCTGACACGTATTGCCATCCTCAATCCGATAATCTATTTTATCTGTGAAACCATTGGCATTCGTATGACGACGGCTTCTGAAAGTGGAGCCTTTCTCGCCTGCATCCCAGTCGTTGCCCTTATCATGTCTAGCCTTATTTTAAAAGAATGGCCCAGCCGTTGGCAGGTGGTCGGTGTCATCACCACCCTCGTCGGTATCATCATGGCTGTCTTTGCTGCTGGCGGTTCTACCCACTTCTCCCTGGTGGGCTACTTGATTCTAGGCCTAGCAGTTGTCTCCTACGCCCTGTATTGCGTTGATGTTGAAAGGGCTAGTCAATTCAGTAGCCTTGAGATTACTTATTTTATGCTTGCCAGTGGTTGCCTGACATTTGGACTCTTTGCACTCAGCCAAGGCTTTCTAGCAGGCGATTTGAAAGAGCTCTTGCTACTCCCTGTGATCAATCCAAAATTCACTATCACCATCCTTTATCAAGGCTTGGGATGCAGTGTTCTGGGCTATCTTCTATCAAATTTTGCCATCGCAAATATCGGGGTTAACCGAACAGCATCCTTTATTGGGATTTCGACAATTATCTCAATTCTAGCGGCTGTCGTCGTCTTAGGAGAACCCTTCTCGTATTTACAAATTTTTGCAGGAATTTTAGTCGTCTTGGGCGTCTATGTGGCCAATAAAACCTAAAACTCTCGGGAATTAATCTTCCGAGAGTTTTTAGTCTTAATCAAGCTCTGTTTGGATTAACACGACGAGCTCTTCCTCATTAGGAATGCTACTTACCGCAGTCGGCTCAGGTAAAGCCTTATCTCCATACCCCTTAATAATATGTGATAAGAACACAGACGCTTTTGTCATGGCAAGAGGTAAAGAATCTGCCCTAATGCTACGACCAAAATCAGGAAAACTAATTTGATAACCTTCCTCAATCGTGTGAAAAATCGCTGGATATTCGTATAACATGTCTCTTCCCCCATTTCAATACTATACTCCTCTATGATAAGATGAGTTTTAAGAGAAGTCAACCAAAAATCGTTATAATAAAGGTATTGAAACCATTCGAAACAACACAGCTCTAAAACATGCGTTACCATAGTGAGTTAGGTTTTCCTGTTTTGGAACCATTCGAAACAACACAGCTCTAAAACTTCTTGTCAGTCAGTCCAGTCGATTGCATTAGTTTTGGAACCATTCGAAACAACACAGCTCTAAAACAGATTGCAGCAGATTACGGCATGAGTGCCAGTTTTGGAACCATTCGAAACAACACAGCTCTAAAACTGTCAGTGATGTTAGCTTCATCGCCAGCGAGTTTTGGAACCATTCGAAACAACACAGCTCTAAAACGCAAAGTATCGCAGATTATCCATGATACGAGTTTTGGAACCATTCGAAACAACACAGCTCTAAAACTCATCAATATTCTCTTTCAAATCATCAAGAGTTTTGGAACCATTCGAAACAACACAGCTCTAAAACAATCTACAGACCATTCATTCATGTGAACCAGTTTTGGAACCATTCGAAACAACACAGCTCTAAAACTAAAGAAAAAGATAAAGAAGTTAGTGTAGAGTTTTGGAACCATTCGAAACAACACAGCTCTAAAACATACGTGCTACTTCGTCAGGTGTCATCAAAGTTTTGGAACCATTCGAAACAACACAGCTCTAAAACATAATACAGTTAATGCGGACGTTGAAATCGGTTTTGGAACCATTCGAAACAACACAGCTCTAAAACTGTCACAAGGAACATGAAGGATCAAGCGGTGTTTTGGAACCATTCGAAACAACACAGCTCTAAAACCGCAAGGCTACCTTAATCGGTGGTTGGTGTGTTTTGGAACCATTCGAAACAACACAGCTCTAAAACGTATGTTTAACCCGCTCGGTAACGCATTGTGTTTTGGAACCATTCGAAACAACACAGCTCTAAAACACATATTCTTCCTTATCGTCGTTAAAAGGTGTTTTGGAACCATTCGAAACAACACAGCTCTAAAACCTCTTGATAAGCTAGTATTTCCAAAGTATGAGTTTTGGAACCATTCGAAACAACACAGCTCTAAAACAATCTGTGAATCTTTTTCCATCATGCCCGGGTTTTGGAACCATTCGAAACAACACAGCTCTAAAACCTAAAAAGGCTAAGATTATTTCATTTAGCTTGTTTTGGAACCATTCGAAACAACACAGCTCTAAAACCTCTTATTCTTCTAACTATGATTACTGTATGTTTTGGAACCATTCGAAACAACACAGCTCTAAAACGAAGACTTGATAACATTGGATATCCCGCTGGTTTTGGAACCATTCGAAACAACACAGCTCTAAAACGATATACAGTAGGTCAACCTATTTCAATCGGTTTTGGAACCATTCGAAACAACACAGCTCTAAAACTTAGGCACTGGACAACATGATGACACTCTCGTTTTGGAACCATTCGAAACAACACAGCTCTAAAACGTGAATTTTGTTGTAGCGATCTCGACTAGGGTTTTGGAACCATTCGAAACAACACAGCTCTAAAACAATACATGTGGGTTGGCGCCGGTCTATCATGTTTTGGAACCATTCGAAACAACACAGCTCTAAAACCTCGTAGACTGTCTTTTTTCTACCAGATTTCGTAATCGCGCTATTCATCTCAGCATGACTTCAGCTTCAAAATGATCCCGTTTTTATGTTTATTATACCTTAAAAAGCTATATATATCAACGTTTTAGACAAAATGTCACTGTCACCATATTGGAGTATTTCTTAGGAATCTTATGGCAGCCAATTTAACTCCTCCTCTATCAAAACCTTATAATTTACTCTCTAACAAAATGATTCTTCTACTCAACTTTATACAGAAACACTAAACACTAAAAAAATAGTCTTGAAATAACTCAAGACTACCTATACTCATTACCAAATTACTAGTTATTATAGGGCATCAAAATGTAATCTTTATCTAAAACAAATTGTTGAAACCTCCCAATCCGTCTAGGTTCCAAAAATAATACATCAGCTTGTAATAACTTTGTATATTCCAAGATTTGATAAATTTCATCATTAGAAAAATATGACAAGCTATTGACGAATACTAAAATTCTCTTTTTAGCCAAATATTTGAAAATCTGTAGAATCTCAAATATTTTTTCAAAAACCGTACAAGACTTAGTTTCGATTCTGATACCTAACGCTTTTATTAGTTCTAAAAGTGTAATCTCATCATACTCTATATCTAGTTCATTTTCTAAACACTCTGCCAATATAATATCAGTAATCAATGATACCAAAGAATCTATTTCCGATCTAACTTCTGGTTTGTCATTCAACTGGCTTACTATATCTATGTGAAGCAACTTTAATATCTGAGAAGTATTAATATCGTAACCTAAAATATCTGTTATTAAAAGTAAGTCAGAGGACTTTAAACTCCTTATTTTACTATCAAATATTGTTAAATTCGATTGTTCATCATACTGATAGAATTCCTTGACTAATTGAGCAAACACACTCACATCCTCAATTACGAGAACTGTTCCCTGGTTAATCTCCAAAGGCTCATCTAAAAGCGAAAAATTAATCTTCATCACAATAATTTTCTCCTAAAAATACTAATCTTTCGTCTGAATTGGCAATACTTGTGTTTTTATCTCCGTACAAATAAATCATACGGGCAAATTGCTTTTCAGTAACTGTTAGTATTGTTATATTTCCTTTTTTAGGATTATTAGCCTTAAGTCGTCCAATCATTGCTGTATTTGCAGTATTATTTAACAAAAGTTTACTATAAACCGAATACTGGTGCATAATAAAACCTTCACTTAAAAGAAACTTCCTAAACTTACGATACGCTTTCCTCTCTTCAGCAGTATCTGTTGGCATATCAAACATTAATATCATTCGCATATATCTATAACTCATATTCTAAATTCAGGAATTTCCTCACCTAACTGATTTAACGCTTTTATAACTTTTTTTGTATAATCACTAACAATGTTTGATAAATACATCTCTTTTCCATTATAGAGATAGGTTTCTGAAAAGATCGAAAAGAGTTCTTTTTTGATTTTGACGAAATTATTATGTCGATTTTGATAAACAATTCTATCTATAATTGGTCTAAATGGCTCCATAATATCACTAGCAAGGTTAAATTGATTAAACTGATTAGCATGCTTTAAACCAATTTGTGTCATACAACCACAGACAACAACCTCACGTGCAAACATACTCAATAATAAAGTATAACCATAATCTAGCGCTGCATTGATATCATTATCACTTTCCCTAGTAAAGTCATTACCGAAAAGTGTATTAAAATAAATTCTGGCAGAGTGACCCTCACGATTACTAGGATCAAACTGTTCTAAACCATGATATAACTCCATAATTGATTGAGATTTCTCAAAGAAGGAACATTCTCCCAAATAGTAGGACTGATTCAATATCTTTTGTGCAATAATAGCCGTCCATACTTCACATTTAACATCTTCTTTCCAAGAAATTTGTCTAGCTATTTGTAGACTAGAATCATGACGTGCATAATACGGTGTAAGAAAAGCTGTCGGCAATCGTTTATCATCACAGAAAATAACAAGAATATTTTCATCAACTAATCTCTTTACTAACATAGTGGTTAGTACAATATCAGTAGTTTCCAATAAAAGTATATCAATCTCAGAAAGATGAATCATCTCAGTTTTATATGAGTTTCTAAAAATAAGGTGATTATTCTTATATGACAGTTTAGAATGTGTGTTTACGACTACTGTTCTCCAACCCGCCATTAATCCTCTCCTAGTTTGCCAAGGTCTATTCGTGTTTCATAGAGGCCTGTAACAGATTGATGAATAAGTGTGGCGTTTAGAATTTCAGCAACAGATGAATATCGTTTTCTTTCAATATTATGTCCAAAGAATTTAAAAGTGGCTGGTGCCCCAATCGAAGTAAATGTCAACAAATTGATAAAGGCAATTGCCATTTCATGAATTTCAGTATCCATATTTTTACGATAGATTTCTTTTATCTTTTCCAATTTTGCTTCTGCCAAAATATATTTTTCAGAAAAAACTGATACAACATCAAGGATTTTCCCAAAATCTGCCCGATGACTTTCTACATATTCTAGATGTTCTGGTTCTAGAGTATTATGGATATTTTTTGCATGATAAAGTAGTTTAACCAATTTGTTAGGCAGAATAAACTCATTACCCTTTTGTAGCTCTTTAGCACTTGCTAATAATCTACGTCTTCCATTCTCTAATTCAAATAAACTGAACTTAGGTAACAGTATGATGTTTTCATCTTGGATATTTCGGAATCCTCTTCTTTCAAGAAAATCTATTTTGTTATTTTCGAAAGACTCTTTTTCCATAATAGTTATACCAACTAACTCCTTAACTGGTTTTAACTTCTTAGACTTTCCTTTCTCTCTTTCTGCCATAACCAATACAGAATAAGCAACAATAGGACTATCAAATCCACCATATTTTTTTGTATCCCAAGTCATTTTCTTCGTTTTTCTAGGAATCAACTTGTCAGAATTACCATGTGGCTGTACCAACTCTTTAGAAAATCCTCCTGACTGTACTTCAACTTTCTTCACAACATTTACTTGCGGATAAGAAAGTACTCTCCTTACAGTTGCTAAATCAGATTCTTTATTCCAAACGGATTCGCCGGTCTCCTCATTTACCTCAATAAGTGGTCTTTCAATAACTGTACCATCAGCTAAAGAAATAGATTTTTTAAATATATTCATGATATTTGAATAGAAATATACCTTTTCTGTAGCTGACTTTCTTTCTCTAAAACTATTGTATTTTGGATAGTCACCGTACACAAATTCTGGCTCTAGTTTAGGGTATTTCTTAAGTAAAGCACTTGCTACAACGGCATTCAAGTAGGCATCATGAGCATGATGAAAATCATTGATTTCACGAACTTTATAAAGTTCAAAATCCTTACGAAATTGAGAAACTAAGGTAGATTTCAAGGTAATAATTTTTACTGTTCGTACCGCTCTATTATTTTCATCTTTTTTATTATTAAATTTCTCATCAAGTAAACGAGCTACATGTTTTGTTATTTGACGTGTTTCAACCAGCTGGCGTTGAATAAAACCAGCTTTGTCCTCAGGTGACAATCCTCCCCGTTCAGCTTTTGTCAGATTATCAAATTTTCGTTGAGAAATTAATTTTGATTTCAATAATTGATACCAAAGTGTCTTTCTTTTTTTGACAACCTCTAAACTTGGAACATCATCTGATTTACCACGGTTACTAGCAGATGAAACAAGTACTTTATTGTCAATAGAATTATCTTTCAAAAAAGCCTGAGGAATAATATGATCAATATCATAATTACTCAATCTATCAATATCTAAATCATCTCCAGTATACATATCTTTTCCATTTTGAAGATAGTACAAGTAAAGTCGATCATTTTGAAGTGAATTATTGTCTATTTTAGAAAGTTTTGCAGGAATATTTTCCTTAAGTATCTTACTACCTAACTCTTTGAGAGATTCTTCTAAACGTTTCAAGCGTTGTTGGGAATTAGACTTACCTTGATTGGTATATTGATTTTCACGAGCCATCTCAACAACAATTGACTCAGGTTCTCTTCCCATTACTTTGACCAATTCATCTACAATTTTTATGCTTTGTAAAATACCTTTTTTAATCGCAGGACTACCTGGCAAAGACTTAACGACCTCTTTAATATTATCTTTGTCACCAATAATTTGTGCTTTCTGTATCTTCTTTTTAAAAGAAAGAGCATCATCGTGAATAAGTTGCATGAAATTACGGTTAGAAACACCATCATCAATTAAGTAATCAAGAATAGTATTACCAGATTTTTCATCACGAATACCATTAATAAGCTTAGCAGATAACTTACCCCAGCCAGTGTAATGTCTACGAGATAACTTTTTCAAAACGGATTTATCAAAAATATTATCAAATTTTGAAAGACGTTGTTTTATCATCTCTCTATCTTCAAAAATTGTCAAAGTATGGATAATTTCTTCGATAATCGTTTCATTTGAACTATCATCCAAAAACTCTTTATCATTAATAATATTTAAAAGATCGTGATAAGTAGATAAACTAGAATTAAACTGTTTCTCTATGCCTTTTAATTCAATTCCATCATATCCATCAATTGCATGTAAATATTCAATAATATCCTTATCAGTAACTTTCCTTTTATTTTTAAAATAAAGTCGGACAATATCTTTCTTCTGCTTACTATCTAAAAATTGATAATCTCTCATACTTTCGGCAATAAATCTAACTTTTGTTAATTCATTATATACAGTAAAAGTTTCGTATAAGAGACTATGCTTTGGAAGTACCTTCTCTTCTGGCAAATACAAATCAAAACTAGTCATTCGATTAATGAAAGCCTCTGCCGAAGATTCTTTGTCAATAACGTCCTCAAAATTCCAAGGTGTAATTTTTTCATTTCGTTTTCTTATTGACCAAGCAAAGTCACTATTCCCTCTTGCAAGTGGACCTACATAATAAGGAATTCGGAAGGTTAAAATCTTCTCGATTCTTTCTTTATTTTTAGCCAAGAAAGGATAAAATTTAGCTTGCTTATCAAGAATTGCTCTCATTTCTTGAAGATGAATCTGATATGGTATCGAACCATTATCAAATGTACGTTGCTTTCTCAAAAAATCTTCTCGATCAATTTTTTCAAGAAAATAGTCCGCACCTTCAAGACCAGCCAATAGTTTTTTTAAATATACATAGAAATCTTCCTGACTTGTTTTTCCATCAATATAACCAGCATAACCGTTTTTGGTGTCATCTTTAAATACTTCATTATATGTTTCTAGTGAAATATTTCTTATGTATGCCTTTAGTAACTCTAAATCTTCCTCGTGTTCCTTATATCGCATTATCATAGCAGAAGAAAGAGGTGCTTCTGTCCCATTATCAGTTACAGTCAGAATACCTGATAAAAGAATAGCATCATAAAGTTTCTTTGCTTTGAGAAAGACATCACTATAATCATCTCCAATATAACCTAACAAAGTCTCTAAATCTTCATCATAGCTTTCTTTGGAAAAATGTAAGGGGGCTTTTTCGTCTAAATTAAAATATTTCTTAAAGTCAGCTTGATTTCCTACAATCAACTTTAGAAACTCTGAAAAAATTCCCGAATTCTTCTCCCCAGGAAAGAGTTTTAAAATACGATCTTTCTTTGCTGATTTACTAATCTTATCTTTAACAATTTCCTCAAGTTGTTTACTATTCTCAAGTGATAAATCCGATTCAAAAATAGCATTATAAGTGTCCAAAAAGTCTTGAAAATTCTTCTGAATATCATTATTTTTTGAATTAAACTCTCCTTCAATTAAGAAGTGACCTCTATATTTAATCATATGAGCCAATGCAAGATAAACTAGACGTAAATCTGCTTTTTTAGTGCTATCTGCTAAATATTTCCTTAAATGATAGATAGTTGGAAATTCATCATGATAGGCTTTTTCTTCTACTAAGTTTCCAAATATCGGATACTTACTATCACGTTTATCATCAGGAACTAAAAATGAATCGTCAAGTCTTTGAAAGAAAGCATCATCTAATGTAGCCATCTCTGTGCTAAAAATTTCCTGCAAATAAAGGATACGATTACGGCGTCTAGTATAACGTCTTCTTGCAGTACGCTTCAATCTTCGTCCCTCTGCTGTGATTCCAGAGTCAAAGAGTAATGCACCTAACAGGTTCTTTTTAATATACTTTTTACTCGTATTTCCTAAGACTTTCATTTTTTTAGATGGAACCTTGTAATCATCAGTTATTACAGCCCATCCAACACTATTCGTCCCAATATCAAGTCCAATTGAGTATGGCTTAGTCATGCTTTTCTCCTTATTTGAAAAATCTTAATTTATAGAAAATATTATACACTTATTAAAGAACATTTCAACACTTGATAGAACTACTTATTTAATAGTACAGAGTTAAAGTCTTATGATTAAGAAAATAAGTTTTTATTACCTTACTCTGTAGTATATTGACATATTGGTTACAAACCTATATAATAAAAGTGGTTTGAAACCATTCGAAACAATACAGCAAAGTTAAAATAAGGCTTAGTCCGTATTCAACTTGAAAAAGTGGCACCGATTCGGTGCTTTTTTGCTACACAAAGAGTCCCTTGGAATTATCCAAAGGACTCTTTTTATCTGTTCTATTTCTCAACCCTATCCAAAATCTCAATCACCTTATACAAATCTGGTTCTGTGATTTGATAAGGTGCTTGTTCACGGACAATTGGTTTAGCACAAAAGGCGATGCCGATGCCAGATGTCTTAATCATAGGCAAATCATTAGCACCGTCACCCATAGCAATGGTTTGCGAGAGTTCAAGACCATTTTCTGCTGCCCAATCTTTGAGTTTGGCTACCTTGACATCTTTGGTGACAATGTCACCATAGACCCTACCAGTTAAGACACCGTCAACCACCTCTAGGTGATTAGCCTTAACATAATCGATTCCTGCTTCAACTGCTAGTCTATCCACAGTCTCATGGAAACCTCCAGAAACCAAGCCTACCTTAAAGCCACGGGCGTGAAGTTCATCCACAAGTTCCTTGGCTCCCTTGTTGAAATGAATACGAGCATAGACCTTATCAAATATACTCTCTGGCAATCCCTTGAGGGTCGCCACACGCTCATTCAAGGCCTGTCTAAAATCCAATTCTCCACGCATCGCACGCTCTGTGATTTCAGCAACCTTTTGACCAACGCCTGCTTCTTCTCCCAATAAATCAATAACCTCTTCTTGGACTAGCGTAGAATCTACGTCCATAACTAATAAACCTTTAACTTCTGACATAATTACCTCAATTCTTCGATGCCTATATAAGCCTTCACTAGATCTAATTCAAATATGAAATGAAAAAAGGACCTTACAAAAAATTCTGGACCATAGTCCAGAATCTTTCTCTTACATACGAATTTGTTCGCGTGTCTTCTCGTAAGATGATACAAAACGATCTGTCACACCTGGTTCAACTGTTTCCAAGGCGTAAG
>OGKB01001745.1_pt1 | contig 10450 bp, 12 predicted proteins | sample 1572351 | NCBI WGS metagenome assembly OGKB01 (sample SAMEA2582088, study PRJEB24529) | metagenome | biome: Human gut stool | place: China | collected 2011
TAAGAATCTTGCTGAGTCAAATCTAACTGCCCAAGTTAGAGCTAAGAACGAAGAGGTGTATCAGAAGAGACTTGCTGAAGCTGAACGAAATCAAGCTATCCGTGTTCGTAAGATGAACGAGGATATCAAGAAACTCGATTTTGAACGTACTGGCGACCGCTTACAATTACTCAAAGCCGAAGCTGAAGCGCAAAAGGCCCAAATTGATGACAACGTTCGTGAGTACACTAAAGCCGTAGGCGATAAGGAACTCGCTGAAAAGAAAGCTCAAGCAGAGCGCCTAAAATTGGCATCTGATACTGAGCAGAAAATCAGAGAGTTAGCATACACTCAAACGAGTGAAACCGTTGATCACTTAACTAATATGGTTACGCTTGGTCGGTTATCTCGCAGTGATGCGGATGCGTTACTTGCTGAAGAGTTAAAATCATACATTGATTACGCACGAAGCGAAGTCAAAGAGGCTCAATTAAGTGCGACACAAAGACTGCAAATTGAAAAGAATCTGTTAGAGTCCCAGCAAAAGCTATGGGAGTTGGCAGGTCGTAGTCTTAAAACAAGCTTGCAAGAAGCCGCTCGGCAGTATAAGCAAGAGACCACTAATTACGCTGATTTAGCTAAATCGACTTTTGACAGTACGATGAGCTCTATCAATTCAGCATGGACAAATAATCTCGAGGCTATGGCAACGGGAACGAAATCATTTAGTAAAGGCATTAAGGACATATTCAAGGATATGACAAACGCCATTATTAAGATAATGATTCAGTTAACGTTCCAGCAATATGTCATGCCTAAGTTGCAAGGATTATTTGGCGGAGTCGTTAACGGCATCGGCTCTCTAGGTGCTGCAAAAGGGACATCATCCTTTGCCAGTGGCAGTTCGTTTAGTTCGGCGTTTACGGGAAATCGATTTGCTGCCGGGGGAAAAACAAACCCGGGACTTATGCTGGTCGGTGAAAACGGGCCAGAACTATTACAGTCCTCTGGATCACACCGCATTTACACGGCGAGTGAAACCCGTAGATTGATGGGCGGTACTACAAGTAACAACGTAGTTGTTAATATCGTCAATCAGTCTGGTCAAGAACTCGAAAGCAAGCAACAGAATTCTCGGTTCGATGGTGAGAATTATGTTATCGATGTAGTAGTTCGTGCTATGGAATCAAACAAAGGAGGTATGCGTGACGCCATCAAGGCATCCGCAGTATAACTATGGCAGTATTTCCAGATATTCGATGGCCGATATACCCAATTCAGGAGACTACTCCAGATATTTCGTATAAAGGCCAAGTTGAAAACATGACGCTAATCACCAGGAAGAAGACGACAAAGACCCGGCGGACATATTCCGTAGGGTACAAGTTGCCAACAGCTGATTACTATAAACTTCGGTCATTCTTCGATGAAGTCAACTGCTCCGGTATATTCGATTGGGTTCATCCGGAAACACGGGAAACACTAAAAGTACGATTTGCTGATCAGTTAGACTTTGCAGCGAATGACTACGGCGTGTGGACCGGAACTGTGAAATTACAGGAGGTATAATATGTTACCGCTCTCAACGGCATCAATTTTAGAGAAAAACCAAATATCGGCCACCGGTGTGTGGTTAATGCTGTTAGAAATATCATATAAAGGGGATACGATTCGACTGGTATACAATACGGAGAATATTCAATTTCAAGGCAATACCTATATCGCATTTCCGTTTACCATTCAAGATGTTACAGAGAATGCGACGGATTTACCTAACATCAAGCTATCCGTGTCTAACGTGACTCGGACGATTCAGCGTATGGCAGAATCTCATAATGGATTTACTGGAGCCAATGTCATCATTCGCGTAGTGAATACGAACATACCTGATGTGTGCGAACAAGAGGAGCATTTTGTAATTACAGGAACTCACGCAAATGCTGAATGGATGGAGTTTACATTAGGGACCGACTTTAGTTTTACTCGACGATTCCCATTAATCCGTGTGATGAAGGATTTCTGTCCGTTCAAATTTAAGGGTGTTCAGTGCGGGTATAAGGGGCGCGAAAGTCAATGTAATAAAACTCTAGCACGATGCCGTGAATTGGGGAACAGTGCTCGATTTGGAGGAGAACCCACTATTCCACAGGGAGGGCTTTATGCATCTAATAAGTGATTTGACTGATATGATAGGTACTCCATTTTCGGAAATGAAATGCTGGGATGTAGTTGTTGAAGTATATCGGCGTAGTGGAATATCACTACCCGAATATACCCAAATTCAAATGGGTGAATGGTGTGAAGTTTGCGAACCAATGCCAGGTAGTGTTTTGGTATTTGCGTTATATGGTAAAAATCTCGATCATGTAGGAGTTTATCTCGGTGAAGGTAAATTCATACACGCTACCGAGCATAGTGGCACATGCATAGAGCACATTTCAAGGTACGTGCCTCGATTAAAGCACATATATGAAAGGAAGGAGTAGCAAATGGTTAATGTGATCATTGTAAATAATCCGTTCAAGCCAGAGCAACGGGATACAAAATACTTGCCGTTTAAACAGGGCAAGTCTATCAGCTATTACTTCAGCGCACATGGTGAATGGGTATATTCAGTAAATGGTCACGAGGCGGCGCCAGATACAGTTGTAAACGATGAAGACTACATCGTAATAATGCCCCGAGTTGAGGGTAAGTTCTTTGGAGTTCTTCTATCAATAGGGTTGGCTGTATTTACCGGTGGTATTGCTTCAGGCGCTATCTTTGGTATCCAAAGCTTGATTTGGCGGTCAGTTATTGCCATGGCAGTAGGGATGATAGGTAATGCTATCATTTCAAAGTTAACTGCTCCTAAGGTTGACCGTTCGAATTCCGAACAGTCGAATACATATGGCTGGGGAGGTACTGAAACGGTTACTGGGCAGGGTTATCCGTTAGCCGTGACGTATGGGCGGATGAAAAGCGCTGGATTGTTATTATCCCGCCATATAATTAGTGATGGTGAAAAGCAATATCTTAATCTTTTATACTGTGCCGGTGAAGGCGAATTATCAAAAATAGAAGATATTCGTATTAATGCTAACCCAATCAGTAATTATAAAGATGTGCAGGTGGATATCAGAAAGGGTACAAATGGCCAAACAGTTATCCCAAATTTCAATGATAACTTTGCGGATCAATCCCTAAACTATGAATTGACTGAATCATGGAATACGCAACAGGTACAAGGCGATGCGTGTGACGCGATAGAGTTAACTGTTGGATTTCCAAACGGATTATATTATTCAAATGATAGCGGCGGCACTGACCGTACGTCTGTCACGTTGAAAGCAGAAATTCGTAAGGTAGGTGATGAGTCCTGGCAGGCATTACCTTTAGCAAATCAAAAGGGCATGGCTGGACATATTAAGCGCCACGATGCGTGGAACTTTATTAAGTCAGATAATAGTGCGACGAACACATCCGAATATGCGGGACGAATTGAAGAGGCGACAAATAATGCATTTTATCGAGTTTTCCGATTTGACAATCTTGAAAAGGCTCGTTATGAAATCCGTATGCGCTGTAGTGGAAAAGATGGGAAGAGTTTACGCCATGTCAATAAGGTTTATTGGGTGCAGTTAACCCAAATTATCTATGATGATTTTGTACATCCGGGAAAAGCGCTTATTGGGATTAAGGCCTTGGCCACATCTCAACTAAGCGGCACTGATCCAAAAGTGACATGGATTCAAGAGCGATCAGAGGTGTATGTATTTAATCCGTACATCAATAAGTACGAAGCGCAACCTGCAGATAACCCGGCATGGGCTGCGTATGATCTAATTCATATCTGCCGTAAGATTGGCGGTGAATATATTGTATTCGGACAGTCCCATATGCGCCTTGACTATAACGCATTTAAGGCATGGGCAGATAAGTGCAAAACAAATGGGTTTACATTCAACTATATATACGACACCGCTATGCGATTATGGGATGCGTTAAAGTATCCAGAAGCAGTAGGTCGAGGGAAAGTAATTCCTGTAGGAACCAGGTTCACATGTGTTAGTGATTATCAATCTACACCAGTACAGTTGTTTACTGTAGCTAATATCAAACACGGCAGCTTTACTGAAGAGTTTCAAGGTGTGGAGGCAAGGGCTAACTCTGTTGAAATATCGTTCCTTAACAAGGATAAGGATTATGAGCGAGACGTCATTCCAGTATATGGTGACACTTACGACGAGTCGGACACACTAACAAATCCGGCACAAGTTGAACTCATGGGGTGTACTAGCCTTGAGCAGGCATATAAACATGGTAAGCATTTCTTGCGATGCAATAAATATGAAATACGTACTGTGACAATAGAGGCGTTTACGGATGCCATAGCGTGCACGGTAGGAGATATTATTCTAATTCAGCACGACATACCTGAATGGGGCGAGGGCGGTCGTGTGGTTGCGGTAAGTGGACAGACAATTACACTCGACAAGGAAATGACAGTGCAGCCAGGGAAGAATTATCAATTGCTGATTCGCAGCAACTCCACAGATATCGTCTCTACATTTAATGTAGTAAATGTATCAGGACTTAATGTGATTGTTAAAGAGTCTATACCAGTGCAGCCTGATGCGGTATACGCATTCGGAGAGGTTTCTAAATCGGCTAAGCCATTTCGTGTGTTGGCTATTACAAAGACACTATCAGAAATGACCCGTAAGATCCAATGCATGGAGTATTATCCAGAGCTCTATGTATCAGATGATGGCACGGTGCCAAGTATTGATTATACGAATCGCAGTGCATCTGATATTCAAGCAGTAGGGTTAGTGAGTGATGTATACGGTGCTAATGGCATCATGTATTCACGCGTAGGTGTAACGTGGCAGTTACCTCGTGATGGAAAAGTCTCAAACGTAGTCGTAAATTACCGAAATGTAAAAAGCGATACGTGGACATATATTGGAAACTACCCAGCATCCACAAACGCTACCACGATATCTGATGCGCTACTAGGTGCGACCTATGAGGTGCGAGTGCAGGCTATTAATGAGTTAGGACAGTTGACTACTGGCGTAACAAAATCTATAGCCATACCTAAGATGCAAACGCCAGAGGATGTTCAGAATTTACATGTTGTAAGTCGGTACAATCAAACGGCTGATAAAAGTGTTTACTACGACTTACAAGTACTATTTGACCCGCCTAGTAATCCTGCCAACTTCGATGTGGCGGAGGTTTGGTATCTCTTAAAGTCGAAAAGCGGAAAGCCTGTACCGGGGCAAGAATGGCAGTATGCTGGCAGTAGTAATAGTCAGGTTATTATCAAATCATTAGGCCCAGGTGAGGAGTATCGAATCAAAGCAATCTCGGTTGACCGATTTGGCAACAGGTCAGAAACAGCCCAAATGGTTGATGTGATAGTCAAACCAATGGATGCGATACCTGATATGCCTAGTAATTTCGGTATTGTGTTCGGTAGAAATGCCACCGCATCATGGGATGAGGTGTTGAATGCTGACGTCGATTATTACGAGCTACGTACTGATAATAATCCTGGTAAAGATACGAATGCTTTATTGGCAAGAGCTAAAGGTACCTCTGCTGTACTTACGCTATCTAAACGAGCGGATACTGTTTATTTATATGCTTGTAGCACCTTGGGCAAATACTCGACTGCAGCAACATATGAGTATAACGTTCCGCAGTTGGCCGCGCCTGAGCTTGTAGTAAAAAGCCAATTAGGGGGATTTAATCTTTATTTCTCAACTAAGCCGGTACAAGCATACGCAATAAGATGCCACGTGATTGGAGATGAACGCACCGATGATTTTGAAACTACTAGCACCATGCTGACATATTCGAACTCAGCCGGAATATACCGGATACGTTGCTCGTTTGTTGATGTCTTCGGAGATGGACTCGTTAACGAGAAGCAAGTCGTGATTAAGACACAAATTGATGCGAGCTTGCTAGATCTTGAGCCTCTCGGGCTGAATAAAGTTGATGAGCGAATTAAGGAGCTTGATAAGAAATTCAATACGAATTCTGAAGAGACTACTAGAAGAATTACGAATTTGGCGTCACATACGGAATCTCGCATTACTGAGCTAGCTGGTAGCATCGATTTACAAGTTAAAAAAAGTATTGGCGAGATTGATGGTGGTGAGTTGGTATCTCGCATTAACCTCAGTCAGTCTGGTGTATACATTGCAGGAAAATTGATTCATATCACTGGAGCGACTAAGTTTGATGATAACGTCATTGTTAATAAGATGATTCAGGCCAACGCAGTTACTGCCGACAAATTACAGGTTGATAGTTTATCTGCGGTGTCCGGTACAATCGGGTTACTTCGATCGAAAGAGACCGGCGCTCGTGTTGAGATTCAGGATAATCTTATTACAGGTTTTGATGATGATAACAACCCTCGGATTAAACTTGGGTGCTGGTAGGAGGTATTATGGAACCGCATGTATTAGCTTATGATGCTAACGGCAATATCATACTAAATCTCAAGGAAAGGCTTACACGTATCGAGGGGCGGATGTATGTATATGACATCCCTAATCGACGTAAACAAATTACCGTGAATGGATTGCAGCCTGGGCAACATGTCTGGGCTGCAGCCATGGGACAGTACTTAGTGGCAGAGGTTAGGGGCAATATCATAACATATTATTTTGCAGTGTCCCGAGATGAATATAATATCAATCGTCAATTTAAGGATCTTACGTATGAAGGGTGGCTAGCGTATGGAATTTATTAACATCCAAAATAAAGAAGGCGTTACGATTATAAACGATACCTATGATAATCTAGTATATCTTAGCTTTCCTAAACAAAAAGATGCAGTTCTCTACACAGGGGCAATGAGGGGGATAACGCCAACGGTTCAAATTCCACTTAAGCCTGTAGCTTACACGCCCATGCTGGTGCCTACAAGTAAATTCCAATATGGATACATTGCAGGGAAGGCTAACGTAATCCAGGTCTTTTATATCACTAATCGCATATATCATGGCGACGCACCTCTTATTGCAGTATCAGTTCCACAAGGATATGAATTTGCAGCTCAGTGGGTCCATAAACGTCGTGAGCAATTAATGGTACTGGTAGTGGATGTAATTAAGCCAGGCGAAAAAGTAACGCAAGCAATGGTTGATGAAGTAAAAGCTGGCATCAAATTCTACTGCTTCGGATATTTCGAGGATGTTACGGCTAACGCAGACACGCCTCGTATTCAATTTGTTGATAAAGTAGGAAGTAGTAAGCCTAATATAGCTTTGCAAGTTTTAGGAAAGCACAAATTCTTCAAAACAAGCTGGGAGGATAAATTCAATTTCAAGAATGATGTGATATATGATAGCCGCATCAGGTATCTACGCATAATCGATCATTACTCGCGCGATTGGTATAACCAGTTATCAAACTACATTCCGGATACTTTTACAAACATGGCCCGTGACCCAAAGTCATATGGTGCCAAGGTTGCGATTATACCCATGTCCGTAATCGATGCATCTGTTTGGGGGCCAAATATCAATAATGGAGATAAAAAGTCACACACTGGGCAAGTGTGGCAAACGTTCAGATTTCACGATGAAAGTACTGTATCGCTGAAATCGTATCAGTTCATTGATTGGAATACAGTCACCACGTATCCTGTAGGTTGCTCGGGTAAAACCACATCTCAGTATCTGGTGGTCGATGTAACCGGGTACGATAAACATGGTACGATTCCATTCAATTAAGGGAGATGATAAGTAATGAATGTAAAAGATATAGACCTCAATATTGGTGAGCATGTGTATGATGCTTATGCACATAAGGGATCGAAACCTAGTCGATATTACAAACTGGGAGAAATCGGAGGTCTAAATGGATGAAATTAGAATACTCCTGATGGAAGCGGGTATTCCTCCTTATTTTGCGGATATCGGCTTTTGGGTGACCCTACTAGGGGTCATCTGGGCCGCCCTTCGAGGTTCGTTTAGGGCAATGGTGTGGTTCCTTGAACATACATCGATAGCCGAGGTTAAACGTCAACTGGATGATCATGTAGGGCGTAAGTTAAATAAGCAAAGGGAATATTATGATGACCGTATGACTGATGCTATTAATAGCATCAGTAAATTAACGGAAAGCAATCAAGATATTTTGCGGCAATTAGTGAAGCTGGAGGAACGAGATGATGCCATATTTCACCGACTGGATACATTAGAGACGACCACTCAGAATTTGAGTGCCGAGCTAATGCATATTCAATTACTCAATAATATCCCAATTAAAAGGGGTATCACCATCCCAAATGACGGAGGTGAAAGCCTTGGATAAGAGGATAGTAATTAATAAAGTTAAATCTATATATCAATCTGTTAGGGTGGCTAACTTCCACCCTACAGGGGTTCTTGCTACAAGGGCGCTAGTACTTACCATGTTAGTGCCAATTTTATTGGTGGTCATCGAATATGTGATGGCGTTTGTTGCAGGGTATGTATCGGACGATGCAAATAGGCTGATTAATGTCGGCATCAATATTATTGACCATATATTTATTCCAAGTGTCTTAATGGTTATTGTAGGGTTCCTAGGGCTTTGGTTAGACCGAAATAACAATGGGGTACCCGATAGATTAGAAGAGGAGGATAAAAGATGAAAGTATTTATTAACCCTGGGCATGATATTAACTTAGATAGTGGTGCAGTTAATCCTGTGTACGGTACTCGTGAATGTGACGTCGCTCGTGATGCAGGTAAGATGTTAGCTCGCTATCTTGAAACAGCAGGATGTGAAGTACGTACTCTTCAAGATGATAATTTAGGGCTAGTATGCTCCGAATCTGATTCTTGGGGAGCTGATATTTTTGTGTCTCTTCATTGCAATGCTTTTAATACGCAAGCACGAGGTACAGAAACTTTGTACAAGTCTTTTAATGGGCAACGCTTAGCGAACGACATTCAAAGCCAAATCATCCGAAGCATTAATACAGTTGATCGTGGTGTTAAGAAACGTGATGACCTTTGGGTGCTAAATGGTACAGATGCAACTGCGGTATTAGTCGAAATGGCTTTTATTGATAACGAAGAAGACCATTCCATTCTGACTAATGATTTAGATACTATTGTCCGTGCTATTGCACGAGGTATTACTGATTATGCAGGAGGACAATAATGTATGAAAAAATTAAAACTATGGTGGCCAAGTATCCTCGCCACTATTATATTATCAGCGCTCTTATCGTGCTCCTCTGTGTTTGCGCAGGATATATCCTCTACCAACCAAGCGGAGCCGACTATCACCGTGCCATTGACGCAGTGGAACGAGCTCAAGAGCAACAACGAGAAAGCCTTGAACTCAATCGAAGCATCCAGCATTCCATTGACAGAAGCACAGACCTTAGTCGTGAAGCAGGGGCAAGAATTGACCGAAGCGCACAATACAATCAACAAATTGGAGAGCGAATTAGCCAAAGCCAAGGAAACCTCAGTGAAGCAAGAAACTACCTTGAACGAAATGCAGAACTCTTTGACCGAATTGAAAGGGCAAATCGAAAACGACAAGAAAACTATCAAACGACTACGGATGCAACGCAACCTATCACAGATATTAGGAGCGGGTGCGACAATCGGAGTAGTAATTCATCGATAACTGAGAGGTGATCCGTTTATCTCCTGAGCAGGAGCAGGTGGACTCCTGGTAGTATAGGTTTGATAAAACACAAAACAGCCTACTAACCTAGATAATATCTAAGTTAGTAGGCTGTTTTTTATTATTAAAAGTAAAAGAAAATGCTTGCCTTTATACACGGTATAGGGTATAATAAAGGTGTAAGGAGGTGATAAAAGTGGACATAATAGAAAAGCTAACAAGCTTAGTAAATGAGTTAACGCTACTGACACTAGCAATCATCATTTTAAAACTTGTTAGCAAAGAGTAAAAAGCAGGCGGGTGAAAGCCCCGCCACCTTCTCAACATCATTGTAAATCAACGAGGTGAATTATGCAATATATAGAATGGCTGATTAATATAGCAACTCTTATTGTTTTGATATTAGTAATTAAACGTTTAGTTAGAAGGTGATGAAATTGAAATTTGAGCTAGATGATATTATGACAACACAAGAGGCTGCAGAGCGGTGGAATGTTACTGCCGATTCATTAAAACAGAATTGTAGAGGTCGTGTAAAGAATGGATTTAAGGAGGGCGAATTTAAGAAGTCGGGTAAGAATTGGCTTGTAACCCGTCAAGGAATGGAACGGTTATACGGAAAAGAATCCGCTTTAAGTAGTGTAATAAAAAGCGTGTCAGACGATCATTAGACCTCTAAATCTCTGTAAAATTTGTAACGGTTGCTCAACTGTTGCTCAACTTTTGTCGCACTAAAACACAAATAGTTGTTGAATTATCAATGCTTTTATAATATGATTCATATGTAAGGGATATATATATGAATATAAAGAGGCATCGGCCAGTAGTGGTCGAT
>OGKB01001752.1_pt1 | contig 10413 bp, 7 predicted proteins | sample 1572351 | NCBI WGS metagenome assembly OGKB01 (sample SAMEA2582088, study PRJEB24529) | metagenome | biome: Human gut stool | place: China | collected 2011
GGCGGGTGGTTTGGTCTACTTGTTTGTAGCTCTGATTGTTAAGCATGCGGGTAAAGATTGGATTAATAAGGTCCTTCCACCAATCGTGGTTGGTCCCATTATCATGGTAATTGGTTTGAGTCTTGCGAAGAATGCCGTCACTGATGCGACAACCTTAAATAAAAGCTATAGTGGTTATGCTCTATTGATTTCGATGGTGACCCTCTTTGCGGTTATCCTATTTAACATGTATGGCAAGAAGATTGTCGGTGTCGTCCCAATTTTACTTGGATTAATTGTGGGCTATATTTTCTCATTGGTTCTTGGTTTGCTGACAGGACATAGTTTTGTCAATTTCTCAGAGGTAAGTGCGGCGCATTGGATTCAAGTTCCAAACTTTGACATTCCATTTGTGGATTATAGCTTTAAGCTCTATCCAAGTGCGATTTTGACCATGGCTCCGATTGCCTTTGTGACCATGACGGAACATTTTGGTCACCTCATGGTTTTAAATAGTTTGACTGAGCGTGATTACTTCAAGGATCCAGGGCTTGACCATACGCTTACTGGTGATGGCTTGGCACAGATTATTGCTGGATTCTTTGGAGCTCCTCCAGTAACTTCTTATGGGGAAAACATTGGGGTGATGGCCCTTAGTAAGGTCTACTCAGTTTACGTTATTTCAGGTGCAGCAGTGATTGCGGTTGTCATGAGCTTTATTGGGAAGCTATCAGCACTCTTGCACTCTATTCCAACTCCTGTATTGGGAGGTTTGTCTATTGCCCTCTTTGGGGTTATCGCTGCTAGCGGTTTGAAAATTTTAGTTGAACATAAGATTGATTTTGATAATAAAAAGAATCTCTTGATTGCAAGTGTGATCTTGGTATCAGGGATCGGTGGTTTGATGATTGACCTCGGTGGTCTTCAAATCACGGGTGTGGCAACGTCGACCATTCTTGGGATTGTGTTGTATCAAATCCTTCCTGAACCAAAAGCTGACCAGGCTTAGTCCATTCTGGTAGTGAAAAAGTTTGAATGGATTTAAACATTATAAAAAACGAGGAACAGACTCTGATGTCAGAGCTGGTGTTCCTCGTTTTTATTGTGGATCGGATTTCCAAAGAGGCCTTCCTTCGTTAGTTGAATGCATTTTTTAAAAGGTAATACTTATTATCGTGGTGGAAGGCCAAGGGCGATGCGCCCGTATCGGCTGATTCGTGTAATTTTCCAAGCGGGAGACCAAGTTACTTCAACCTTGACATCTTCGATCCCCTCGATTTCTTTTAGGCGAGCGACGATTTCGATCGGAAGGCTCTCAGCACAGCTACAAGCCGTATCGGTAAAGGTCATAACCACCTTGCAAGTGCCGGCTTCATCTAGATGGATCTCGTAGATCAGTCCCAGATTATAAACATCTAACTCAACATCGGTATCAAATACAAGCTCCAATTTTTCGATTAATGACTTCTCTAGTGCCAGGGCGCGGTCATTGATTTTGATATCCTCTCTCATCGCAAGATCCTTTCAGTGTAGTATGGCTTCCATTTTCTCATAATTCGGCTGATAAGGCAAGAAGAGAAAGAAGTTTTGAACATGTCGATCGAAGGAAATTCGATCCAGCCTCCATTTCTCTTCGAATTTGTGGTAAAATAGAGGCAAAAGTAAGACAAAGGATGAAGGCTATGAAATTACAAAAACCAAAAGGAACCCAGGATATCCTTCCTGGCGATTCAGCGAAATGGCAATATGTAGAAGGCTTTGCACGCAAGGTCTTTGCGCGATACAATTATGATGAAATCCGCACACCGATCTTCGAACATTATGAAGTCATCAGCCGTTCAGTAGGGGATACGACGGATATCGTTACCAAAGAAATGTATGACTTCTATGACAAGGGAGACCGTCATATCACGCTTCGTCCAGAAGGAACAGCTCCTGTTGTCCGCTCGTATGTAGAAAATAAACTCTTTGCGCCTGAGGTACAAAAACCAAGTAAGTTCTATTACATAGGCCCAATGTTCCGCTACGAACGTCCTCAAGCAGGTCGTTTGCGTCAATTCCACCAAATTGGGGTAGAATGCTTTGGATCGAGCAATCCTGCAACGGATGTCGAAACCATTGCCATGGCAGCGCAATTCCTGAAAGAATTGGGAATTGACAATGTGACCTTGCACTTGAACACCTTGGGAAGCCCTGCCAGTCGTCAGGCTTATCGTCAAGCCTTGATTGATTACCTCTTGCCAATGAAGGATCAATTGTCTAAGGACAGCCAACGTCGCTTAGAAGAAAATCCGCTTCGTGTCTTGGATTCAAAAGAAAAAGAAGACAAGGCCGCAGTTGAACAGGCTCCTTCCATCCTAGACTATCTAGATGAAGAAAGCCAAGCGCATTTTGATGCGGTTCGTCGGATGTTAGAAGACTTGGGGGTTGCCTACGTCATCGATACCAATATGGTGCGTGGCTTGGATTACTACAACCACACGATTTTTGAGTTTATTACAGAAATTGGAGGCAATGAATTAACTGTCTGTGCGGGTGGTCGCTATGATGGTTTGGTCGAATACTTCGGTGGCCCTGCGACAGCTGGTTTTGGATTTGGTATCGGTGTGGAACGGATCCTTCTCGTTCTTGAAAAGAAAGGCATTGAATTACCGATCGAAACAGGCCTAGATGCCTATATCGCTGTCCTAGGAGATGAGGTCAATGAAGCAGCGCTTAGCTTGGTTCAAGCCCTTCGAATCCAAGGTTTCAAGGCAGAACGTGACTATCTTGGACGTAAGCTCAAGGCACAATTTAAGTCAGCAGATGTCTTTGCGGCCAAAGCCTTGATTACCTTAGGAAGTAGTGAAGTTGAGAGCGGTCAAGTTACTGTGAAAAATAACCAAACTCGTCAAGAAGTAACGGTAGCTCTTGAAAGCTTGAAGAAAGACTTCCCATCTGTCTTAGCAGAGTTGGGATTGGCCTAATCGAGCTTGAAGGACAAGTATAGACAAAATTTATCTGGGAGTAGGGGCAAAATGGTTGCTCCTGCTCTCTTTTATCTTGATTCTGTTTGCCGACCTTTGCCAAGATTTGGCGAAAAGCCGTTAAATTTTCTGACATTTATGATATAATGAGAAGACTACTAGTAAAGGAATGAAACAGTCATGACATTAGTTTATCAATCAACACGAGATGAAAAAAATACTGTAACAGCTAGTCAAGCCATCCTTCAAGGTTTGGCAACAGATGGCGGCTTGTTTACTCCGGTCTCTTATCCTCAAGTGGAGCTAGATTTTAACACCCTCAAAGACGCTTCTTACCAAGAAGTGGCTAAGCTTGTATTGTCAGCCTTTTTGGACGACTTTACGGCAGAAGAATTGGACTACTGTATTTCTCATGCCTATGACAGCAAGTTTGATACGCCAGCCATTGCTCCGCTTGTCAAACTCGATGGCCAATACAACTTGGAACTTTTCCACGGTTCAACCATAGCCTTTAAAGATATGGCTTTGTCGATCTTGCCTTACTTCATGACAACAGCAGCTAAAAAGCACGGTCTGGAAAATAAAATCGTCATCTTGACAGCGACATCTGGAGATACTGGGAAAGCTGCCATGGCAGGTTTTGCCGATGTTCCAGGTACTGAAATTATTGTCTTTTATCCAAAAGACGGTGTCAGCAAGGTGCAAGAATTGCAAATGACGACTCAGACTGGGGACAATACCCATGTCATCGCGATCGATGGAAACTTTGACGATGCCCAAACCAATGTCAAACACATGTTCAATGATGTGGCACTCCGTGAAAAACTAGCAGCCAACAAGATGCAATTCTCATCAGCCAACTCCATGAACATTGGCCGTTTGGTGCCTCAGATTGTCTATTACGTATACGCCTATGCGCAATTGGTGAAGACAGGCCAAATCACAGCGGGAGAAAAAGTCAACTTTACCGTCCCAACAGGAAACTTTGGAAATATCTTAGCAGCTTTCTATGCCAAACAAATCGGTCTTCCAGTTGGAAAATTGATCTGTGCGTCAAATGAAAACAATGTCTTGACAGACTTCTTCAAAACACATGTCTATGATAAGAAACGTGAGTTCAAGGTGACCACTAGCCCATCGATGGATATTTTGGTCTCTTCAAACTTGGAACGCTTGATCTTCCACCTGGTAGGCAATGATGCCACAAAGACCAAAGAGTTGATGGAAAGCCTCGTTGCAACAGGTCAATACCAATTGTCCAACTTTGATGCAGATATCTTAGATTTGTTTGCGGCTGCATACGCAGATGAAGCAGAAACTGCTGCAGAGATCAAGCGGGTCTATGAAGCGTCTGATTACATCGAAGACCCTCATACAGCCGTAGCATCAGCCGTTTATCAAAAATACCGGACCCAAACAGGGGATCCTGCTAAAACAGTCATTGCCTCTACAGCAAGTCCTTATAAATTCCCAGTTGTGGCAGTAGAAGCGGTGACGGGCGAGACAGGTCTAGGCGATTTCGAAGCCTTGGCCAAATTGCACACCCTCTCAGGTGTTCCTGTGCCACCGGCTGTAGACGGTCTTGAAACTGCGCCGGTTCGCCATCGTACAAGCGTGGCAGCTAAAGACATGCAAGCAGCCGTAGAAGACTACTTGGGACTGTAATTCTCCCTATTAGAAAGATCAAAAGAGCCGTTTGGCTCTTTTATATACTCATGAATTCATACAAAAAAATCTTAAATATCGCCCTTCCTGCCATGGGTGAAAATTTCTTACAAATGCTGATGGGCATGGTGGACTCTTATTTAGTGGCTCACCTGGGCTTGATTGCCATTTCAGGTGTTTCCGTCGCAGGAAACATCATCACGATCTATCAAGCCATCTTTTTGGCACTGGGTGCGGCAGTTGCCAGTGTCATGTCCAAAAGCTTGGGTGAAAAAAATCAAGAAACCATTGCCTACCATGCGACAGAGTCACTGAAGGTGACCTTACTGTTGAGTGCTCTCTTAGGAGGGGCTTCGCTGTTATTTGGACGCCAGATGATTTCGCTGTTGGGGACTGAAGCTGCAGTAGCCGAAAGTGGGGGGATTTACCTTTCCTTGGTTGGCGGGACCATAGTTCTCTTAGGATTGATGACGACCTTGGGCTCCTTGGTTCGGGTGGCCAACAATCCACGTATTCCTATGTATGTGAGCCTGTTGACCAATCTATTAAACGCTCTGTTCTCCTCTGTGGCTATTTTCCTTTTTGGTTGGGGCATTGTTGGTGCAGCTTTGGGGACGGTGCTGGCCCGTCTGGTGGGAGTCATCCTCTTGTGGCAAAAGGTCCAGCTACCCTTTGCCCCCCTTCGTTGGGGATTGGATCGTAAGCTCTTGAACTTAGCACTTCCAGCAGCCGGAGAGCGGCTGATGATGCGGGCTGGAGATGTGGTAATCATTGCGATCGTGGTTGCTTTTGGGACCGAGGCAGTCGCCGGAAATGCCATCGGAGAGACCTTGACCCAGTTTAACTACATGCCGGTGTTTGGAGTGGCCATAGCGACGGTCATGTTAGTGGCACGAAGCCTCGGTGAAGGGGATTTTGAGCAGATTGACCGCCTTCGAAAGCAGTCTTACTGGCTGTCCTTTGTATTGATGTTGCCCATTGCTCTGGGTATCTTTTTCGGGGGCACTCTTCTGACCTATCTCTACACACAAGATGTGAAAGCGGTAGAAGCTAGCCTTTCGGTTGTCCTCTTTTCTTTGTTGGGAACGCCGTTTACAGCAGGAACGGTCATCTATACAGCTGTTTGGCAAGGCTTGGGAAATGGGAAACTTCCATTTTATGCAACGACGATTGGCATGTGGGTCATTCGAATTGGAGCCGGTTATCTGCTTGGAGTAACCCTTGGCTTTGGCCTTCCAGGGGTCTGGACGGGGACGCTGCTGGACAATGGTTTCCGTTGGCTGTTTTTGAGTCAACTTTATAGACGAAAAGTAGGAGAGAGAACATGACAAAACGAGCTTTTATTTGGGATTTGGATGGGACCTTGCTGGATTCCTATGATGCTATTCTGGCGGGTCTTGAGGAGACTTATGCATCTTATCAGCTTCCGTTTGACCGAGCCAGCATTAAAGATTTCATCTTGAAGCATTCGGTTCAAGATCTTTTAGTAGCCGTGGCGGAGGAGTATCATCTGGATGTGATTGACTTGAATCATCGCCGAGCAGAAAGTCTAGCAGAGAAAAATGCCCAGGTCCTTCTGATGGAGGGGGCGCGTGATGTCCTGTCCTGGGCGAAGGATGCTGGGATAGAACAATTTGTCTATACCCATAAGGGAGAGAATGCCTTGGTCATCCTGCGGGACTTGGGCTTGGAATCTTTTTTTACAGAGATTTTGACCAGTCAAAGTGGTTTTGCCCGCAAGCCTGACCCAGAAGCTGCCATGTATCTGATAGAGAAGTATGGGTTGCATCCGGAAAAGATCTACTATATTGGGGATCGGAGCCTGGATATTGACTTTGCAAGAAATAGCCAGATTCAGAGTATCAATTTCTTGACGTCTGACTATCAAGGCAATCATCAGATGAACACCTTACTAGATATCCCAGGTATTTTAAACGCTGAAAAGAATCTGTAAAGAATTTGTTTTCATTTTGAAATAAAGTCGTAAGCTTTCTTTAAGAAATGTCCGCTATAATAAAAGCATAAACAAAGACCTCCTAACTTTGTTTAGAAAAATCCTAAAACTTTTCTTTTTCATAATAATCTCCCTAAAGTCGCCCAATCAGGCGGCTTTTTATTTGAAAAAAAGCAGTAAAAAAGCGCAAAAAATCACTTCCTATGCTATACTGTAATTGAAAATTTTTTATTTTAAGCGTTAGAACTGTTTCCCCAGTCCTAGCGCCTTTTCTTTTTGATAAGTCTGTTTGGTGGAGAGTAGTTTGTAAATGATTCTAAGAATCTTATGAGCACAAGCAACGACGGCTTTCATCTTGCTTTCTCTTTGGGAAATTCGATTGTAAAAAGAAGAAAAAGCTGGATCCTTAGAATGTGCTGCAATTAATCCCGACATGGTCAAAGCCTGTTTGATATATCGATTTCCTTACGTGATATGTGAGGATTTTTTAATGCCAGCACTTTCATAAGACCCTGGGCAGAGTCCAGCCCATGATGCTAAGTGTGCATCGGATGGAAAGGATGTAATAGTTGGTCCAATCTCAGCTAGAATAGTGGCAGCACAGTTTTCGTTCACACCTGGAATGGTTTGAAGTATCCTATTTTCCTCAGGGGAAATCCTTTTCGATGTAGTGTTGAATCTCATCGGTCAGTTTTTCAATGAGTTCCTCTGGACTTGCTTTCATACAGGGGATAACAGATTCTACATCAATTGTTTCTCCGTTAATGAATAATTTTAAAAGTGCATGCCCCGTCTTAGAAAAAATATCAGAAAGACAACTGGTTAGCTTGATATTGGCCCGTTGTAAGAGATTGTGAATTTCATTTTTGACTTGAGTTTGACGTTGTTTATAAGAACGCATGCGACGTATTAATAAACGAAGCTGTACCACTTCAGGGGCAGGGATATAGGAAGGTTCAATTAGTCCGCAACGGCCGAGTTGAGCAATCCATTCAGCGTCCTTCACGTCTGTCTTACGACCAGGTACATTCTTGATATGTTGAGGATTGGCAAGTACTAAGACGAGATCAAAATTTGAAAATATATTAAAGAGCGGGAGCCAATATTGCCCAGTACTTTCAAAAAAGACATGTGTTACATGGTTTTCTACCATCCAAGCTAAGGCATTTTGAAGAGCTACAGTAGTTGTCCCAAATTTCTTCTGAATTTTCTTTGGCTTATTGGTATCTAGTGGACCATCTAGAATACAACAAACGATAGACTTTTGATGGACATCAATTCCACAACAAATTTCAATCATGACTTCCATTACAAAAACCTCCTGTTAACTATTGAACAATAGGCTATTAGTAATTTTATTTTCATGCTCAAGGCATATTCGAATTATCTCATGATTATAAAAATCTTTCAATTCTTTATTTCATAACCGATATTTTTCGATTACCAATGGTCTCTCGAAGAAATAGAAGGTCGATTGTGGCTAGAGTATGGGAAAGCTGTTATTAATTATCAAACAAACTACATAGCTATTTATCTAGATCATTTTGATGACAACTCACTATCTCATAATGCTCGTGGTGGCATTCGCGAGCTTCGTCATCGTGGAAAAACACGTCATACTAAAGGTCATATTGAAAATAGAGGTAAAATAATTCACCAGTAAGTGTTTGAAAATTCAAGGCTTAAAAATAAGACAGCAACTTCAGAATAGTTACTGTCTTATCCCGTTTTTTATTAAAGCCTTAATAGATTGACAAATGGTAGAAAAGAGTTTTAGTCGTTTTTACGGCTTACAAAGTACAATCCACCAGTAATAACCATCAAAGCAAGTCCTGTAACTACTATTGCTGAAGAAGCTTCTTCTCCAGTTTTAGGAAGTTGAGGTTTTGAATCTGTTTTGCTTGCTTTATTTGTTTTTAAATCCTGTGGTTTATTTGGTTCTGGATCTTTTGGCTTGTGGTGATTTACAATATTAGCACCAATTACTTCAGAAGTATAGCCTTTAGGAACATATGATTCTTTAATTGTATAAACAATCTCTTTACCACCGTCTTGATAACGATCAAGATCTGTAAACTCATATGTCCAACCACTTGCTGCTGAAGATGTAGCTGTTTTTCCTGTATCTACACCATTTGCCAACAGTTTAACAACAATTGAGTCTGGACGAATACCATCTTTGTCGTTAGCATCATCCCAAATCTTTTGACCTTTGACATCGATCTTAGCTGGTGTATGAGTGTTTGTAATAGTGTATTTACCATCTTTACCAGTCACTTCTGTAGTATAGTGTTCAACACTAACTTCTTTCAACACATAAGTGATTTCTGTTCCGTTTTCATACTTAGGAAGATCTTTAAATTCAAATTTCCAACCAGTTTCTGCTGATACTTCCATTTCTTCAACCACTGTTTCTCCTTTAAGGACTTGAACTGTAATTGAAGATGGACGTTTGCCGTCTTGGTCATTATTATCATTCCAAACTTTAGTCCCAGAAATATTAATTTTTTCTGGATCATGGCTATTAGTAATAGTAAAGTTGTCGATAGAAGATTTATATCCTACAACAGATTCTTCTGTCACAGTATATTTGATTTCTTTACCATCTTTATATTTTGCTAATTTTTCAAATTTAGCAGTCCAAGTTCCGTCCGTAGCAGCTTGGATTTCCCTAGAATCAACCTTGGTACCATCTGCTAAGAGATTAACTGTAATTGAAGATGGACGTTTACCGTCTTGGTCATTATTATCTTTCCAGTTTTTAGTAACTGTGACATCAACTGTTTCTGGAGTGTAGGTGTTTGTGATAATAAATCCTGATGTAGCGTCTCCTGTGACTTCAGAGGTATAACCTGTAACAGGTTCTTCTACTACTGTGTACTTGATAGAGGCGCCACCTTTATCAGTATCAAGATTTGTGAAACTTCCAGCCCAATTGTTTGCTGCATTGAGTACAAGTGTCTGATTAGTTTCTTGACCATCTGCAAGCAATTTAACTGTAATTGAAGATGGACGTTTACCATCTTGGTTGTCGGCATCCTTCCATATTTTATTCACACGAACTTCAGTTTTCGCTGGAGTGTAAACGTTCTTAAATACAAGATCTTTTGCCTCTTTTGAAGCAGTTGCTTTCAATTCAGTTGCACTTACTTTTTCAACTTTTACTTCAACTTCTTGAACAGTTGTGTCGTATGTGACTCCTGGTTCATTTCCAGCAACTTCTGAAATTGTATACTTGTGAGTACCAACTTGGCTCTCATCATATGAGATTGGTGAGAAGGTCACTGTTCCATCAGCTGCGTTTGTTGCTGTTTCAACAACAGTCCCATCCTCTTTCTTCAATTCAAAGCTGTATTTACCTGCTTCAAGAGTTTTTCCTTCAAGAACTTTCTTAGCTCCAAGAGTTACGCTTGTTGCGCCTGCTGGAGTGTAAACGTTCTTAAATACAAGATCTTTTGCCTCTTTTGAAGCAGTTGCTTTCAATTCAGTTGCACTTACTTTTTCAACTTTTACTTCAACTTCTTGAACTGTCTTATCGTAAGTGATACCTGTTTCATCACCCTCAACTTCTGAGATTGTGTACTTGTGAGTTCCCACTTGGCTCTCATCATATGAGATTGGTGCGAAAGTAACACTTCCGTCAGCAGCATTTGTTACTGTTTCGACAACACTACCGTCTTCTTTCTTCAAGACAAAGCTGTATTTACCTGCTTCAAGAGCTTTTCCTTCAAGAACTTTCTTAGCTCCAAGAGTTACGGTTGTAGCTCCTGCTGGAGTGTAAATGTTCTTAAATACAAGATCTTTTGCTTCTTTCGAAGCTGTTGCTTTCAATTCAGTTGAACTTACTTT
>OGKB01001760.1_pt1 | contig 10379 bp, 7 predicted proteins | sample 1572351 | NCBI WGS metagenome assembly OGKB01 (sample SAMEA2582088, study PRJEB24529) | metagenome | biome: Human gut stool | place: China | collected 2011
GGATTTTTGCTGTATTCAAACACCAAATTCCATACACGCGCTAAGAAACGTTTCGCGCCTTCAACACCAGATTCTTGCCATTCCAAGGTCATTTCTGCAGGAGAGGCAAACATCATGAACAAGCGCACAGTGTCCGCGCCGTATTTTTCCACCATTTCTTGCGGGTCAATACCATTATTTTTGGATTTCGACATTTTCGTCATGCCGGCGTGCACCAACTCATGACCTTCATCATCCACCGCTTTCACGATACGACCTTTGTCGTCACGTTCTAAAGTCACTTTAGTCGGAGAGACCCAAATACGCTCGTTGGTCGGGCTGGTGTAATAGAACGCATCCGCTAACACCATGCCTTGGCATAACAATTTATTCGCCGGTTCATCACTGGTGACAAAGCCTGCATCACGCAATAATTTATGGAAGAAGCGGAAATACAATAAATGCATGGTCGCATGCTCAATACCGCCGATATATTGATCCACCGGCAACCAGTAGTTCGCTTCTTCGCTGTTTAACATGCCTTGTTGATATTCCGGACAAGTGTAACGGGCGTAATACCAAGAGGATTCCATAAAGGTGTCGAAGGTGTCGGTTTCTTTTAATGCCGGTTTGCCTTGATAGGTGGTTTTCGCCCATTCAGGATCCGCTTTAATCGGGCTGTTCACGCCATTCATCACCACATCTTCCGGCAGAATGATGGGTAAATCTTCCATTGGCACCGGCACTACATCGCCGTTTTCCAAGGTTAACATTGGAATCGGCGCGCCCCAATAACGTTGACGGGAAACGCCCCAGTCACGTAAACGGTAATTCACTTGGCGTTTGCCCACGCCTAATTTTTCTAATTTGTCGGCAATGCCATTAAATGCCGCATCAAATGGCAAGCCATTAAACTCACCGGAATGAATCAGTTTGCCGTGTTCGGTAAAGGCTTGTTTAGTTAAATCAATTTCTTCACCGTTCATCGGTTCGATCACTTGTTTCACTGCCAAACCGTATTTTTGTGCGAATTCATAGTCGCGCTGATCGTGTGCCGGCACGGCCATTACCGCGCCGGTACCGTAATGCATTAACACAAAGTTCGCCACCCACACAGGCACTTGTTCACCGGTTAACGGATGTACCGCATACAAACCGGTAGCCATACCTTTTTTCTCCATGGTGGCAATGTCCGCTTCCGCAACTTTAGTGTTTTTCGCTTCTTGAATGAACTCTGCTAATTCAGGATTATTTTGCGCAGCAAGTGTCGCCAATGGATGAGCTGCCGCTACCGCCACATAACTCACGCCGTAGAAGGTGTCCGGACGGGTGGTATAAACGGCTAATTTTTCGTTGGTATCTTTAATATCAAAGGTGATTTCCACGCCTTCAGAACGACCGATCCAGTTACGTTGCATGGTTTTGACTTGATCCGGCCATTGTGGCAAGTCATCCAAGCAATTCAATAATTGCTCGGCATAGTCGGTAATTTTAATAAACCATTGCGGAATTTCTTTTTGTTCCACCGGCGTATCGCAGCGCCAGCAACAACCTTCATGCACCTGCTCGTTTGCCAAGACGGTTTTATCGTTCGGGCACCAGTTCACCGTAGAGGTTTTCTTATACACCAAGCCTTTTTTGTATAACTCGGTGAAGAACCATTGCTCCCATTTATAATATTCCGGACGGCAGGTGGTCACTTCGCGATCCCAGTCATAACTAAAACCTAGCAGTTGCAACTGGTTTTTCATGTATTCAATATTTTCGTAAGTCCATTTTGCCGGGGCGGTATTATTTTTTACCGCCGCGCCTTCCGCCGGCAAACCAAACGCATCCCACCCCATTGGTTGTAACACGTTTTTACCAATCATGCGTTGATAACGGGAAACCACATCACCGATGGTGTAATTACGAACATGTCCCATGTGCAAACGACCGGATGGATACGGCAACATGGAAAGACAGTAATATTTTTCTTTGTTGTTATCTTGTACCGCTTTGAAAGTTTTATTGTCCTGCCAGAATTTTTGCACTTCCGGTTCAAGCAAATCAGGACGATATTGTTCTTGCATAAAAAATCACCTTAAAAATAGACCGCACTTTAGCGGGTTTTAACTTAGAAAATACGCCATAGAATAGCGTAAAATGGGGAAAAATAACAGGAAGTGCGGTGGGAATTTCGGATATTTTTTACGGCTTAACTTGGTGGCAAGCCTCATATAATGGCAATAAATCCCGAATGCTTTCCACAATAAATTGCGTCACATCTAATTTATCTAATTCCGCTTTTTCTACATTTCGCCCAATGCACCAAAAATCCTCGTCAGAACGCAAAGTTAAGTCCTTTTGGCTCAACTGGCTGACTTTCCGGAAATCATCGTATTCGCTTTCATCACCACGCCAAATATCCAATTCGGCAAAGCGAGCAAAATCCACATGTTCGAGCCATTGATTATATTGCTGCACGTTAATTTGTGACCGATCAGCGCGATAACAATGCCAATCTAAACTCACCGATAAACGACGACGATTGAGCAACACCGACAAAATCGCGGCGGAATTGAGGTTATATTCATATTTAAAATAGGCAAAGAAATGGCCACGCACTTGCCAACCGTTCGTCCAACTTTCAATATGCGGCTTGGCAAAGGGCGTACCGAGTTCGGCAGCCACCTGCAAAATGGTGGCTTTCCACCGATCCCAATGGGCTTTGTAATCCGCCTTAATATGCGGAATATCTTCGGGACAAAACTTTTTCATTTGGGCAAATTGGAAGAAGGGAATGTTGAAGAGATCGCACGCATCGGCATTAATGAAATTCATAATTTTTCCTAAAAATCACTGTAATTTTTAACCGCACTTTGGGTGAAATAGCGCTTATCTTCCCAGCGCAACATGGTGAGGCGATTATTCCAAACACAGCCGGTATCGAGGGCATAAATATTCGGTGGCGTGATTTCATCCACTAAGCTCGCCCAGTGGCCAAAAACAATATTTTCGGTTTGATACAGCGGATTGTCTAAAGCAAACCACGGCGCAAGGTTTTCCGGTGCATCCCTAATAGGTAACTTACATGCAAAATCTAAGCGATGATCCCGATAGCAAAAACGCATGCGAGTAAAGGTATTGATAATGTAACGCAGACGATCCAGTCCTTTTAAATTTGGCGACCAACGATCAGGCTGTTCCGAATACATATTTTCAATGAGATAGCGATAATTACCATGGCACAGCACATTCTCCACTTCATTAGCACAGGCTTTGGCGGTTGCCAAATCCCAATCAGGCGAAATACCGGCGTGCGTCATGACGAAATTCAATTGTTCGTGGTGAATCAACAAAGGTTGTTGACGTAGCCAATGGATTAATTCAAAAAAATCCGGTGCGGCAAAAATCGGTGCAACACGATCACGAGGTTTGATTTTTTTAATGCCAAGTGCGGTGGAAATTAAATGTAAATCATGATTACCTAAGACGGTGTAAGCGGCAGTTCCCAAGGATTTAACGAAACGCAGACATTCCAGCGATTTATCACCGCGCGCCACCAAATCACCGGTTAAATAAAGTGTATCTTGTGTTGGGTCGAATTTCACTCGATCCAATAACATCTGCAATTCGTCATAACAACCTTGTAGGTCGCCCACTAAATATGTCGCCATTTTTGACCGCTCTTTTTATTCTTCTGACTCCACCACATCCTCTTTGCTCACCTCTGCCGGCGGGTTATCCGCCAACCAGTTCGCTAAACGGGCATAATCCGCAATGCTAAGATTTTCTGCTCGCGCATTTAAATCGATGTTAAGTGCGGTCAGATTTTCCGGTAAAAATAAGCCGGACAAGGCATTACGCAACGTTTTACGACGTTGATTAAATGCCTGAGAACAGACGCGATTAAGCCAATATAAATCTTTTACCGGATGCGGCAATGTGGCATGCGGGATTAAACGAACCACCGCAGAATCTACTTTTGGCGCAGGTTTAAAGGCACTTGGTGGCACTTCCAACACCGGCATGACTTGGCAGAAATATTGCGCCATGATAGTCAATCTTCCGTAAGCCTTGCTGTTTGGTGCGGCACATAGGCGTTTCACCACTTCTTTTTGCAACATGAAATGCATGTCTTGAATAATGTGATGATATTTAAACAAATGGAACATTAACGGCGTAGAAATGTTATACGGCAAGTTACCAAACACGCGCAGTTTTTGACCTTTCTCTGCCAAATGCTCTTGTTCATAAAGGGAGGAAAAATCAAACTGCATGGCATCGGTTTCGATGACATTGAGTTTTTGATGTAAAAACGGGTGATGGCGTAAGCGTTCCGCCAAATCACGGTCAAGTTCCAATACAGTCAAGCGATCTACCTGCTCCGCAACCGGCTCTGTCAATGCGCCCAACCCGGGACCGATTTCCACTAAAAATTGATTGGCTTGCGGATAAATTGCCGCCACGATATTTTGAATCACATTGTTGTCGTGCAAGAAATTTTGCCCGAACCGTTTACGCGCCGTGTGGCCTAAATGCTTTTTTGAATTCATTGAATAAGATCTTATAAAAATAACGAAAAGTGCGGTGTATTATAAAGCAAAATCCCGACCATTGGGTCGGGATTTCCGTTAATTTATGTATTTAATATTCGCTCGTTTACGCAATGCTTGTACCCAGTCGCGGGCTGAATCTTGCAATTGCTGATTGACGATTTGCTCGTAAGCTTTTTGACGATAAGCATCTTCTGTGCGGTCAGCCTGACGGGTATTGGTCACTTCCAAGATATGCCAGCCGAATTCGGTTTTAAACGGCGCACTAATGACACCTTGTTTTGTTGTACGTACTGCTTTATTAAACGGCCCCACGTACATTTCCGGGAAAGCATAACCTAAGCTACCACCGTTAGCGCCGGATAAATAATCTTTTGAATATTTTAATGCTGCATCAGCAAACGTTGTTTTGCCGGCAAGAATATCCGCACGGATTTGTTCAAGCTGTGCTTTGGCCTGTGCATCGTTTAATAACGGGTTGAGTTTTAACAAAATATGACGCACTTCGTATTGAGTATCCGTCAGTTTCGCCACGTTGCCTTTTGCCTTAGCATCCGCCAACATTTTTTTCGCTAATGCTTCAACCTGTTCACGAGAGACATCAACGCTTTGGCTAATTGCGCGATTACGTACTTCCGACATCATCAGTTGTTGCGCAATTTGTTGACGATATGCCGCATAACTAATGCCTTGATAATCAAGAGCATCAAGCAACTGACCGAATGTTAAACCGTTTTGCGCTGCGATGCCTTCAATAATTTGATCCACTTGCGCATTATTAACGGAGACACCAGATTCTTTTACTGCCTGAGCAACCAAAATATCGTCAATCACTTTATCTAAAGCCGCTTGGCGATTACTTTTCTTCGTTAAAGCACTTTTTACTTGGCTTTCCAATACAGGAACGCCGTTTACTGTCGCAACCACTTTTTCCTCAGCTTGCGCATTTGCAATACATGCCAAAAAACCAAGTGCGACAAACAAAACAGACTTCAAATTCATCTTCGTTAATATTCCGTTATAGGGTTGAAATTGCTGGTTAGATTATCAATTTTAATAAAGGTTCACAAATTTATTTCGTTAATAACGCCACTTCGTAACATTGGTCAAACTTCATGGTACGTACCTGAATATTTTCACTACGACTGGTTGGTACGTTTTTCCCTACATAATCCGCACGAATTGGCAATTCGCGATGCCCTCTATCCACAAAAATCACCAATTCCACTTTTGCTGCACGTCCAAAATCCACTAACGCATCCAACGCAGCACGAATCGTGCGACCGGTAAACAGCACATCGTCCACTAAAATCACTTCTTTATGCTGGATGTTAATAAAATCGGAAGCGCCACTATAAATCGGCACCCGCTCTTCTTGGGTTGGCTCAAGATCATCACGATAAAATGTAATATCCAAATCAAAAGATGGAAGTTCAACTTGCGTTAATTCTTTAATTTTATGTTTAATTAACGCCGCAATTTCCGCGCCACGTCGTTTGATACCGACAATCACCAAATTATCTAACGTATGATGTTTTTCAATGATCTCATGCGAAATACGGGAAATCGTTCTAAAAAACTGATTTTCATCAATAATGATTTTTTCCATAAAGTTAAAGCCACCCATTAAAACAATAAAAATGATATTTAACATAGCATAAATTCCATCGCTTTGCTCATATCAACTCCCCATTTTCTGACCTTAACATTAAGACAAATAAAAGAAAAAGTGCGGTCAGTTTTGGGATTATTTTAAAAAGTAAAAAAATATCGGAAAAATACTTGCTTTTATTTGTGTTCTCTTGCTATTAATTACGCGCTTACACAACATATTTTCAATCTTATTTAGAAGGACAAACTTATGAAAAACGTTGGTTTTATCGGTTGGCGCGGAATGGTCGGTTCCGTTTTAATGGATCGCATGCAGCAAGAAAATGACTTTGCAAATATCAATCCGGTTTTCTTTACAACTTCCCAAGCAGGGCAGCCTGCACCAACTTTCGGTGGCAAAAACGCAGGCACCTTAAAAAATGCATTCGATATTGAAGAACTGAAAAAACTCGACATTATCGTCACCTGTCAAGGCGGCGATTACACCAACGAAGTTTATCCAAAATTAAAATCTACCGGTTGGAATGGCTACTGGGTCGATGCAGCATCTGCACTACGTATGGAAAAGGATGCGATAATCGTATTGGATCCGGTAAACCAACATGTCATCAGCGAAGGCTTGAAAAACGGTGTAAAAACCTATGTGGGCGGTAACTGTACCGTAAGTTTAATGTTAATGGCATTAGGTGGCTTATTCGAGAAAGATTTAGTGGAATGGATCTCCGTTGCGACTTACCAAGCCGCCAGTGGTGCCGGTGCGAAAAACATGCGTGAATTATTAGTGCAAATGGGCGAATTAAACGGTGAAGTGAAAGGCTTATTAGCAGATCCGAATTCCTCTATTTTAGACATTGAACGCGCCGTTACCGCGAAAATGCGCAACAGCGATTTCCCAATTGATAATTTTGGTGCGCCTCTCGCAGGCAGCTTAATCCCTTGGATCGACAAATTATTAGAAAGCGGTCAAACCAAAGAAGAATGGAAAGGCTATGCGGAAACCAATAAGATTTTAGGATTAAGCGACAATCCAATTCCGGTTGACGGTTTATGTGTGCGTATCGGTGCATTACGTTGCCATAGCCAAGCGTTCACCATCAAATTAAAACGCGACATTCCACTGGCAGAAATCGAGCAAATTTTGGCATCACACAACGAGTGGGTAAAAGTGATTCCAAACGACAAAGAAAGCACCTTGCGTGAACTCACGCCGACTAAAGTCACCGGCACATTAAGCGTTCCGGTAGGGCGTTTACGCAAGCTCAACTTAGGGCCGGAATATTTGGCCGCATTCACTGTCGGCGACCAATTATTATGGGGCGCAGCAGAACCAATTCGCCGTATTTTAGTGCAATTAGTAAAATAATCTCTATTTTCTAAAAACAAAGGGCTGTTCAATACAGCCCTTCTTTTTATCTTGGGAAATTAATTAAAACGCACATGGGATTTCATTTTTTCTAATGTCGCATCGCCAATGCCGGACAAACTTGCTAAAGACTAATATATTATAAAAATAACTTATAGTTATAAAAATAAAAAATATAGTCATATTATTTATGTAGAAAATGACCAATGATAGTTGTAAAATTGACCACATATTGTTCAACTCACGGGAGAGAAAAATGAATTACAATTTGAAAAATAGACAAAATGCAATCAACCAAAACTGCTGTACTAATGACGCGTCACCAAAGCTTACAGGTAACCTAACTGGTAACATGGCAAAAGTTGCTATTTCGCTGTTTCTATCAGCCGGTTTTGCTAATGCGGCAGATACGGTTACAGGAGCGGGAAATGGTGTTGCTTACGGTACCGGAAGTAATGCACCGAAGGCTGAAAATGTAGCAATAGGTAAAAAAGCAGTCATAAGTTATTCAAATGGCGCAAGCAATGCAACTGGCGATATTGCCATTGGTAACGACGCGAATATTAACAATTATGCAAGCCAAGGCGGGAGTGTTGCGATTGGTAAAAACGCAAAAATAGAAAATATGGCGGGTGGTCAAGAAGCGTCCTTTGGCTTTGGCCAAACAACATATAGTGGTAATATTTTCTCAAGCGCAAGAATTCCAGCGGATCCAACAAAAGTCGTTGGTAGTGTGGCAATTGGGGATAACACTTTCGCCCGCACAGGTAGCACCATAATTGGCTCTCACAATTACCGAGGTACGCTAGGTGATGTAACGGTGGACAGTAATGCATCTAGGGCATCTAATCTACATGTTTATACAACGAATATCGGGGCGAATAGCTTCATCAACGGTGCTTTTGCAACCAGCACCGGGGTATATAACATCATGTCGAGTGATTATACTGGCGGACGCTTTTCAAACGGGCTTAAAAACTTTGGTGCAACTATTAACGGTTCATTAAATAGTATTGAGTCTTCTTCTGGTGGGTACTACTCCGGTATTGCTAATGCAGTAACAGGATTGGCTAATAGAGTCGCTAATTCAAATGGTGCGTTAGTGTATGGTGCAGGAAATGAAATCACAAACTCTATCCAATCTTTATCAGGTGCACCAAGTGAAGGGGGAAATTCTGCAAACGAACTTTCCCAAGCCTTAAGAAATGCAATAAAAAGTAGTAACAGCGGTGGCTCAACCATGGCTTTCGGCGGTGGAAACAAAGCAGATTACACATTTCGTTCCGCACTTTTAGGTACTAATAATACGCTAACGGGTGTTAAGGGCAATGTAAGTACTGGAAATATGCTTAACGGCCATAAAAATACGGCAAGTAATGTAAGCAATGTGAGCATTATTGGCTCAGAAAATACTATCACCAATTCCCAAAAAAATATTATTGTTGGTGACAAACATAAAATCACCGGCGTTTCCCATAATGTCATCTTAGGTTCTTCTGATGATGAACTTGAAACTACAGTTGAAGATGTGGTCATGATTGGTCATAACGCGAAAGCTAATATTAAAAAATCTATTGCGTTAGGTGAAGGTACTAAAACATTGACAGCATCAGAATCAGCATCAACAAAAGGTATTGATGCCTATGCTAATGAAACATTTACATTCGGCGGTATCAGTAAAACATTGTCGTTTGCAGGTGGCTCAGCCAGCGGTGTAGTTTCCGTTGGGGATGTTGGCAAAGAGCGCCGTATTCAAAATGTAGCGGCCGGTTTGATTTCGGCAACAAGTACCGATGCAATTAACGGTAGTCAGTTGTACAGCGTATTAGAAACACTAGGCTTTAATGGTGTAAAACCTGTTATTGCAGCAGGTAAGAATATTGAAGTAAAAAAAGAAACCAACCCAACAACAACGACGGATGAATATAAAGTTGCACTTAAAGATAATGTAGATGTTAATTCAATAACCACCAAAACAGTAAAAGCTACGGAAAAAGTTGAAGTAGGAAATACAACGATCAAATCTGATGGTTTAACCATCAATAATGGTCCTAAAGTAACATCTACCGGTGTAGACGCTGGCAACAAACGGATTTCCAATGTAAGCGCAGGAGTAAATCCAACTGATGCAGTGAATAAAAGCCAGCTAGACGCCGTAAACCACAGAGTAGGAAATATAGAAAGCAAGCTTAACAATACACGTAAGGAAATGCGTGGAATTGGTGCAAATGTGGCTGCAGGTATCTCATTACCACAATCCAATATACCAGGTAAGTCAATGGTGGCCGTAGCTGTAGGTGCTTATAAAAATGAATCTGCTCTTGCTGTCGGTTGGTCAAATACGTCTAATACTGGTAAAGTAATCATCAAATTAACCGGTACAGCAAATACTGCCGGCGATATTTCCGGTGGTGCAGGTCTAGGCTACCAATATTAACAAAGTAGGCATAGTAGGTTTTTACCCTGCTATGCCTTTATTTTCTTATTCTTAAAGATTAATTAAAGCGCACATGGGATTTCACTTTTTCTAATGTTGCATCGCCAATGCCCGGTACGTTAGATAAATCATCTAGATTTTTAAACTTACCGTTTTTCTCGCGATATTCAATGATCGCTTTGGCCTTCGCTTCACCAATACCGGACAAACTTTCTAATGTCGCCGCATCCGCAGTATTAATATCCACTTTTTTACCTTGCGTCATTTTGGCTTTATTTTCCACCGCACTTTTTTCTTTCGCGGTAGATTTATCTTCCACCTGTGCCGGTTTGTCATTGCGTAATTTGTCTTTTATTGCTTTCTTACCTTCTGCAACTTTTTCTTGAGTAACCTCTTTCGCCTCAGTCAACTTTTCTTTTGTTGCATCTTTAACTTCGCTAAATTTCTCTTT
>OGKB01001768.1_pt1 | contig 10321 bp, 6 predicted proteins | sample 1572351 | NCBI WGS metagenome assembly OGKB01 (sample SAMEA2582088, study PRJEB24529) | metagenome | biome: Human gut stool | place: China | collected 2011
TGTTAGTGTTGCAATTGTACTGAGAGTTATTGCATACATAATCGTAAGCAAATCCTGTAGATACAGCAGCAGTCACGGCTAAGAATGTCATGACAATTATACGTTTTGTAAATTTCATAGATATCATCTCCTTGTTCCTATAAATATATTATACTACTATGAGTCAAATAAAATATGATATTCTATATATATAATATTTGAGAGAGTTAAGGAGGGAAGTAATTAAATGAAAAAGTTATTATTAGCATTACTAGCTATTAGCACAATTGCTTTTAGTTGTCATGCAAGAACATCTGAAATAGTTGGTAAAGGTGAGGGCTACGGTCCTTACAATGGTTGGGTTGTTGCGGACATGTCTATGAATGATGGTGTTGTATCTGAAGTAGCAGCATATTCTATGCGCACATTTAAGGATTATGGACTAGTTCCTGTGGCTTATTGTTCATCTGGTGGAAGCCATTTAGGTACTTATTATCTATTTTATGTAAATCCATATCATGATTCATTAATTATTGGGAGAGAAGCTGGCGTAGCCTCTCATGTTAATCCATTTGCTGCGAAATCGAAACCATTTGATAAAACTGGTGAGTTTATTCGTTATACAGATATGCAAGTTAACCAGGATTTATATAGAAAAATAATTAATGTGGCTAAGGCTGAATTTAATCAATATCAACAAGCGTTAAAGAAATAGAGAATAAGTATTTATATATGCACTATATCCTGTCAGATTTAGATTATAAAGTACTGTCAAAAGCAGTAAATAATTATGAAACGTAATGACCTTATTAAATATATACAACAAGAATACATCTGTGATATCGATTATCCATGGGAAAAATATCCTGACTATGTAGTAATCAGATATAGAGATAATCAAAAATGGTTTGCTGGTATCTTTACTATTACAGGACATCAAGTAGGTTTGGGTACAAATGAACCTATGGATGTAGTCAACCTAAAATGTGAACCTGATTTAATTCCTATCCTAATTCGTGAAAGCGGAGTCTACCCGGCGTATCATATGAATAAAAAATACGGGATCTCGATGGGTATTGAAAGTTATGAAGATATAGAGAAATTTAAAATGCTTGGGGATATGAGATATTAGTTGATGGAGAAACGGTAAATATATACAATTTAAAAAATATTGTTAATAAAGCTTATAGAATGTTTATCAACATTCTATAAGCTTTATTTTCACTCTATAATTATTACATACTATATAAAAGATGTCTTTAAATTTACTCATTTATTCATTGGCATATCCAGTATATGAATATATAATGAAGATATATGTTTGTTATTAATATATTTATAGGTGTATCATGAAAATTTTTGATAATAAGACCTCCATTGTAAGAGATGATTTAATAAAAACAATATCAAAAGGAGATAAGATATCTATTACTGCATCTTTTTTCTCTATATATGCTTTTGAGACCCTTAAGGATCAACTGATAAATTGTGATGAAGTTAGATTTATATTTTCATCTCCAACATTTGTTAAAGAGTCATTACCAAAAGCAAAACGTGAATTTTTTATTCCTAAATTAGAGCGTGAGAAAAATCTATATGGAACTGAATTTGAAGTGAGGCTTCGTAATGAATTAACTCAAAAAAAGATTGCAAAGGAATGTAGTGAGTGGATTAAAAGGAAGGTTTCTTTTAAATCTAATAATTCAAACTCAATGATGAGTAACTATCTAACAGTTGAATCTAAAGAAAATAAATATGCATATACACCGTTAAATGCTTTCTCTACAGTTGATTTAGGTTGTGAGGAAGGAAATAATTTAACAAATTTCGTTACAAAAATTGAATATCCAGAAAGTTTACAATTAATTGACACATTTAATAAGCTTTGGGCGGCTGAAGAAAATTTAGTTGATGTTACTAATGAAGTTATAGATATGATTTCAAATGTATATGAAGATAACTCTCCTGAGCTTATTTATTTTATGACCTTATATAATATATTTAGTGAATTTTTAGAGGATATTTCAGAAGATGTTTTACCTAATGAGGCAACCGGCTTTAAACAAAGTGTTATTTGGAATAAGCTTTATGATTTTCAACGAGATGCTGTTCTAGCTATTATTAATAAGCTAGAGCAATATAATGGATGTATCTTAGCAGATAGTGTTGGTTTGGGGAAAACATTTACTGCATTATCTGTTATTAAGTATTATGAAGGTCGTAATAAAAATGTACTAGTTTTATGTCCTAAGAAACTAGCAGAAAATTGGATGACCTATAGAGGCAATTTAATTAATAATCCATTAGCAGAAGATAAATTAAGATATGATGTTTTATATCATACGGATTTATCACGTACGTCAGGAATGTCAGGTATTGGTTTAGCTATAGATAGAATTAATTGGTCGAATTATGATTTAGTCGTTATTGATGAGTCGCATAATTTTAGAAATGGACCTGGAACGGATAGTAAGAATAGTGGTAAGTTAAATCGCTATACACAATTGATAGAGCGTATTATTAAACCTGGAGTTAAAACTAAAGTATTGATGTTATCGGCAACGCCAGTTAATAATCGATTTAGCGACTTGAAAAACCAACTTGCTCTTGCATATGGTGCAGATTCTGGTGATTTTAGCAAAACTTTGAATTTGAAAAATGATATAGATAATATATTTTCACAAGCTCAGCGAGTCTATAATACTTGGGCTAAATCAGAAGAAGGATATAGGACAACTGAAAATCTTTTGTCTAAGTTAGATTATGATTTCTTTAATATACTTGATCAAGTTACTATAGCAAGATCTAGAAAGCATATTCAAAGTTATTATGATATCGCAGAGATTGGTCATTTCCCTAAACGGTTAAAACCAATTTCTTTACGACCTAAATTAACAGAAACTACAGACCAGGTTAGTTATCAAGCTATTTTCTCTATTTTAGGTCAGTTGAATTTGGCCATATATACTCCATCAGCTTTTATATTACCTTCTCAATTGAAGAAATACCTTGCTGCAGGAGATATTGAAAATATGCAAAGAGGGCGTGAAATTGGTATACAGAAGTTAATGAGTATTAATTTACTTAAACGCATGGAAAGTTCTGTATATTCGTTTATGCTTACGTTAAATAGAATTCTAGCATATTATAATGATATTTCTGATAGAATCAAGTTATTTATGGATGGAGAGAGAGCAGGTTTAAATATTTTGTCGGATTTAACTGAGTTCTCATCTGAGTTTGATGACGATGACCAAAATACGGATTTCTTTACGGTTGGTAAAAAAATTCAAATAAACTTATCGGATATGGATTATATTACTTGGAAGTCTGAGATAGATAAAGATATTGCTCTATTAAATTTATTATTGGATATGGTAAAAGTTATTACTCCAGAGACTGATAATAAACTTTTAAGTCTTATGGACATTATAAGAAAGAAAATTGAGACTCCTATAAATAAAAATAATCATAAAATTATCATATTTACTGCTTTTGCAGATACAGCCGAGTATTTGTATGAGCATGTTACAAAATCATTAGCTACTGAGGTAAATTTAAACGTTGCTCTTGTAACTGGATCAGTTGATGGAAGGACCAATATTCCAAATTTTAAAAGTGATATGAATCATGTTTTGGCTTGTTTTTCTCCAAAATCTAAAGAGTATGAATTAATATATAAAGATGAAAATCAAAATATTGATATCTTAATTGCAACAGATTGTATTTCTGAAGGACAAAATTTACAAGATTGTGATTACTGTATTAATTATGATATTCATTGGAATCCCGTTAGAATAATCCAACGTTTTGGCCGAATAGATAGAATTGGAAGCACTAATGATGTTATTCAATTAGTCAACTTTTGGCCGGATATTGCATTAGATGAGTATATAAACCTGAAATCACGTGTGGAAACACGTATGAAAATTTCTGTAATGACTTCTACTGGCGATGATGATCCTATTAATATTAATGAAGATGGGGATTTATTATACAGAAAAAATCAACTTGAACGGTTACAGAATGAAGTTTTAGATATTGAAGAAATGAATACAGGGATATCTATAATGGACTTAGGATTAAATGATTTTAGAATTGATTTACTACAGTATATGAAGGAGCATTCTAATATTGAACGATTACCAAAAGGTATTAATGCTGTTGTACAAGGTGAAAATCCTGGAATTATATTTGTTCTTAAGAATATCAACACTAATGTAAATATTGATAAACAGAATAGGTTACATCCTTTTTATTTAGTATACATTAGCGATACTGGGAAAGTAATTTCAGACCACTTACATCCTAAAGAAACATTAGATCTATTAAGATATTTAGCAAAAGGAAAGTCTAGTGTAAATGTCAAACTTTCACAGTTATTTAATACGATGACTAATGATGGAAAAGATATGGAGAAGCCATCTTATTTACTACAAAAGACCATACAATCTATTATTAATGTAAAGAAACAAGGTGATGTAGATTCCTTTTTTAAATCAGGAATCACTACATTGAAAGATACATTTATAGATGGGTTGGATGATTTTGAACTCATTTGTTTTATGGTGGTGATGCGATGAATTATTTACCTGAGAAAACAATAGTAAATCAGAAGATTCCAAAAGAAGCATTTTATAAGAATTTAAAGCTTAGTAGTAAATTAAAAAAATCCTTAATTGATGATATTGAATCAATTGTAGTCACACATAGTCTGACTAATAATTCATTGGAGTTTACAAAAGCAACTATTATTGAAGAGATATTGTTAGTTACAATTGGCTTAAAAAGGAATGATTATAATATTAGTCTAATTGAGACAATCTTAAAATCAAATCCTCATAAAATATTGCTAAAATTAAAATTTAATAATCGATTGCAGTATGTATTTTATGAGAAAAAACTCTACAAATCAGAGTGGAAAGAATCTTTTAATCTACATTATGACTGTGATGTTAATAGTCTTGACCAGTTATGGTTATATTTAATCATTCAAGTGCTTGGATTTGAAAAAATTCTTGATAGAAATAAGGCTGTATTTGCTGTATTAGAGGATTATGATAAGATAAAAAAATTGGAAGTATCTATTGACGTATTAGAGCGTAAAATCTATAAAGAAGTTCAACCTAAGAAAAAATTTAGACTCTATCAAGAATTACAACTGTTAAAACAGTCATTGGAGGAATGTATTAATGGATAAGTTAAAAATGCAAACGGCTAATTTAGCAGATGAAAAGTTTAAAAAACTATTAGAATTATTTCCTAATATAGCTACTGAGACGATTGACTCAGAGGGAAATATAGTTAGGGCAATTGACAAAGATATTTTAATTCAAGAAATTAATCATAATGTAGTTGAGGGGCGACAAGAAAGATACCAGTTTACTTGGCCAGGTAAAAAGAAGGCTATTGCACTTGCTAATACTCCTATTAATAAAACATTAAGGCTAAATAAGGAAAAATCAATCGGTAAAGATGGAGCACAAGGGAAAATAGACTCTGAAAATATATATATTGAAGGGGATAATTTAGAAGCATTAAAATTATTACAAGAAACCTATTTAGGAAAAATAAAGGTTATATATATTGATCCGCCATATAATACAGGTAAAGATTTTGTGTATCACGATAAGTTTAGTAGCAGTATAGATGTTTATAGAAGAATTTCATCAGATTACGATGAGATGGGGAATAGATTGTATATAAATAGTACAGCTAATGGTCGATATCATTCTGATTGGTTAAATATGATGTACTCAAGAATTAATATTGCAAGAACTTTATTGGCTGATGATGGATTTATATTTATAAGTATTGATGATAATGAACAGGCTAACTTAAAAAAAATGTGTGATGAGATATTTGGTTCATGTAACTTTGTTGGACAAATAATACCAATAATGAATCCTCGAGGAAGCCAATCTAGTGCTGGTATTGCAGTTAATCATGAATATCTATTGGTATATCAAAAAAGCTCATCAGCTAAATTAAATGGTTTGGCATTAAATGATAAACAGAAAGCTGAATATAATAAATCGGATAGTATAGGGCTATATCGTGAGATCGGTTTAAGAAAACGTGGTGCCGACTCACGTAGGGAAGATTCACCTACTTTATTTTATCCAATTTATTATAATCCTGATACTAATGAGATTTTTTTGGATAAGAAAAAAGGGACATTATCCATCATTCCAAAGCTATCTGATGGAAGTGAAGGTCGTTGGCGGTGGAGTAAAAAAAAGGTCTTAGAGAATAAAGATAAATTGTTAGTTAGGACTGTAAAAAAATCTTCTGGAGACGAAGAATTTGATATATTTGAAAAAGACTATTTAACAATTCAAAAAAGACGTAAAGTAACTTCGTTATGGAATGAAAAGTCAATGAATAATGAATTTGCAACAGAACTTATTAAGAAGCTATTTGATGGAAAAGTAGTTTTTGAATATACGAAACCTATTGATTTAATGAAGAAGATTTTAGATATTGCATCTGATAAAAATGCAATTGTAATGGATTTCTTTTCTGGTTCTGCATCTATGGCACAAGCGGTATTTGAATCTAATACTGACAATAGTTGGAATCAGAAATTTATTATGATTCAAATACCTCAAGAGGTTAAAACGGAGAATAATGAAAAAATAAAGATAACTGATATTGGTAGCCTTAGAATAAAATTAGCGGGTAATTTTATTGAAGAACAATATAATACTAGATTAAAAGATAAGGGATTTAGATATTTTTATATAGATAGTAGTAATATGAAAGATAATTTTTACAATATTGATGAGTATACTCAATCTCTATTGGATGATTATACCTGTAATATTAAGGAGGACAGGAATAATCTAGATTTAGTGATTCAAGTATTATTGGAACTAGGAATACCTCTTTCAGCAAAAATTGATTGTTTGAATATTACACAAAAAGATACCTATGTTATTGAGTCAAATTATCTTATTTTATGTTTTCTAGATGTATTGAACTATGATGACATAGTTTACATTGCTGAAAAGAAGCCTATTTATGCAGTTTTTAAATCATCAAGTTTTAGTAGTGATAGTATGCTAACAAATCTTGAACAGATTTTTAATATGTATAGCCCAGAAACAAAAAGGATGGTTATCTAATTATGCCTAATATTAATTTTAGATTTACAATTCAACCATACCAGACACAGGCTGTAAATAGTGTAGTTAAAGTTTTTGATACACAACCATTTCAAGTTAGCAATAGATTCCGGCGTGATTTAGGAGATACACCATCTCAATCATCCTTATTTATGCCTAATTTTGAAGGTGATGACATTGCTGCAGGTTACGCTAATGCAGACATTACCCTATCTGATGCACAAATATTTAAGAATATTCAATCAATCCAAAAAACAAATAATATTATAGTGGATCAAGATTTAGATAAATCCTTAGGTCAATGCACTTTAGATGTTGAGATGGAGACTGGTACAGGTAAGACATATGTTTATATTAAAACTATGTTTGAGTTAAATAAGTTGTACGGTTGGTCTAAATTTATAATTGTTGTACCATCCATAGCTATACGTGAAGGTGTGTATAAAAGTTTCTCCATGATGGAAAATCATTTTATGGAAACATATCATAAGAAAGCACGAGTATTTATTTATAACTCTAGTAATCTTAGTGAATTGGATTCATTTAGCCGTAGTGCAGATTTACAAGTCATGATTATTAATATGCAAGCCTTTAATAGTTTCGACGCCTCTAAGAATAAAGATGGTCGTGGTGGGAATGAAGCTGCACGTATTATTTTTTCAGAGCGTGATGATTTTGGCTCACGTAGACCTATAGATGTTATTGCTGCTAATAAGCCAATTATAATATTGGATGAACCACAAAAAATGGGGGGCAAAAAAACACAAGATGCCTTGAAGCAATTTAACCCACTTTTTACTTTAAACTACTCTGCTACTCATAAGGATAAACATAATTTAGTGTATGTATTAGATGCTTTAGATGCATATAATAGTAAGTTGGTAAAGAAAATTGAAGTCAAGGGCTTTGATTTAGAAAATTTAAAAGGTACTGATCAATATTTATATTTATCCGAAATAATACTTTCACCAAAAGTTCCGCCTAGAGCAAGAATTGAGTTAGAAATAAAATATGATAAGTTCATAAAAAGAGAGACTAGAGTTGTTGATGTAGATGATAATTTATATGTGTTGTCTAAGGAGTTAGAACAGTATAAGGGTTATCATATTAATGAAATTTCTCCAGGTGGGCTATCTGAAAATGATTTAGGTTATATATCTTTTACTAATGGTATAAAACTCTATGTAGGTGAAGTACAAGGTAATATTTCAGAAAAAGATATTCGCCGTGTACAAATTAGAGAGACTATTCGTTCACACTTCAAAAAGGAAGAGTTTCTATTTTCAAGAGGCATAAAGACTTTATCTTTATTTTTTATTGATAAAGTCGAAAACTATCGTAAATATAATGAGGCTGGAGAAGAAATAAATTCCGAATATGGTGATATATTTGAAGAAGAATATAATCATATTTTGAAAGAGTATATCTCAACAGGTAATACAGCATATGGTGATTACTTAAAGGCTATAGAGGTAAGTAATACGCATACTGGTTACTTTAGTGTTGATAAAGATGGGCGGAAGGTTAATAGTAAGACTACTAGAGGCTCAGATATAACAGACGATGTATCTGCATATGACTTGATAATGAAACATAAGGAGCGATTACTTTCATTCGAAGAACCTGTAAGATTTATATTCTCCCATTCTGCATTACGTGAAGGCTGGGACAATCCAAATATATTTCAAATTTGTACATTAAAACAAGGTGGTACTAGTACTACTAATAAGCGTCAAGAGGTTGGACGCGGATTACGTATTTGTGTTGATCAAATTGGTAATAGAATGGATTATAATCTTTTAGGAGCTGAATTTGAAGAAATTAATCAATTAACTGTTATAGCCAGTGAAGGTTATAAAGATTTTGTTTCATCTTTACAAAGAGAAATTACGGATGTCCTTTATGAGCGTCCAACTAAAGCATCTATTGAGTACTTTGAAGGTAAGATAATTGGTACTGATGATAATAAAAAGACTATTACAAAAGAAGATGCTACATGTATTTATTTCTATCTAGTACAAAATAAATATATTGATTCTAAAGGTACTATATTACAATCGTATTATGATGATAAAGATAATGATTGTTTACAACCACTTGAGCCTGATTTAGTGGAGCATACAGTGGATATTCATAAATTAATTCAAGGAATTTACAATCCACGCATACTTGAAGAAATGGTAGCAAATGCAGATACTACTAAAATTAAAGAAAATTCACTTAATGATAACTTTTATAAACAAGAATTCCAAAAGTTGTGGAAATGTATTAATCGTAAATATACATATACAGTAGATTTTGATAGTACGGAGCTAATTAATAAATCGATTAATCATATAGATAATCATTTATTTGTTACTACTTTACAATATACTGTGACTACTGGCATTCAAGATAATGTATTGAGTACAGAGGTACTAAAGTCGGGACAAGCTTTTAAAGAGTCTAATATTGAATCTCAAAAACTGACTAGTTCTATAAATAGCTCTATAAAATATGATTTGATAGGAAAAGTTGCTACTTTGACAAACCTAACGAGAAAAACGGTTGTAAAAATTTTGAAATCTATAAATCCAGATAAGTTTGCTTTGTTTAAGATGAATCCAGAAGAGTTTATATCAAAAGTTAGTTCGTTAATTAATGAACAGAAAGCAACTATGATTGTTGAAGATATAACCTATAATTTGACAGATAAAGTTTATGAATCTGAAATATTTACAGCGGAAAAATATAAGGACTATACAAAAGCTATTAAATCAAGTAAGCATATTCAAGACTATATTTTTACAGATGGTTTAGCAGAGAATTCTGTAGAGAATCGATTTGCTAAATCGCTTGAGCTAGATAGTAAAGTTGTCGTATATGCAAAATTACCTCGAGGGTTTAAAATTCCTACTCCAGTTGGAAATTACACACCTGATTGGGCAATTGCTTTTGAGAAAGATAGTGTTAAGCATATTTTCTTTATAGCAGAAACGAAAGGTGATATGAGTTCATTAAGTTTAAGACCTATTGAACAAGCAAAAATCTCTTGTGCAAAGAAACTTTTCTCTAATCTATCTAATCAAGATTTGGTATATCATGAAGTTGATTCATATGAGAACTTAATGGCTGTTATGGAGTCTATTTAAAAGTATACAGAATTCTTATGACATCTTAGTTGATGGTGCATGGTTATGGGAAGAATATATTAATATATTATTAAGTTCTCACTT
>OGKB01001770.1_pt1 | contig 10311 bp, 5 predicted proteins | sample 1572351 | NCBI WGS metagenome assembly OGKB01 (sample SAMEA2582088, study PRJEB24529) | metagenome | biome: Human gut stool | place: China | collected 2011
CGAAGGCTTTGATCCGTCACATATTGCTTTGCGTGATATACGTATCGGGCTCGATTCGATGTATTATCGCGGGCGTAATATGAATGCTGTCATCCGTGAGTTTTCGATGAACGACCGGTCCGGGTTAAGTGTCACTTCACTTACCGGGCGTGTGTTTGCCAATGATACTGTCATCCGGGTGCCGGACTTGAAACTGTTGACACCCCATTCTGAAATAAATTTTACGGCACAGACCTATTGGGAGTTGGTGAATATTCCTACGACCGGACGGCTGACCGCACGCTTTAATGCGATGATCGGGAAGCAGGATGTTCTGCTTCTTGCCGGTGGGTTGCCTGATAGCTTCAAGGAGGCCTATCCTTTCCGCCCTTTGGTGATACGTGCCGGTACGGAGGGCAATCTGAAAGAGATGCAGATCACTCGTTTCAGCGCTGAGTTACCCGGAGCTTTCTCACTTTCGGGAGGTGGGGAGTTGCTGAACCTGACTGATAGTGTGGAGCGGTCGGCTGTTATCGACCTGAGAATGCAGACCCAGAATCTTAATTTCCTGACAACTCTGGGTGGAACAAGGGCGGACAGTTCTCTTGTTATCCCTAATCAGATGTCGCTTGTCGCAAAAGCCCGGATGAAAGGTCCGCAATATATGGCGCAACTCTTGCTGAAAGAGGGTGAGGGATCACTGAGTGTAGATGCGGCTTACAATGGAAGTACCGAGGCTTATCGGGCCGATCTGAAGGTGGAAGCCTTGCAGCTCCATCATTTCCTGCCTAAAGATTCGATTTATGAACTGACTACATCGGTAGCAGCAGTAGGCAGGGGAATCGACTTTACTTCTTATCGTACGGTTGCTTCACTGAAAGCCTCGTTGGAGTCACTCCATTACGGACGTTACCGTATTTCGGGAATTGAAGTGACCGGTGATGTTAAGAATGCACTTGCCACAGCCCATGTGGTTAGTGACAACCGGTTGTTGAAGATGAACGCCAATGCCGAATATCATCTTGCCAAACCCTACATGGACGGAAAGGCTGATTTGGATGTTACCCAACTCGACTTGTACGAACTGGGTATTGCTCCCAAACCCTTGAAGCATCCTTTAGCTTTTAATTTTACAGCAGAGGCCCGTCGTGACCGTATTTTCACCCATCTTACGGCTGGTGATATGAAACTTAACCTTTCGGCACGTTCCAGTCTGGACAAGTTGATTGAACAATCTACTCACTTTGCCGATGTGCTGATTGAGCAGATTGATAAAAAAGAGCTTGATCATGGAGAATTGCGTAAGGCGTTGCCTACTGCCATTTTTTCGATGTCTGCCGGTAAAGAAAATCCCCTGGCATATTATCTGGCAACAAAAGATATTGCTTTTCATGATATGGGTGTGAAGTTTGGCACCGCTCCCGATTGGGGTATCAACGGAAAAGCTGCTATTCACGCATTGAAGATGGATACCCTGCAATTAGATACGATTTACTTTACTGTCAAACAAGATACGACTCGCATGAGTTTGCATGGAGGAGTCATCAACGGACCCAAGAATCCGCAGATTGTATTTAAATCGAGTATTGCCGGAGAAATACGCAACGATGATGCAGAACTCACGTTGCGCTATGAAAATGATAAAGGAGAAACCGGTGTACTTTTCGGTGTGAATGTCCGTCCATTGGTTGAGGGAAGTGGAAAAGGGGAGGGACTTGCTTTCACGCTGATACCGGAGAACCCCATTATCGCTTTTCGGAAGTTCCACTTCGTAGACCGGCACAACTGGATATATCTTCATAAAAACATGCGTCTGTATGCCAATGTCGATATGGTAGATGATGAAGATATGGGATTCCGAATGAAATCCAACCAGAGTGACACCGTGTCATTGCAGAATATTGACGTGGAGTTGCAACGCATCCGGCTGGCTGAGATCAGTAAGGTACTTCCTTACCTTCCTGATTTGTCCGGTCTCTTCTCGGCTGAGGCCAATTATGTGCAGACAGCTACTTCTTTGCAGGTATCTGCCGAGGCCAGTATCGATGAACTGACTTATGAGCACCAACGTATCGGAGACGTTGCACTTGGGGTAACGTGGCTTCCGGGTGAAAGAGGGAAACATTACATCAGTACTTATCTGACCCATGAGGGTGAGGAAATTCTGATGGCCGACGGTTCGCTTCATCCCTCGGTAACCGGTAAGGACAGTATCGAGGTAAATGCCACAATGGAGCATTTCCCGCTAAAGATAGCCAATGCTTTTGTACCGGATCAGGTTGTTAACCTTTCGGGTGATATGGATGGTGGACTGCATATAACCGGAGATACGGATCAGCCATTGGTCAATGGTAACTTGATTCTGGACAGCGTGTCGGTCTTCGCCCGTCAGGCGGGAGCAAGGTTTACGTTCGACAACCGTCCCGTACAGATTAAGAACAGTCGTTTGATGTTCGACAAATTTGCTATTTTTACCACCAGTAAGAATCCTTTCACGATTGATGGTACAGTCGATTTTCGCGATTTGAGCAGTCCTAAAGTGAATCTGTCGATGTTGGCGGAAAACTACATGCTGCTCAACGCTCCCCGTACTAAAGAGAGTCTGGTATATGGAAAAGTGTTTGTGGACTTTAATGCAACTTTGCGTGGTCCGGTGGATGCGTTGGTGATGCGTGGCAATATGAACCTGCTGGGCAATACGGATGTCACCTATGTCTTGATGGATTCGCCGCTCACTGTGCAAGACCGGTTGGGGGACTTGGTTACTTTTACTTCTTTCAGTGATACGACCACCGTACAGAAAGAAGAAGCTCCTGTCGTGTCACTTGGCGGACTCGATATGATTATGACTGTGCAGATTGATCCCGGAGTCCGGTTGAAAGCGGATTTGAGTGCTGACCGCAGCAGCCGGGTCGAATTGCAGGGAGGAGGTAATCTGAGCATGCAATATACTCCACAAGGAGACTTATCTCTTTCAGGACGATATACCCTTACGGGGGGAATGATGAAATATGCCCTTCCTGTGATTCCGTTGAAAGAATTCAATATAAACAATGGCAGCTATGTAGAATGGACGGGAAACCCGATGGACCCGATGCTAAACCTGAAAGCCACCGAGCGCCTTCGTGCTTCGGTAGGCAGCGAAAGCGGACAGTCGCGTATGGTTAACTTTGACGTGTCGATTGTCGTAAAGAATCGTTTGGATAACCTTTCGCTGGCTTTTGAAATTGATGCACCCGATGATGCAGAAGTGCAGAATCAGTTGGCTTCTATGAGTGCTGACGAACGTGGGAAGCAAGCCATTGCCATGCTGGCTACCGGACTCTACCTTGCAAATTCCGGGAGTTCCGGAGGTGGCGGACTGAATATGGGATCGGCACTAAACAGTATACTTTCCAGTCAGATCAACGCATTGGCGGGTAATTTGAAGAATGCCAGTTTCTCGATGGGGGTAGAAGACCATGATGCTGCCGATGCAGGAGGAAAGCGTACCGACTATAGTTTCCGTTATTCACAGCGTTTCTTCAACGATCGTTTCCAGATAGTGCTTGGCGGCAAGGTATCTACCGGTGCACAAGCTACAAATGATGTTGAATCGTTTATCGATAATATTTCTTTGGAATATCGTCTCGATACATCCGGAACCCGTTACATCCGTCTTTTCCATAATAAGAATTATGAAAGTGTGCTTGAAGGAGAAATTACGGAGACCGGTATCGGTCTGGTACTGCGTAAGCGTATCGACAGATTAAGTGAGTTGTTTATTTTCCGTAAAAAGAAGAAGACGTCTCCTGATACACAGAAGGCTTCATCAACCGGTGAAGCACATCAGTAATTGATTAATAAAAGAGATTAAAATAGGATGATACGTAAAAAGATATTTCATATATTTCTTGGCACCATACAAGCCGGTTTGGTAATGCTGCTTTTGGGAGCTTGTTCTACGACCAAACATTTGCCCGAAGGAGAAGTGCTTTATACCGGATCGAAAACTATTATTGAAAACCGTCCGCAGGCACCTTTGACGGACGATGCCCTGACAGAACTGGATGCTGCGCTCGAAAAGGCTCCCAGTACAAAGGTGTTGGGATTCATTCCTATCCCTTTTAAAATGTGGGCTTACAATAGTCTGGTTCATTATAAGAAAGGATTCGGGCGCTGGCTCTTTAATCGATTTGCCGCCAATCCTCCCGTATTCATTTCTACTGTTAATCCGGAGATACGTGCCAAGGTGGGTACTAATTTGCTGCACGATTATGGATACTTTAATGGTACGGTCCGTTATCAGACTCTGCCGGACAAGAAAGACAGCCTGAAAGCAAGCATACGTTATACGGTTGACATGAAAGACCCTTATTATATTGATACGGTTTATTACACTCGTTTCAATCCGCGTACGTTGAGAATCATGGAGAGAGGGCGACGAGGTTCGCTGTTGACACCGGGCGAACAGTTCAATGTGAGTGATCTTGATGAAGAACGTAGCCGTATCAGCGCTTTGCTGCGTAACCGGGGATATTTCTATTTTCGTCCGGATTACATGAAATATCAGGCGGATACTCTGTTGAATCCCGGACATGTCAGTCTCCGGCTGATACCTGTACCCGGGCTTCCGGAAGCAGCCCAACGCCCATACTATGTAGGGAAGACATCGGTTTATCTGTATGGAAAGGGTGGAGAAGTGCCTAACAGCACACTTGAATACTGTGGACTTGACATTCATTATTATAAGAAAATGCAGGTGCGTCCGAATATGCTTTACCGTTGGCTGAATTATCAGGCATATGTCCGCAATGATTCTTTACGTAACTCCGCCCATAGCCGCTTGTATAGCCAATACCGGCAGACACGTATTCAGGAACGTCTTTCACAATTGAGTATTTTTCGTTATCTCGATCTGCAATATATACCTCAGGACTCTACGGCAACATGTGACACACTGAACGTACGTTTACAGGCTACATTTGATAAACCGTATGATGCCGAACTGGAATTTAACCTGACGACCAAGAGTAACAACCAGACCGGGCCGGGGGCATCTTTCGGGCTGACTCGTTACAATGTATTCGGTGGGGGAGAAACGTGGAATGTAAAATTGAAAGGTTCTTATGAATGGCAGACCGGGCAGAATAAAGGAAGTTCATTGATGAATAGCTGGGAGATGGGAGTGTCTACGGCTTTGACTTTCCCCCGGGTGGTATTTCCTTCTTTCGGAGGACGTGAATATGACTTCCCGGCAACAACTACTTTCCGTTTGTATATCGACCAGCTGAACCGTGCCAAATATTATAAACTATTGGCGTTCGGGGGGAATGCTACTTATGATTTTCAGCCGACTCGTACCAGCCGTCACAGCCTGACACCCCTCCGGGTGACTTTCAATGTGCTGCAACATACAACAAAAGCTTTTGAAGAGATAGCCGAACAAAATAAGGCATTGTACCGCAGTTTACAGAATCAGTTTATTCCGGCCATGGAATATACTTATACGTTTGATAACGCAGCTTTGCGCGGGGTGCGTAATCCTATTTGGTGGCAGACTACGTTTACTTCTGCCGGAAATATCACTTCCGGCATTTACCGTATTTTCGGACAGAAGTTTAGCCAGAAAGACAAAAAGTTGTTTGGTGTTCCTTTTGCTCAATTTTTAAAGGTGAACAGTGATTTCCGTTATACTTGGAAGATCGACAAGAATCAGTCCATAGCCAGTCGTGTTGCAGGAGGAATTATCTGGGCTTATGGCAATACTAATACGGCCCCTTACAGCGAGCAGTTCTATATCGGAGGTGCCAATAGTGTACGTGCTTTTACTGCACGGAGCATTGGTCCGGGTGGATTTCGTCCCACGAAAACATCCAAGGGGCTTTATCTGGACCAGACCGGAGACATCCGTATGGAGGCTAATGTAGAATATCGTTTCCGCATTTATGGTGACTTGCATGGTGCTGTCTTTTTGGATGCAGGTAACGTCTGGATGTTACGTAAAGATGATGAGGCGCCGGAGAAGCAATTGCGCTGGAAGACTTTCGGTAAACAGATTGCTTTGGGAACGGGTACCGGTTTGCGCTATGATCTCGATTTCCTTATTTTGCGTTTGGATTGTGGCGTACCTTTGCATGACCCATACGATACAGGAAAGAAGGGATATTACAATGTGACCGGTTCTTTCTGGAAAGGGCTGGGGGTACACTTTGCTGTAGGTTATCCGTTCTAAAATAGTCGATGGCGATGAACGGAGTAAGAAAATTCTTCATACTTCGTTCTTCATTCTTCATTCTATTTTGTACTTTTGCAACGATATCTGATGAGACACATCACTAACCTTTTAATATTCACAGTTATGAAACCAACATTATTTGTGCTTGCTGCCGGCATGGGCAGTCGTTACGGAGGATTGAAACAATTGGACGGACTGGGTCCTAACGGCGAAACTATCATGGATTACTCTATCTACGATGCTATTCGTGGTGGATTTGGTAAAGTTGTATTCGTTATCCGTAAAGATTTTGAGCAGGATTTCCGTGATAAGATTCTGAGCAAATACGAAAATCATATTCCGGTGGAACTTGTGTTCCAGGCATTGGATAACCTGCCCGAAGGCTTCACTTGTCCTGCCGACCGTGTAAAACCCTGGGGTACTAACCATGCTGTCCTGATGGTAAAGATGTTATCAAGGAACCATTTGCCGTTATCAATGCCGATGACTTCTACGGACGTGACAGCTTTGCTGTATTGGGTGCCGAACTGTCTAAGATGGACGGTAAAAAGAACGACTACTGCATGGTAGGTTACCGTGTAGGAAATACGCTTTCAGAAAGCGGATCTGTAGCCCGTGGCGTTTGCGAGACAAATCCGGAAGGTTATCTGACTACTGTGGTAGAGCGTACTGCCATCGAACGTATCGACGGTAAAGTATCATTTAAGGACGAAAACGGTGAAATGCAGACAATCGGTGATAACACTCCGGTTTCAATGAATATGTGGGGATTCACTCCCGACTATTTTGCTTATTCGGAAGAGTACTTCAAAGAATTCCTGAAAGAAAACGAAGGAAACCTGAAATCAGAATATTTCATTCCGTTGATGGTAAACAAGTTGGTGAACGAAGGCACTGCTCGTGTGAAAGTTCTGGATACTACAAGCAAATGGTTCGGCGTGACTTATGCAGCCGATCGTCAAGGTGTAGTAGATAAGATCCAGGCATTGGTAGATGCAGGTGAATATCCTAACAAACTGTTCTAAAGCTAATTTGCTCATTTCTATAATGTAGATTTTGAAAGGGACGTCTTTGTGAAGATGTCCCTTTTTAATATCAAGCCGGATCACACCTCTTCTGTGTGATTCCTTCCGATGAACTTTAAATCACCATTCGGGTTATGATGGTAAAGATTGTCAATTTGTCAAAGTGTCAAATTGATAATATGATTTCTCTATATCTCGTTTTTTCGGACTGCAATCCGATAAGGTTCATAAAAACGGCTTACAGGCAAATATCCGTTTGCGCTTTTGATTTTGTTTCATTCATAATGGCGGTAAATGGAAAGGAAGTATGACCTTCCTGTTTCTAAATCTTTTCTTCGAGGAGTTTTGCCTACTCTTTTGATACTTTGTAAAGGGCGACCGAAGAAAGGCAAGCAGGAAAAAATCAGTTGCTCTCGCCACCCGATTATCGTTACAATATATGTAATCTGCCAAAACATATAGAGATATTCAGAAAAGAAGTAAGCATTTCCCGAAAATGCTTACTTCTTTTCACCCGAATGCTTACTTCTTTTGGGGTAAATGCTTCCTTCTTTCCGAGAAAACAAAGGTGCAATCGGCTAAAAATCCCGGCTTTTCTGTAGAAAAAATCTTTTACTTGGCTCTGTTCTTCTGCTTTGACCCGGAAATGAAAAGGGCTTGTAAGTGAAACCTGCAATTCTGTGTCTTTTTGATCTATATGTTTAGGAATGGGTGTCAATTCCTAATTATATTCCTTTTTTCTTTTCTATTGAGTTTTCTGTGTAGCCGGATATTTATTGCTGTTTCCGAAGATGCATATTTATATAGATTTTTTTTCGCAGTCTGCATAATTGAGTATCTTTGTTGCCTCAATTCCCTTATTTATAGAAAGAAGTGATTTCAGTAGAAGGATTAACAGTAGAATTTAACGCCACACCATTGTTTGAGGACGTTAGTTATGTCATCAATAAGAAAGACCGCATAGCCCTGGTGGGTAAAAACGGTGCAGGAAAATCAACGATGTTAAAGATCCTGGCCGGACTGCAAAGTCCGACACGGGGTGTTATAGCTATTCCGCGTGATGTAACGATCGGCTATCTGCCGCAGGTGATGATTCTCGCCGATAACCACACTGTGATGGAAGAGGCAGAACTGGCATTTGAACATATTTTCGAGCTTCAAGCCGATTTGGAGAGGATGAATCAGGAGTTAGCCGACCGCACTGACTATGATTCGGAAGAGTATCATAAACTTATTGACCGTTTTACGCACGAGAACGACCGTTTTCTAATGATGGGAGGGACTAACTTTCATGCAGAGATAGAACGTACCCTCTTAGGATTGGGCTTCAGTCGGGATGACTTTAATCGTCCTACCAGTGAATTCTCCGGTGGATGGCGTATGCGGATCGAGTTGGCAAAACTTTTGCTCCGTAAACCGGATGTACTGCTGCTCGATGAACCTACCAATCATTTGGATATTGAGAGTATCCAATGGCTGGAGAATTTTTTATCTACCCGTGCCAATGCGGTAGTACTGGTCAGCCACGACCGGGCCTTCCTGAATAATGTAACTACCCGTACCATCGAAATAACCTGCGGACAGATATATGATTACAAGGTGAAGTACGATGAGTTTATTGTTCTGCGTCAGGAGCGTCGTGAACAGCAGCTGCGCGCTTACGAGAATCAGCAGAAGCAGATTGAAGATACAGAGGCTTTCATTGAGCGTTTCCGATATAAAGCAACTAAGGCCGTACAGGTTCAGAGTCGTACGAAGCAGCTGGAAAAGATAGAGCGGATCGAAGTGGACGAAGTGGATAACTCAGCGTTGAGGCTTAAGTTTGTCTGCTCCAGCCGTAGTGGCAACTATCCTGTGATCTGCGAAGATGTGAAGAAAACTTATGGATCGCATGTTGTCTTCCATGATGTCAATCTGACCATCAATCGTGGCGAGAAGGTTGCTTTTGTGGGAAAGAACGGTGAAGGTAAGTCTACCCTTGTGAAATGTATCATGAGCGAGATTGATTATGAAGGCAAGCTTACCTTGGGACATAATGTACAGATAGGTTATTTTGCACAGAATCAGGCACAGATGCTTGACGAGAACCTGACTGTTTTCGATACGATCGACCGGGTGGCAGTGGGAGATATCCGTCTCAAAATACGCGATATACTGGGAGCCTTCATGTTTGGTGGTGAAGCCTCGGATAAGAAGGTAAAAGTGCTTTCGGGGGGGGAGCGCACCCGGCTGGCAATGATAAAATTATTGTTGGAACCTGTGAACTTCCTGATACTCGACGAGCCTACCAATCATTTAGATATGCGTTCGAAGGATGTATTGAAAGAGGCCATACGCGAATTTGACGGTACAGTAATTATTGTCAGTCATGACCGTGATTTCCTGGACGGACTTGCGACTAAAGTATATGAGTTCGGTGGTGGTGTAGTGAAAGAGCACTTGGGAGGTATCTATGATTTCCTTCAAAAGAAAAAAATAGAGAACCTGAACGAACTTCAGAAAAACAATCCTTTGTCTGTCTCACCTACAGGCGGTAAGAAAGAGGAAGGAGCTGAAGAGGGGGTGTCCGAAAATAAACTGTCCTACGAAGCACAGAAAGAATTTAATAAGAAGATAAAGAAACTGGAGCGCCAGGTGGCAGACTGTGAAGCTGCCATCGAACAAACAGAATCGGCTATAGCTATCCTTGAAGAGAAGATGGCTACACCCGATGGTGCTTCGGATATGTCACTTTACGAACAACACCAGAAGTTGAAACAACAACTTGACCACACGGTGGAAGAGTGGGAACGTGTTTCAATGGAGCTGGAGGAGATGAATGAAAAATAATAGTTTTTTAAGTGTATGAAAGTAATTAAGTATTTACCAATCCTTGCAATCTGTTGTATGGCGACAGGATGCAACAGTAAGAAAGAGGCCGTACTTACGTCCGGCATTGACCTTGCCAACCTTGACACAACTGCCCTGCCGGGCACCAGTTTCTATCAGTACGCTTGTGGCGGATGGATGAAAAACCATCCTCTGACAGACGAATATTCGCGTTTCGGTTCGTTTGATATGCTTGCCGAAAACAATCGCCGGCAATTGCGC
>OGKB01001777.1_pt1 | contig 10280 bp, 11 predicted proteins | sample 1572351 | NCBI WGS metagenome assembly OGKB01 (sample SAMEA2582088, study PRJEB24529) | metagenome | biome: Human gut stool | place: China | collected 2011
TAAACTTTCGACGAACGGAGGGGGCTCCTTTAATTAACTGGAGATCCTCAGGTGCGAAGAGAACCACATTCATATGTCCGATGTAGTCTGAGAGGCGAGCTTGTTTTAAGTGATTGACTTTAGTCACACGCCCTTTTGGCGTTAAATCAATTTCTAGAGGAATAGAACCTGTTTTTTTCTGTAGCAAGCCAGAAAGATGGAGTTGCTCGTCATCAAAATGAATGAGATTTTTATCTGTCCGAGTCCGATGACTACGTGTCAAGGCCAAGAAATAGATTGCTTCTAGAATATTGGTTTTTCCTTGTGCATTTTGACCTAGAAAGATATTTAATTTTGGATTGAAATCAATTTTTGCCTCTTTATAGTTTCGAAAGGTTTTAATTGTTAAATGTTGGAGCCACATAGTTATCTTCCTGGAAAACGTGGAGCTTGTTTGGTCTTAGGTGATGAAGAAGTTTTTTGTTTTTCTTTCTTGACACCTTTATTCATCTCTTTGACAAGTTTAGCAATTCGCTCTTTCTCAATCTTGTCTGCTTGATATTCTTCTTGCTCTTTTAAACTTGGTTGTGTCAAGGTGATGTCAACCTTTAAATCAGGAATGTCAATTGTATCTCCAATACGGATTTTTTTCCCACGTCTACTTTCTAACTCACCATTAAAGTAAACTTGATGCTCTATTAAAAAGGCTTTGATAGCACCGCCGCTTTGTATAATTCCAAGCTCTTTTAGGAGGGCTTGGAGCGTGATAAATTCTTCAAATAATTTGTATTCCATAATTCACCTCAATCTTTGGTATTATACCATATTTTCCTTGAAATAGCTGAAGGAAAGTTAGTTGAAATGAAAACGGTTTTACTCTTTAAAGCTATAAAGAGAACAAGAAAAATTTTGATTTTCGTGGTATAATAGAACTCTATATGTAAGGAGGTAAGGTATGGAATTGGTGCCTGGAATTTCAGCACATTTTGTTCAATCCAAAAAGTTTAAAACAAATAAAATTACTATTCGTTTTACTGCTCCCTTATCTCTTGAGACAATAGCAGGACGCATGTTAAGTGCAAGTATGTTGGAGACGGCAAATCAAGCTTACCCAACATCACAAGCATTTCGCAGATACTTGGCAAGTTTATATGGAACAGATATTTCTACAGGTGCTTATCGTAGGGGACAGGCACATATTCTTGATCTAACATTTACCTATGTGAGAGATGATTTTTTAAGTAAAAAGAATGTCTTGACTTCTCGAATTTTGGAATTGGTGAAACAGACTTTATTTTCCCCCTTAGTTCAAGATGGTGCTTTTGAGCCAGCCTTATTTAAAATTGAAAAAAAACAATTATTGGCTAGTTTAGCTACTGATATGGATGATTCATTTTATTTTGCTCATAAGGAGTTGGATAGCTTGTTCTTCCATGATGAGCGTCTTCAATTGAGATACAGTGATTTACGAAATAGCATTTCAAATGAGTCTCCGGAAAGTAGCTACACGTGCTTTCAAAATGCTCTGAAAAATGATCGTATTGATTTCTTTTTCTTAGGTGATTTCAACGAAGTAGAAATTACAGAATCACTGAAGTCATTACCCTTTACAGCTAGAGAGAACGGCGTCACTATCCAGTACCATCAATCTTATTCGAATGTTCTACGAGAAGGAATGTTTCAGAGGAATGTTGGGCAATCTATTTTGGAATTAGGCTATCATTCTCCTGTAGAATATGGTGATGATGAGCATTTGCCCATGCTTGTTATGAATGGTCTGTTGGGTGAATTCGCACATTCGAAACTCTTTACAAATGTTCGTGAAAATGCTGGAATAGCCTATTCAGTCTCTAGTCAATTGGATTTGTTTAGTGGTCTGTTAAGGATGTATGCGGGTATTGATAGAGAAAATCGAAATCAGGCTAGAAAAATGATGAATCATCAATTGCTAGATCTGAAAAAGGGTAACTTTACAGATTTTGAACTTGAACAAACCAAGGAGATGATTCGACGATCTTTGTTGATGGCTCAAGATAATCAACAGACCCTGGTTGAAAGAGCCTATTTGAATGCTCTATTGGGGAAATCAAGCTTTGATATTGATCGATTGGTGGCAAAATTAGAGAGTGTTGATAAAGAAGCTGTATGTAAAGTTGCCAACAGTTTGAAGTTACAAGCGATTTACTTTATGGAAGGAGTAGAATGACAAAGGTTACTTTTGAAGAAAAATACTATCCTGCTGTAAAGGAAACAGTCTACAAAACACAATTGTCAAATGGATTGACAGTTTCTTTACTCCATAAGCAAGATTTCAATGAGGTTTATGGGATTGTAACGGTTCAATTTGGTTCTGTAGATGCAACTTATACAAGCTTGGAAAAAGGTTTACGTCATCATCCAGCAGGAATTGCACATTTTCTTGAACATAAATTGTTTGAAAGAGAAAATTCTGAGGATATGATGGCAGCTTTTACTCGATTAGGTGCGGACAGTAATGCCTTTACAAGCTTTACTAAGACCAGCTATCTTTTTTCAACAATTGACCATCTATTAGAGAATTTAGATATGCTAAATGAGTTAGTCGGAGATGTTCATTTTACAGAAGAGTCTGTTTTGAGGGAACAGGCTATTATCCAGCAAGAACGAGAGATGTACCAAGACGATCCAGACTCACGTTTATTTTTTGCAACATTAGCCAACCTTTATCCTGATACTCCTTTAGCAACAGATATTGTTGGAAGTGAAAAATCAATTTCTGAGATTCAGGTTTCAAATTTAAAAGAGAACTTTACAGAGTTTTACAAACCTGTCAACATGTCATTGTTTTTAGCTGGAAATATTGATGTAAAAGTTGTAGAGGAATACTTTTCGAAAAAGGAAAAGAAGACTTTAGAACAGTTTACAGTTACAAAAGAGAAACTACCCTTGCAGCCTGTGAAGCAAACAGATAGTCTTCGGATGGAAGTTTCTTCACCCAAACTTGCTGTTGCGATTAGAGGTAATGGGCAAATAACAGAAGCTGAGTCTTATCGTTACAATATTTTATTGAAAATACTATTTACGATGATGTTTGGCTGGACCTCAGATCGTTTTCAAAGGTTATATGAGTCTGGGAAGTTAGATGCGTCATTGTCACTTGAGGTTGAAGTCAACAGTCGCTTTCATTTTGTGATATTGACAATGGATACCAAAGAGCCTGTTTCTCTGTCGCATCAATTTCGTAAAGCGATTCGTCAGTTTAGTAGTGATACGGATATTACAGAGGAACATTTAGATCTTGTTAAGAGTGAGATGTTTGGGGAGTTTTTCAGTAGCATGAACTCCTTGGAATTTATTGCAACTCAATACGATCCGATGGATCGCGGAGAAACAATTTTTGATTTTCCAAAAATTTTACAGGAAATTACTTTGGAGGATGTTCTATAAGCTGGACATCGTTTGATTGATGATGGTGATCTAGTTGATTTTACCATCTTTCCAGCTTAAAAGATGACTAATACTAGAAAGAAGGAATGGTACGTATGAGAAAAAAAACAATTGGCGAGGTTCTACGTTTAGCTAGAATTAACCAGGGATTGAGTTTGGAAGAATTACAGGAAAAAACTGAAATTCAGTTGCATTTTCTAGAAGCCATGGAGGCTGATGATTTCGATTTACTTCCTAGTACCTTCTACGCTCGTTCTTTTTTAAGAAAATATGCCTGGGCAGTAGAGTTGGATGAGAGAATTGTTTTGGACGCCTATGATTCAGGTAGTATGATCACTTATGAAGAGGTTGATGTTGATGAAGAAGACTTGTCTGGTCGCAGACGATCAAATAAGAAAAAAACGTCTTATCTTCCTTTGTTTTATTTCGTTCTATTTGCTTTGTCGATTTTAATTTTTGTGACTTACTATGTCTGGAACTACATCCAAACTCAGCCAAGTCCTTCTTCAGCTAATTATAGCGTTGTGAACTCAACTAGTTCAACAACCTCATCTAGTTCATCTTCTAGTAGTCAGACGTCTAGCTCGTCTTCTACTACGGAATCAACTATTACAGTGTCAGGCGAAGGAAACCGCATTGAAGCTCTCTATAAAACGAGTAAGGAAACAGCTACTGTTCAGCTGGCAGTTTCAGATACGACTAGCTGGGTTAGTGTTTCGGGAAGTGAGTTGGAAGGTGGTGTGACACTATCCGCAGACAATAAGAATGCAAAAACAACAGTTTCAACGAAAGATTCTGTAACTATTACTTTGGGTGTGGTAAAGGGAGTTACTGTGACTGTGGACAATCAAACGATTGATACTTCGAAGCTGACAACTCAGACTGGAACTGTGACACTTACATTTACTACAGATTAAGGAAAAATCAATGAAAAAAGAACAAATTCCTAATGTATTAACTATTGGTAGAATTCTCTTTATACCTCTCTTTATTCTTATTTTGACTTTGGGCCATTCACAAGGCAGTCATTTGCTAGCAGCGATCATCTTTGCAGTTGCTAGTATAACGGATTATCTCGATGGCTACCTTGCTCGTAAATGGAATGTAGTCAGCAATTTTGGAAAATTTGCTGATCCGATGGCCGATAAGCTGTTGGTTATGTCAGCTTTCATCATGTTGATTGAGTTAGGTATGGCTCCAGCTTGGGTTGTTGCTATTATCGTCTGTCGTGAACTTGCGGTGACAGGCTTACGCTTGTTGCTTGTTGAGACTGGAGGGACAGTTCTAGCAGCAGCGATGCCAGGGAAAATCAAGACCTTTAGTCAGATGTTTGCCATTATCTTTTTGCTCTTACATTGGAATTTAATTGGTCAACTGTTGCTTTATATCGCTTTGTTTTTCACTATCTACTCTGGCTATGATTATTTTAAGGGTAGCGCTCATGTATTCAAAGGGACATTTGGTTCGAAATGAAATCGATTATTGAAGTAAAAAATCTGTCTTTTCGTTACAAGGAAGACCAGGAACATTATGACGTTAATAATGTCTCGTTTCACGTGAAACGGGGAGAATGGCTTTCGATTGTAGGTCATAATGGGAGTGGAAAATCGACAACTATCCGTTTGCTTGATGGCTTGCTTGAAGCAGAGTCTGGGGAAATCTGGATAGATGGGCAGTTGTTGTCCTCTGAGAATGTTTGGGACTTACGCCGTCAAATTGGTATGGTTTTTCAAAATCCAGATAACCAATTTGTGGGGGCAACTGTTGAAGATGATGTCGCCTTTGGCTTAGAAAATCAGGGACTTCCTCGTGAAGAAATGAAGAGGAGAGTGTCTGAATCTTTGGAGTTGGTAGGGATGCTGGACTTTAAGAAGAGAGAACCAGCTCGTTTATCTGGTGGACAAAAACAACGGGTGGCTATTGCAGGAGTTGTTGCCCTGAGACCAGCTATTTTAATTCTGGATGAGGCTACAAGTATGTTGGATCCCGAGGGCCGCAGAGAACTGATTCAGACAGTTCAAGAGATCCGAAAAGACCACCAGATGACAGTCGTCTCCATTACACATGACTTGGAAGAAGTTGCGATGAGTGACCGTGTCTTGGTCATGAAAAAAGGCCAAGTGGAGTCAACCGGCAGCCCAAGAGAACTTTTTTCTCGGGATGACCTTGACCAGATAGGGTTAGATGAGCCTTTTACTAATCAATTGAGAGGATCTTTGAGAGAGGCTGGCTATCAGTTGCCGGATAGCTATTTGACAGAAGGAGAGCTAGAGGACAAGCTATGGGAATTACTCTAGAAAATGTGAGCTTTACTTATCAAGAGGGGACTCCCCTATCTTCATCAGCCTTGACTGATGTTTCTTTGACGATTGAGGATGGTTCCTATACAGCTTTAGTAGGGCACACAGGTAGTGGGAAATCAACGATTTTACAGCTTTTAAATGGCCTATTGGTACCAAGTAAGGGTTCTGTTCGAGTTTTCGATACCGTCATTACCCCTACATCAACAAATAAAGAAATTCGTCAGATTCGAAAGCAAGTTGGTCTAGTGTTTCAATTTGCTGAAAATCAGATTTTCGAAGAGACTGTTTTGAAAGATGTTGCATTTGGACCGCAAAATTTTGGAGTTTCTGAGGAAGAGGCCAAGAAAATTGCGCGTGAAAAGTTAGCCTTGGTAGGCATTGATGAGTCACTTTTTGAGCGCAGTCCTTTTGAACTTTCGGGTGGCCAGATGAGACGTGTGGCTATAGCAGGTATGCTAGCCATGGAGCCAACTGTCCTGGTTTTGGATGAGCCAACAGCAGGGCTAGATCCTCTGGGCAGAAAAGAATTGATGACCTTGTTTAAAAAACTCCACCTTTCTGGAATGACAATCGTTCTGGTAACGCATTTGATGGATGACGTAGCTACGTATGCTGATCAGGTCTATGTTATGGAAAAGGGGCGTTTAGTCAAAAGTGGTAAACCGAGCGAAGTTTTCCAAGATGTAGCCTCTATGGAAAAAGTACAGTTAGGTGTGCCTAAAATAACAGCCTTTTGTAAACGTTTGGCAGATAGGGGTGTAGCTTTTAAAAAACTGCCAATCAAGATAGAGGAGTTTAAGGAGTCGCTAAATGGATAGTATGATTTTAGGGCGTTATATACCGGGGGATTCCATCATTCATCGTTTGGATCCACGTAGTAAATTGCTTGCCATGATTCTGCTGATTTTGATTGTATTTTGGGCCAATAATCCTCTCACCAATCTCATTTTGTTTATAGCGACAGGTATATTTATCGCTTTGTCAGGCGTTTCCCTCTCATTTTTCATTCAGGGATTAAAATCCATGTTCTTCTTGATTGCTTTTACGACTCTTTTTCAGCTCTTTTTCATTTCAAGTGGAAATGTCCTATTTGAGTTTTCTTTTATAAGAATAACGGATTATGCTTTGCAACAAGCGGGAATCATTTTCTGTCGTTTTGTGTTGATTATTTTCTTTTCAACCTTGCTGACATTAACGACCATGCCTTTGAGTCTGGCAGCTGCAGTTGAAGCACTTTTGGCGCCTCTGAAACGCGTGAAAGTTCCCGTTCATGAAATTGGCCTCATGTTATCAATGAGTTTGCGTTTTGTTCCAACCTTGATGGATGACACAACGCGAATTATGAATGCTCAAAAAGCCCGTGGAGTTGACTTTGGTGAAGGTAGCATCGTTCAAAAAGTAAAGGCTATGATTCCAATTTTAATTCCTCTTTTTGCTACGAGCTTAAAACGTGCAGATTCATTGGCAATTGCCATGGAAGCGCGTGGTTATCAGGGAGGAAAGGGTAGAAGTCAGTATAGACAGTTGAGATGGAGTCAAAAGGATACACTGGCAATTCTTGTGATTTTGGTACTGGGATGTTTCTTATTTTTCTTAAAATCTTAGCAGGTTTGTAGGATTGATAAGAAGCTCACAGTAGCAGGTTTTTAGTATAAAGGTAGGAATATGAACCGTTTTAAAAAATCAAAATATCTAATCATCGTTTTTGTCACAGTTCTGGCAGTTTCTGTACTATTAGTGACAACCTATTCAAGCGCTATTGTGACGAAACTAGGAGATGGGATTTCCTTAGTAGATAGAATTGTTCAAAAACCTTTTCAGTGGTTTGATACTTTCAAATCAGATTTGGGACATTTGACGCGGACTTACAATGAAAACGAAAGTCTAAAAAAACAGCTCTATCAACTAGAGGTAGAATCTAATCAATCAGAAAGTTTAAAAAATGAAAATGAACAACTACGTCAGTTGCTGGATATGAAGTCAAAATTGCAGGCTACAAAAAACATAGCAGCAGATGTAATTACGCGTTCACCGGTATTTTGGAAGCAAGAGTTAACGATAGATGCAGGAAGTTCAAAGGGTGCTTCTGAAAATATGTTGGCCATTGCAAACGGGGGCTTGATTGGCAGTGTTTCAAAAGTGGAGGATCATTCAACAACGATCAACCTATTGACAAACACCGAAAATTCAGACAAAATTTCCGTTAAAATCTTGCATGGTTCTACTGAAATTTACGGAATTATCGTTGGTTATGACAAAGAAACCGAACTTCTTAAAATTAGTCAATTAAACAGTAACAACGACATTAGTGCCGGAGATAGGGTGACTACAGGGGGGCTTGGAAACTTTAATGTTAAGGATATTCCTGTTGGAGAGGTTGTTGCTACAACTCATAGCAGTGATTATCTAACACGAGAGGTAACAGTAAAGTTAAGTGCTGATACTAAAGATCTTCATGTGGTAGAGTTAGTGGGGAATTAGCAATGAGACTGTTAAAACAAGTTGGTATTTTCTTTTTACTTCCTTTTCTTGTGCTAATTGATGCACATATTGGTCAATTAGTAGAATCCTTTTATCCACATTTTCACTTAGCAAGTCATTTCCTGTTTTTATTTCTCTTGTTTGAGACAATTGAGGTATCAGAATACTTCTATTTAGCTTATTGCTGTATAGCAGGTTTGGTGTACGATATCTATTTTTTCCACTTGATAGGAATTGCGACACTTTTATTTATCTTGATAGGTGCCTCACTTCACAAGTTTAATAGTGTGACTTTGTTGAACCGTTGGACGAGAATGTTAACAATAGTTGTGATGAGCTTCCTATTTGATATGGGTAGTTATCTTCTGGCCCTTGCTATGGGACTGACAGTAGAATCAATGCCAGTTTTCATTGTCTACAGTCTTGTCCCATCAATGATTTTAAACTTTTTGTGGATGGTGATTTTCCAGTATATTTTTGAAAAATATTATCTATAAGAAAGAAATAAAAATGTAACAAAGGCGTAATATTTATTATGTCTTTTTTTGGTATACTAGTAATGTCTTAAATAGAAGGAGTATCTACACAATATGAAGAAAAAAATCTTAGCGTCACTTTTATTAAGTACAGTATTAGTGTCTCAAGTGTCGGTGTTAACAACTGTTCACGCTGAAACAACTGATGAAAAAATTGCTGCTCAAGATAGTAAGATTAGTGACTTGACAGCTCAACAAAAAGAAGCTCAAAAACAGGTAGATGAAATCCAAACACAAGTTACAGCTATTCAAACACAGCAAACAAACTTGCAAGCTGAAAATGAAACACTACAAGCGGAATCTAAAAAACTTGAAGGAGAAATTACAGAGCTTTCTAAGAACATTGTTGCTCGTAATGAATCTTTGGAAAAACAAGCACGTAGCGCACAAACAAACGGTGCTGCAACTAGCTATATCAATACAATTGTAAATTCAAAATCAATTACAGAAGCTATTTCCCGTGTTGCGGCTATGAGCGAGATTGTATCAGCTAACAACAAAATGTTAGAGCAACAAAAAGCTGATAAAAAATCAATCTCGGAAAAACAAGTTGCAAATAATGAAGCAATCAATACTGTCATTGCGAACCAACAAACGCTTGCTGACGATGCACAAACATTGACAACAAAACAGGCGGAGTTAAAAGTTGCTGAGTTGAACCTTGCTGCAGAGAAAGCTACTGCAGAAGGTGAGAAAGCTACCTTGTTGGAACAAAAAGCAGCAGCAGAGGCAGAAGCGAAAGCAGCAGCTGAAGCAGAGGCAGCTTATAAAGCACGTCAAACAAGTCAACAACAATCAGTTGTTGCTTCTGGAAACACAAGTTTCTCAGCTCAAGTGCAAGCAACATCTACATCAGCGTCAGCATCAGCATCTGACGACGAGGACTCAAGCTACACTCCAGCACCTACTCCAGCACCTACTCCGACTCCTACTAGACAACGTCCAACATACAGTACAAATGCTTCAAGTTATCCAACTGGTGAATGTACTTGGGGAGCTAAAACATTAGCACCTTGGGCTGGAGATTACTGGGGTAACGGAGCGCAGTGGGCTACAAGTGCAGCGGCTGCAGGATTCCGTACTGGATCAACTCCACAAGTTGGTGCGATTGCATGTTGGAATGACGGTGGATATGGACACGTAGCGGTTGTTACAGCAGTTTCATCAACAACTAGCATTCAAGTATCAGAATCAAACTATGGTGGAGATCGTACAATCGGTAACAAACGTGGATGGTTCAATCCAACTACAACTTCTGAAGGTTATGTTACTTATATCTATCCAAACTAATGAATGAAATAAAGAGGCTCGATTTGAGTCTCTTTTATTATTTTTTATCGAAAGCAAGACCGAAATCTATCAAAATCACTTGAAAATATGGCTAAAATGTGGTAGAATGAAACTTGTCGTGTAAACGATAATACTCATTCTTGATGAATTGTGAAACTGTTGCCCTCGGGTCGTTTTGCAAGTTGAAATCGAGAAGAGGGAAAAAACAAAAAGGAGAAATACTCATGGCAGTAATTTCAATGAAACAACTTCTTGAGGCTGGTGT
>OGKB01001785.1_pt1 | contig 10229 bp, 9 predicted proteins | sample 1572351 | NCBI WGS metagenome assembly OGKB01 (sample SAMEA2582088, study PRJEB24529) | metagenome | biome: Human gut stool | place: China | collected 2011
CTAGTATTACAGCAGTTTTTCTTCTATACTAGCCGCATCATCAATGGAGGCACTTTTTACGTCTCTTTTTCAAATAGCATTGTTCTGGAAGGTCTTCAGACCATGGCAATAACCGATCGATCACAGTCGGGTCTTCCTGATGATGATTGTTTGGCATTTCTAAAAGTAGATATTTTAAATATTCATATACATCCAGCTCATTCGCTCTGGCAGTTTCAACCAGAGTATATAAAACTCCGTTTGCGAACGCACCTCGTGGTGTGTCAGCGAACAGCCAGGCTCTTCTTGCTGTTGCGAATGGTTTTATATTTGCTTCACAATAATTATTACTCAGCGGGATACGTCCGTCTTCGAGAAATGTTTCAAGATATTTTCTCTGATTTTGACAGTATCCAAGTGCCTTGGTGAGTTTCTCGTTTGAGGTATACATGGCAGAGGTCTCTTCAACCCATGACCAAAAAGCCTCTAGGATCGGCTCGGAAGCATCCTGACGCTTTCTTTTCTTCTCTTCAGCAGGAAGGTCATTGATCTCTTTTTCGACTTTAAACAAAAGGTCGATATATTCTCTTCCTTCTGCTCCTTTGGATCCCGGGATTTCTTTTCCTTTCGCATCTAACGGGATGCTTTCTATCAGGTATCTTCGAGCATGTGACCAACATAATGCTCTTTTTATATCCGGCACTTTGTCATAACCAGCGTAAGCATCTGTGATCAGATAACCGTTAAATCCCTCCAGCAACATTTTGGCGTTATCACCACTACGGGTACGTGAATAATAGAAGAATGCAGCTTGAATCGCTTCACTCGCTGCGCTTCGCATTACCCACATGAAGGAATCACTGCTTGGACGTTTTCCTTCTTCTTTGTTGCACTGGATTCTAGTCTCATCCATGTGAATCAGCCCACATTCCAGAAGCTTTTCATGAATCCGCCAGTAAACAGGTCCCAGCCAGTCCTGACTGCATCGGATCACCCAGTTTGCCATATTGCTCCGGGACAATACCAAACCTAATCGGTACCAGTCTCTTTCCTGTCTGGAAAGTGGAAGTCCCATCGCAAACTTCTGATACATTACCTGGGCAACCAGGGATGGCGTTGCAATGGAATGAGCCAGTGGTGATACTGGAACAGAAGCTTTCCGAAAATTGCTCTTCTCATTTGGGCTTCCCGGTTTACCACACTCCATACACTTTGCGATTTGCTGAACTACATGTTTCACAACAATCTTAGCAGGTCTGTATTCAACTTCTGTGCGTACTAGCTTCTTGCTGATCACCTTCATCTTACCACCACAGATCCCGCATGTTTCATCTGTTGGAATCACATATTCTTCGATTTCTTCTGGAAGCCCGGACAGCATTTCCTGACGGATTCCCGGCTGACGAGGTTTCCGCTCATGTGGCTTCACGGCGATTTTTGTTTTTGAAAGATTCAGCTGCTCTGCAAGTTCTTGAGTAGATTCAAACAACGACAACTTCCCATCTACCTGTTTAGAAACTTCAGTAGATGGGCCAAATAACTTTTTTCTAGCATGAAGCAGAGCCTGGATCATGTTATCAATCTGGATATTCTGTTTTCTAATCTTTGCATCCTGCTTTTCTATGATCTTATTCTTGTTTTCCAGTTCTTGCGCCTGTTTTGCTGCAAGAGCTCTCAACATCAGTAATTCTTCGTGTTCTGTCATGCCATTTTCCTTTTCATTTTCAATAAGAATATTATACCATTTTTCACGGTATTTCTCTACTGTTTTGCAGGAATTACAGCACTAAAAAATGCCGATTTTATAAGCTTTTTACGCTCTTTTTATAGCGTTATCACGAAGATTAAAAGCAACAATTTTTTACGTTTATATTCACCTGATGATGAGCCTTTTTCTGTTCGATTTCCAATCCCTGCAGAAGCCATTCGACTTGTTGGAAAGTAATCTCTTTTACTTCATCAGCTGTTTTCGGCCATTGAAATTTCATATCGTCCAACAGCTTTTTCGTTGCCAGCACAAAACCATTGCAATCATAACGTAAGACTTTTATGGCATCCCTCTTTCTGTTACAAAAGATAAAGACATAATCATCATTATACGGATCCAACTTAAAATTAAGAGTAACCATTGCAACTAATCCGGGAATCTGTTTTCGGAAATCTGTACTGCCGCAGGCAAGAAAAATGCGGCTTGCGCCTTCTGCAATGTGTTTCATCATAACTTTTTCAATGTGCGTAAAAGCTGTAAAAGTGCATCTGACTGAAATTCATCTGGGATGTAAAGTTTCATTCCTTGATAGTAAATCATCAGACGATTATCATTCGATGTAGTCCGATTTTTAGTATTGTTCGCTGCACAATAAGTGTGTGCAGTATTTGATGAACGTACAACTTCTCCAAACGCTGTGACAGTTTCTTGATTTGTTTTTGCCATGAGTATAGCCCTCCCTTGATTTCTGTTTTTTACAGTATATCAAGATCTGGATGGTCGGTCACTATGTCATGTTTTGAGGCACTTACTATATATTCCAAACAAACAAGTGTTTCTAAAAAATATTCTGGTAATAAATATCCCAGGATATCATATAATGTGATTTTTTCTAACATAGATCCCATATTTTCTTCCTCTGTACTCTATTTTCTTTTATATACGCAAAAAGACAAAGCCTCCTGTTCCTCAGGAAACTTTGTCTTTCACACCACATCTCTATTATATCATCTTTTTCATACAGAACAACCTTATTTCTTACTATCTCCGTCTTTTATTTTTTCCACTTTTTCTTCCCATTCCGACATATCCCGAATCATATGATCTGTATATTTTAAACAGCGTTTGTTGTCCTCTTCCTCAATCTGTCTCATGCGCTGAATACATCTTTCCAGCTTGTCCTCTGTTTTCTCTGTTTCATACATCCAGTCTTTCTGTAACTTATCATAATCCAGAAATTCTATCGTTCTTTGGCGAAGCTTATCTTTCAATGACAGCATCTTACATGCCGCTGCCAGACCGATGCATAAAAAGGTAAACAAAAGAGCGATCACTCTGCTGTCTACAGATAAGTCATCACAACTGATGCTCACATATCCAAGCATATTCAAAGAGAAAAAGAATCCGGCAATTCCACCTGTTATGATTTCTGCCATATTAATCCCTTTCAGCTCATTTTCATACTTTTCTCTTTTATCGTTTGCCTCGTCAGTTCGCTCCTTCAAATCATCAAGAAACATCTCTGCTCTCTCCTGATTCATTTGTTTCCTCACACTCTGTTTTCCTGCATTCAACACATCATATTTAATCTGAGCATAACTTTCTCTGAGATACAATTTCAGCATTATCTTCCACTGGAAGTACTGCTCTATCTCTTTCGAATACTTACTCTCTTCCCCACTCCTAATCGCTCTCCAGACAGTCTTTATATTCTCTATCTCCTCCGATGCGATCAACTTGTCCCTGAGTTTTTCAAGTTCCTCTTTTTCCTCTTCTGTCAGATCTTGTGCTACTATCGTTGAGCCTTTCAGTATAACATGAACCTTCCCATATGGTGAGTTCCCGTGAATGTCTCTTAACTGTTCCTCTTCTGTAGTTACTGGCAGCAGTTCTGTATCCAGATAGAGGAACGGTGGATACAGGACTTCATTCTCATCCGGATACATACTCTGATCTCCAAGGACATCATTCATATCAACGTGTTCTAAGGTATCTAATGCCTCGACATCCATTAATACAAGACCATCTTTCTTCTGAAAATAATTGCTACTTCCATCTGCTGGCGGCTTGCGATCTGCGACAAAGGACGTAGACAAGAAGGAATCATTCATTCCATCCTGCATACACAGATAGGTATGTTTTCTGTCATCTCTGTAAGTCAGCAGTTTGTCGTTTTTCTGTGTATGATATGTATATTTGCACATTACAGAATACAAACGATTGTAGCTCTCCAATAGTTCGTCCATATGATTGAGAATCTTATCGCTTATTTTATCTCTTTTCTCAATCTGTAATCTGGCTTTCTCATTTTCAATTCCTGGAAAAAGAAGCATATTGATTGTTTCGTAACCATTGTTTATCTTATAGAACTCTTCCAAATCTTTCTCTAAAGGATCCAGTTCAATATTGTCTGATGCACCCTGATAGAACAATAAACTCTGGAATTCTTTTTTATTGATAAATGGATATTTGTATGACTCGCTCATCTTTTTCTCCTCTGTTTCCCTGGCTTTAGTTTCTTTCTATACCCTTACCTGCATAAGAATTTTTTGCAAAGCTTTTTTCTTGCACAAGTAAGAGATTGAACATCTAAAGTATTTCTGAGAATGTTATACACATATACTATCAAACATCTTAATTAAAAATCTTCTCATCCTTATCATGAAACAACAAATTCCCCTCATCTTTTAATGAATCTAAATATGCATAAAATTTGTCCATTCTTTCACTATAAGCTGCCTGTTTCAACTGCTGGTATCCTATAGCAAGATTAAACATATTTACCTGGCTTCTGTCACTTAAGTATGACAACCACTCATCAACATCTAACGGATAATCCTTAATACTTAAGAGATATTTTTTGAATTCTTCTTTAAATAAATCTAAAGGTAATAATAAAAACAATGCCACCTTATCCGCAACCACATCAGTTATTTCCGATGGCATTAACGGAATCGCATAACTTTTTTCATATGCTCCTTTTTCCTGATCCAACAGGAGAAATCTTGCAATAGAATGCGCTATTGCGTATTGTTGAGTCTTATAACCAATCTTATTATCCACCTGAATCCATCTTTCTTCTTCTGTTATAATCACCTGACTCAATATCTTACCGAATTGATCCATTTCACTTTCATTCAAGCTCTCCCTTTTTATCTGAAATCCTAATGTCCTCGCTACAAGTTGAATATCAATTGGAAATTCTAGTTCTTTTTTATTCAATAGTTATATATAATTCAATGGATAAAGTTGGTAAAAAAAATCTTGCATTATTTTCGCTAAATTTAGAAGACCTTTAGCTTCATCTATTCCTGCTTCCTTTAACTTTTCACTTTTCAATTTATCTCTTATTATTTTCGTATCAACTGTTGGAGAAATGTCACTACTCAATTCATCATTTGATTTTTCAATCACATTTTCTTCCATCATTCATATTGCTCCTCATCATATTCATTCAAATTTATTTGCTGTTTACGAATGGAAATCATAACATGTTCAATATCTTTCCACAGTCTTTCATATATTTCTTCAATAATCTCTTCATCTCTTTTCACATATGAAGCCGTTATATCAATTACTTTTTTCTTTTCCTGTGAATCATCCCAATACTTTTCTTTTATCTCTTCGACGCAGGAACTTACCTGAACACTGATTTGTCTTTGGATTTCTTTCTCATACGCAATATCATATCGAATCATATTCTGAATCAAGGTGTTAATCGTACCCTCAATCATCGTTTTCTCTTTTATATAATTCCCACCATTAATCACATATTCACAATTCTGAAGTATAGTATCTCGTAACCGTTGAACTTCAAGCCTTAAATTCTCAACAGATGGAATACTTAGCGGTTCTGTCCTCTCGACCTTTTTTCGATTGTGTAAAACAATTGCTTTCAATCCACGTTGTATATTTTCAATAAATTTATCTCTGTTAAGAGGACGCTTCGTTGACCTTATGAATTCCATATATTTTATATCTATTGCTTCGTTTATATTTAACGGAATAATTTTTTCTTCTTCAGAACTTTCATTCTTCAAATCAATCATACTACCAGAATACAAATAAAGATCATCCATCTTCTTTATGTCAAAGTTTAATCCTATATCTATCAGTTTCTTTTTTTTCAGCAGTTTTTCATCTATATCTATTTGACTGTAATTATGAAATAATTCTTCTAATGCAGTTCCTGATGCTGGAAAAATCAATCTTTTCCCACTATCAAAGATATAGCTTTCCTGAATTCCACAAATATCAGAAATTGTATTCTCTATACCTAGCATCGCAAATCCATAATACGGAAACACTGAAAATCTTTCTGCGTTAGTAATACTGTGTCTCTTAACCATCTTCTGTATTTGTAAATATTTTGAGTTGATATCATAATATATATATTCAAGTGATTTTCCACTCAGAACATTTACACATGTAGTTCCTTCTTTATCGGAAAAATGTCCGACAATAGGAATATATTTCATCATCTTTTGAAGGAACCTACTCTGTTTCATTCCAGTAAATTCATCTACAATTGATTCCGTATTATTAATCAGATACTGCGCACTTTCCTCAATCAATTCTGTATTTCTGTTAAATATTTTTTCATTATAAATGCTCCTGCAAATTCTATCTATTAGCTGATTTCCTCTAGAACCATTTAATAATACCAGATAATTCTTCCATTGACTACCTTTTTCTCTACGCCTGGAAATAATCAGAAACTGATTATCTCGATCAAAAAAGTCAGCCACACTAATTCTTCTAGTTTCTCTTTTATGAATAATGTGCGTATTTGTATTGTCTCTGCTCATTTCTATTGCAGAAATACGAAGTGACATGCCCGTAAACTGCTTTTGCTGCTTCAAGATTTGCGCCTCATAATTCTTGAAGATCTGATTTACATTCTTTATCGCCTTTGTCCACTCTTCACTTTCTTCTGTTTTTGCCTGTGACAGATAGTACTCTGTTTTTGCTGGAAGATGCATCATATAAAAATGATAAAAAAGACTAACTCCTAACAATTGATTATGCCATCTCGTATTCTGCCTTGGAGTATTTAAATCATTTATTATTTCCTGTTTAAAATATTTACTCACCAGATTTGAAAATTGATGTTCTTCATCACTATTTCCGTTACTCTCTCTTTTTCTGGCAACAGTCGCAAAAGCTTCTTGAGCACCTTGAAGTATTCTCGGGACAAGAATTCCTGTGATGTGTTCCACACCTGAAGCAGTGAATGCGTTTCTATTGAGCTGAAGGTAATTATTAGGCATCTTTCCACCTTTTATATCAATCATTTCAAGAAGCGCAGAATCTCCCTTCAACTCCATCTCAGTTGCCTTCACACCCTTGAAAAAGATCTGACATACAATTAGTTTCTCAGCAGTTTCGTCCAAAAGACGATCGACACCTAACCTAGCATATGTAGATATACTCTCAATCCACAGATACAACTTCATATTTTCAAAATCAAATCCACAAAGACCATCCTTCATTTCATAACATTGAAATGAATCTTTTCTTAAGTCTTTTAATCTGTAAATCCAACTTACTTTTTGTTTCATAATCTCTTCGTTATACTTATTTGACTTTTCTGTCGTATCAAACGTTATTTTATGTAATTTGCTCTGCAACCTTTTCTCATAAGACTCTTTAAAAGGGAAATTAACATGAACATATACAGGAAAAAGCATTTCCCCAAGCTGCTGGTCGATATCCAAAACAATCTGTGATGTTAATTCCACAATCTCACGTCTTATCACATCACGATTATAGTTTACATCAAATGGGTCGAATCCATGCCAGGCTTCTAAAAATTCATCCTTTATGCATTTCCTTTTGTGACTAACAAAAACTGAAAATTTTGTTCCAAAAGGCATCGGATCTTCTTCTTGATTAATCGGTTCTACATTAATGTAGCCCTGCTCTCCACTTGCTCCTGTTCCAAACTCAATTCGATAACGCTCCCCACTTCTTGTGTATGTATCGCAATAAAAGCTATCTGTAATCAAAAATACAGATTGTAATCCTATCCCAAATTCCCCTGTTGGTCTTAACCATTCTGGTAAATCTCTTAGCTTCTTCTTTCTCTTCTTGTAACTGGTTCCTACATTTGCTATATCACGCAGTGTCTGTGTACTGATTCCTGTTCCATAATCTCGAATAGAGAATAAGATTCCATATTCTTCCTCTTCTCCATCGGAACTTGGAATTTTTTCAAATTCTACTTCCTGCCAAATTCCCTGCTCATTTCTCTTGCCTGCCTGAATCTCAATCTCAATTGGATATTCAATCGGATTTACAATCTTTGCTACATTCAAAATAGACTTTTCTTTTTCTTGCGTATATCTGAACTTCGAACTTCCTATATAATCATCCCAACATTGTATTTTTGTCGAATCCAATGCATTCTGTAAAAGTTCTCTCGCAAAAGGAAATCGACCTGAATAAATATTCTCACCTTGCAATAACGAAAATGCTTTACTCTGAGAAATCTGAAATTTCATCATTGCAAGGTCCTGCGGTATCTCTGTTCCTTGAAGAAGCAATTTCGGAGTTTTTAATGTCGGAAGGGCACCACCTATCTTGTGAGGTGCAATATTAGACCAATGATAACTTGCCAATTGTAATAATCGTTCTAACCCATCACATTCTTTTCTTACAAGACGAAGTGCTTCCCTAGAACTGCAATCTGCCTCTATTCTGATTTCTTCTGGTGTGATTTTTAAGGTTCGAATTGACATATGTTTGTCATAATGCGCCTGCGACTGTAATGGAAGCTTTCCTAGGAAGGCCTGTGCAAATGGATGAAATCTGTCATTATCAATATCCAGCGCATCTCCCAGCTGTAATAAAACAGCAATAAATCGAGGATGTAACATGTCTCTTCCATAGCCATCATCATCAAATGGAAGATCCAATATTCTCTGAAAATCCCATTCTGTATGAAGACTTGCACATTCTGCAATTCGCAAAAAGATACGCATTGGTATTCCTGACATAGCAAATTCGGATCGTAATTTATCCTGATCGGAAATCCAGTCTATTATCTTTGATGAAGAATTTTCACCATGGTGTCCCCTTTGAAATTCTGACATTAGCTGAATGATTGAATAATATGTATCAAATTTATCTCTGTAAAGACGTTTCTTATTTTCCAAATATTCCTCACTATCGCGGTCAATCAATTCCTCCTGCTTTTCCTCATGGTAACAGCGTCTCATGAGATTCACAGCTGCCTTTTTCAGGTCACGATCTACACCAACTGAAAGGTTATCTAACATTTCTGAAAACTCATCACTGGTAACCATCTTCTCCCTGTCATTTGATAAGATTACCATTCCAATGTCATGCACATACACTGTATGAAGAATGCAGAAACAATCAGCCTGACCAAGCTTTTTTATACGATCTTCTCCTAAAATTCGCTCAATATTATAAAGAACCGCTTTTGCATGGGACGCATTGTGTCTGCTATAAGCTGGAAAAGATGCAACTGTAAGTTCCAGCAGTTGTGAAAGCCAACGTTTATTCTGCTGCCATGCATGCCACAATACAGCATTCCTTTCATTTCTACTTGGATGCTGCTCATAATAATGCAGCTGCTCTTCGATTGTCAACATATCACGTTTATATGTGTGGCTCTCTGTTTGCTTTATCATCTTTTCCATCTCCATTTTCCTTAGTTAATTATTAATTCTTTCGTGTTCAGCCATTTTGCGCTTTAATTTTCTACTGACTACACAAGACTTGAACTCTTTGTATAAATTCATTTAAATGTTTATCATCAAAATTTTCGCCACCATATACAGTTAAGCAAAGCTCCTTCATTCGTTCAGCAATTTCTGAATTGAAATTATCTTGAATTTGCTTTTGCATAGTGCTTATTTTATTTCTCACTTTCTCCAATTCGCTATCACAATATGTCTTATCTTCTTCACTAGAAAGTAACTCTCGAATTTTAGAATATATCCATAATTCTTCTCCCACATCACCGACATAACGCATATATGAATTAGTATTTTGTCGTAACTTCATATTACAGTCAAAACAATTCATTATTTCTGATGTAACTTCCACCGGATATGGTATCACATATGAAGATATTATATTTTGTTCTTCCGAGTTACATATTTCTCGTGTTGATTCAAGAACTTATTTTGAAATTTTCATTGCCATAGGTAGCACATAATTCTCACTATCACCAAATAAGACAATCAAAAAATCAAAGGAAGATTGCGCAAAAGGTATTGCTCTCAAAAGAATTTCTTGCACTATTTTTTCATTTGTTATATCACATACTTTTAAAAACACTGGATAATTTTTTGTTGTAGATTCTTCATAAAATCGTAACTATTCAGTACCCTGTTAAGGGTACATTGATTTTTGGGCAAAACAGAGAAAATAAAATTTCTGTTTCGCCATTGCTTTAGTGTAAAAAGTGGATAACTTTCTAGTATGACTGCCAAGTGTTTTTAGTTTGTGGATAACTGAAACATAATTCCTCAGTTGTATCCAGATAACAAAGTAATTGTGGATTTTATCC
>OGKB01001797.1_pt1 | contig 10165 bp, 7 predicted proteins | sample 1572351 | NCBI WGS metagenome assembly OGKB01 (sample SAMEA2582088, study PRJEB24529) | metagenome | biome: Human gut stool | place: China | collected 2011
CGGAATGTCACGTTCGGCTTATTTGCTTTTTGTAAGGGAAGAAGATGGAGTGCAGTCTTGCTCTAACAAGCCTCAATCTGAAACTCATAGAAGAAAACATTACTCTTCCCTGAACTTCTACACATTTGCCATCTACTCACCAAGATATGCCTTCTTAACTGCATCGTCGTTCATCAGCTCTTTTGCATCTCCGCTAAGCAAGATTTTACCTGTCTCTAATACATAAGCACGATCTGCGATTTCCAAAGCTTTCTTCGCATTCTGCTCTACGAGAAGTACTGTCGTTCCCGTTTTTCTTACTTCTTTGATAATATCAAAGATCTCGTTTACAAAGATTGGTGAAAGTCCCATGGAAGGCTCGTCCATGACGATCAGTTTCGGTTTTGACATAAGCGCCCGTCCCATTGCCAGCATCTGCTGCTCGCCACCGGAGAGCGTTCCGGCTCTCTGGTCTTTTCTTTCTTTCAAACGAGGGAATCTCTCATAGACCATAGCAAGCGTCTGTTCAATCTCCTCTTTGTCTTTTCTTGTGTATGCACCCATTTTCAGATTCTGGTATACGCTCAGATCTGCGAATACACGACGTCCTTCCGGTACGTGTGCGACTCCCATGTATACAATTTTGTGAGCAGGTACTTTTGTAATATCCTGTCCCTCAAATGTTACAGTTCCTTTCTTTGACGGAAGAAGACCTGTAATTGTATGAAGTGTAGTTGTCTTTCCGGCTCCATTTGCTCCGATAAGAGCCACAACTTCTCCTTGATTTACTTCAAACGAAATGCCTTTGATTGCCTGGATCATTCCGTAATATACTTCCAAATCCTTTACTTCAAGCATTGCCATATTCTTATTTCCTCCTGTCTGGCTTTTCTTTACGTTTGTTTCCGGTTCTCTTATTCATCTCCAAGATATGCAGAAATAACTTCAGGGTTATTCAACACATCTGCTGTTTTTCCCTGTGCCAGTACCTGACCGAAATTCAGAACTGTCAGTTCTTCGCAAATTCCGGATACCAGTTTCATGTCATGCTCGATCAGAAGTATTGTCATTCCAAAATGTTCTCTCACGAACTGGATCGTCTCCATCAGTTCTCCCGTCTCATTCGGGTTCATACCTGCGGCAGGCTCGTCCAGAAGAAGAAGCTTCGGCTCTGTTGCCATAGCACGGGCAATCTCCAGCTTTCTCTGCTTACCATATGGAAGGTTCGTTGCCAGCACATCTGCTTCACCGTCAAGATCAAAAACCTTCAAGATTTCCATAGCCTTCTCATCCATGGCTTTCTCTACTTTTTTGTATTTTGGAAGCCGTAAGATTCCTTCCAGTGTAGAATATTTATAGTGATTGTGAAGTCCGACTTTTACATTATCAAGTACTGATAACTGCTTGAACAGACGGATATTCTGAAATGTTCTTGCAATACCTGCTTTGTTGATGTCAATCGTCTTCTTACCTGTAATATCCTCGCCATCCAGTTTGATAATTCCCTCATTTGGCTTATACACACCTGTCAGAAGGTTGAATACTGTTGTTTTACCGGCTCCGTTCGGTCCGATCAGTCCGTAAAGTTCCCCTTTTTCGATCTGCATTTCAAACCCGTCTACTGCACGCAGTCCTCCGAAGAAAATGGACAGATTTTTTACATCTAATAATGCCATCTTATGCTTCCTCCTTTACTGCTTTTTTCTGTTTGAATTTTGCCAAATGTTTCTCTCTCCACTCAATTGCTTTCGGAGCCCAGTTAAAGAGCATCATAACAATCAGTACAATTGCGTAGATCAGCATACGGTAATTGGACAGTCCACGCAGAAGTTCCGGAAGCAGTGTCAGGATTGCTGCTGCAATAATAGAACCTCTCACACTTCCAATTCCTCCCAGAACAACAAATACAAGAATCATGATAGACATGTTGTAACCAAAGTTCTGTGGTGTTGCCATCAGTGATGACAGATTATGTGAGTAAAGCACTCCAGCCATTCCTGCAATTGCTGCAGACAGAGAAAATGCAATCAGTTTATATTTTGTTATATTGATTCCTACGGATTCTGCTGCAATACGGTCATCACGAATCGCCATGATCGCGCGTCCGGTTCTGGAGCTGATCAGATTCAGAACAATGACAAGTGTAATCAGAATTAATATAAATCCGATAGTAAATGTACTGTCTTTCGGTGTTCCGCTGATTCCCTGTGGTCCGTTCAGAAGAATCTTTCCATCCGGCTCCATGTTCAAAGAGACTGAATCCTTCATTGAAAAATGGAATCCTTTAGAATCTTTGCCAATATAAAAGACATTAATTACATTTTTAATAATCTCGCCAAACGCCAGTGTTACGATTGCCAGGTAATCTCCGTTCAGACGAAGTACCGGAATTCCAATTAGGATTCCGAAAATTCCTGCGCACACTGCTCCGATCAGAAGAGCAATCATGAATCTTAAAAGATCCGGCTCAATGACACCTTTCATGCATTTAGAGAAAAATGCACTTGTAAATGCTCCGATACACATGAATCCGGCATGTCCAAGGCTCAGTTCTCCAAGAAAACCTACGACCAGGTTCAGAGAAATTGCCAAAATGATGTAAGTACAGATTGGTACAAGTAATCCTGTAAATAAGCTAGACAGGCTTCCACTTGTAACAAGTACCTGGATTACTGCGTAAACTACGATTACCATAAGATATGTAATCATGTTATTTTTTGTTGTTTTATTCATATTCTTTAACATTCCTGCCACCTACACTTTCTCCTGGATATTCTTACCAAGAATTCCAGTAGGTTTTACAAGAAGTACCACGATCAGAACTGCAAATACGATTGCATCTGCAAGCTGTGAGGAAATGTATGCTTTTCCGAGGATCTCAATGATTCCAAGAATAATTCCTCCTATCAGCGCTCCCGGTACAGAACCGATTCCACCAAATACAGCTGCTACGAACGCCTTGATACCTGGCATAGACCCTGTATAAGGTGTCAGGCTTGGGTATGCAGAGCAGAGCAGTACACCTGCGATTGCAGCAAGTGCGGATCCGATTGCAAATGTCATGGAAATAGTCTTATTTACATTAATTCCCATAAGCTGTGCTGCACCTTTGTCCTCAGATACGGCTAACATTGCCTGGCCTGCTTTTGTCTTATTAATAAACAGCATCAGACCTGCCATAATAACAATACATAGTACAATTGTCAGGATGGTTGTTCCTGTAATTGTAAGCTTTCCACCTGCCAGTTTTAAGTTCGGCAATTTGATGACTTCTGGAAATGATTTCGTATTAGAACCAAAAATCAGAAGTGCCAGGTTCTGAAGCAGGTAGCTGACACCGATTGCTGTAATCAGAACTGCCAGTGGAGATGCCGCATTACGAAGCGGACGATAAGCAACTCCTTCAATTACAACTCCAAAAATTGTGCAGGCGATCGTCGCAATAATGATTGCAACAATTGGATTCAGACCTGCGCCTGTCACACAAGTCAATACGATATATGCTCCGACCATAATAACGTCACCGTGGGCGAAGTTCAACATCTTAGCAATACCGTATACCATGGTATAGCCAAGAGCGATGATCGCATATACACTTCCAAGGCTGATACCATTAATGAGATAAGATATAAAACTCATTTTTTTTCTCCTTCCTTTAACTAAAATTTTTACCTCTCAATTATAATGATGTTGGGGGCAATAGCCCCAACTATGATGCAATATGTGAGAAAGGCTGCCACAGCAATTCTGTAGCAGCCGCTTATCACTATTTTAACTTATCGGGCTGAATTAGTCCATGGATACATATGCACCATTTTCAATCTTAACACCCTTAGGTGCCTTGTTCGGCTCACCGTTCTTCTCCCATGTGATTCCGTCTACACCTGTCAGACCGTCAATCTTGATCTTTGTCATAGCGTCCATCAATTTGTCGCACATCTCTGAGTAATCCATATCCGGTGTTACATCAGCTTTCTCTACTGCAGCTTTGATAGCGTAAATTGCATCATATGCATCTGCTGCAAACTGAATTGGTGTATCGCCGTATTTATCTTCATATGCTTTTGTGAATGTCTGAGTCTTCTCATCCTGCGCATCAGATGCATAAGGTGTCAGAAGCATCGTTCCCTCTGCAAGAGATTTATCAAATCCCTCTACACCAAGGATTCCGTCAAGTCCATCACATCCAAAGAATGTCGGATGATAATCTAACTTAGCTGCCTGCTGTAAGATAGCAGATGCTTCCTGATAGTAGATTGGAAGGAATACAAGATCAGCTCCTGATGACTGTGCCTTCTTTAACTGTACAGAAAAGTCTGTCTTATTATCTGCTGTAAATGCTTCTGCTGCTACAACATCAAGGCCTTCTTTCTTAGCCTCTGCTGCGAAGTTTGTATAAATTCCATTAGAATATACATCGGAGCTGTTATAAATAACTGCTATCTTTGTTGCAAGTTTGTTCTTTGCAATGTACTCTGCGGATTTTGTTCCCTGTTCAGGATCTGAGAAGCAAAGACGGAATACGTTGTCGTGATCCTGAACGCTCTCTACTGCTGTTCCGGAAGGTGTGATCTGGAACATGTGATCACTGTCTGTCTCAGATGCTACTGCTGTACAAGAACCAGATGTTACAGTTCCCATAAGAATCTGCATACCCCAGTCTTTCAAAGTATTGTAAGCATTCACAGCTTTCTCTGCATCTGCCTGGTCATCTTCTGTCTTGAACTCAACCTGCTTACCATTGATTCCGCCATTTTTATTAATCTCTTCTACAGCAAGCTTTGCACCGTTGTCTACCGCTTCACCATATGCTGCTGCATCTCCTGTCATCGGTCCGATTCCACCGATTTTAAATACATCTGATTTTGAATCTGAGCTTTTGCTCTTAGAACCACAGCCTGCCATCATGCTGACTGCCAGTGCTGATACTAATACAGCACTTACAATTTTTTTAAATTTCATAATCCCTATCCTCCAACTCTGTTTTTGTATTGACCTTATAATATCTCCTTCTTTTCCGTCTGTCAATGAAAATTTTAGATTTCACTCTGTTTTTTTATCAGTACAATCTTTTTTACACATAATAAGAAATAACAGGTAAGCATATCGCTTTCAATGTCATATTTAAACTCTGACATTGAGTGCCATATATCCACCTGCTATTTTTTAATATTTTCCTTCTATATAATGATGTTGGAACAAAACCCCAGCTGATATTATCTCATTTTCAGAATCGGACTGATCTTCTTGTAAATCAGAAGTACCACAACAGATACCATTACACCTTTCAAAAGATTAAATGGTGCTACTGCAAATACGACAAATGTAAGTAAATTCGTAATATGACCATTTACTGCTGTTCCCATTCCTACCAACGCATCGATTGGCATGCTAAATGCTTTTGCATAAGCCGGAAGTAATACATATGCATTTAAAAAGCAACCGATAAATGCCATAAATACAGTTCCTGCTACCATTCCGATCATTGCACTTTTTCTGGAGTGTTTTGCTTTATAGATCCATGCTGCCGGAAGAATAAAGGCACAACCAATTGCAAAGTTGGCAATATCACCGACACCTGCTGTAGATGTTCCACTGATCAGAAGATGTAATACGATTTTAATAAGTTCGATCATTGCTCCTGCTGCCGGTCCCATTGCAAAGCAGCCGATCAGAGCCGGAACTTCGCTGAAATCAATCTTGTAAAATGCCGGTGCAAATGGAAGCGGTATTTCAAATGCCATTAAAATAACTGCAATTGCCCCCAGCATTCCCACCTGGGTAATGAATCTTACTTTTGACATAGCAGTTGTGTTTGTCTTGTTCTGTGTTGCTACATTTGTACTCATTTCTTTCTCTCCTTTTTATCTGCGGTGTGTCTGATCTGTGCAAATGAAATTCTCAGGCACTGCCCTCTTTTATTTTAAGTAAGAAAGAATACTTCTTCTGGAACTATGCTTCTTTAGAATGTATCACTAAAAAAGGTCCACCGGACCTTTTTGCCGTATGCTTGGCAACGCAAAGTCCCCCGACGCTTACGCTCCGGGGGATTGATATACATTCACCATAATTCTTCTCTCATCCAGACTTTACTGTCGGTTCCGGAATCTCACCAGATCAGCCACTGCGTACACTTACGCAACGGGTCGCGGACTTTACCGCCGGTCGGGAATTACACCCTGCCCCGAAGAATCTCTCTTATCTGTATTTGATTATAATCCTCTGATTAGTCCTTTTCAAGGCTTTTTTCAAAAATCTTTTTACTGGAAGGACATCATCAGATCGTCCTGATGCACTGTCTCACCTGGTTTTACATAAATCTTGTCTACAACACCTTCGATCGTAGATACAACGATTGTCTCCATCTTCATAGCTTCCAGAGTAAGAAGCGGTGTATTGACTTTGACCGGATCTCCCTCTTTGACAAGGACATTTCCTACGATACCTGGGATATTTGCTCCAAGCTGTTTCGGATTGGACTTGCTTGCCTTAAGCTTACGATCTGTCTTGATCTCCAGTTTCTTATCCAGAATCTTGACGTTACGGATAGATCCATTTACCTGGAACATCAATGTACGATATCCGTCCTCGTCCGGCTCGCTTGCTTCCAGATATTTGATCAGAAGTTCCTTTCCTTCGCCAATCTTCAAGTAAGTCTCCTCACCCTTTCTAAGGCCATAGAAGTATACGTGACTTTCCAATCTTGTAACATCATTGTAAATCTCAAAGTGTTCGCAATAGTCCTCATATACCTTCGGATACAGCGCATAGCTGACTGCTTTCTTGCACATATCTGCTTCTGAGCGATCCTCATAATGATATTTCTTGCACAGATCCTTCTTAATCTGATCCAGATCAACTGCCGGGAGAAGTGCACCTGGACGTTCTGTCAGTGGTTTAATATCTTTCAGGACAATCTTCTGCAGTTCCTTCGGGAATCCACCATACGGCTGTCCCATCATACCCTGGAAATAAGATACGACGGAATCCGGATAGGATAATCCGGCACCTTCTGTCAGAATATTATCTTTTGTCAGGCCATTCTTGTACATAAAGATAGCCAGATCACCGACTGCCTTGGAAGTTGGAGTTACTTTTACGATGTTTCCAAGCAGATCATTGGCGTCTTTGTAAAGTCCCTTGATTGCTTCAAAATCATCCGGTGATCCCATACTTGTTACCTGTGCAAGCAAGTTGGAGTACTGTCCTCCTGGAATCTCATATTTGTAAATCTCTGTGTTTGGAGATTTCATATCACTTTCAAATGGTGCATATACTTCACGCACACGGCTGTAGTAGTGACTTAATTCTGTCAGTTCCTCCGGCTTCAGGCCTGTGTCACGTCTTGTTCCACGAAGTGCCTCTGCTACTGCGTTCATAGACGGCTGACTGGTCAGTGATGACATAGACTCAATTGCCAGGTCGACAATATCTACGCCGGCTTCTGCCGCCATCATAACAGTACTTACACCATTTCCCGTGGAATCGTGTGTATGCAAATGTAATGGTACATGAAGTTCTCTCTTCAGTGTGCTGATCAGTTCTTTTGCTGCCAGCGGCTTCAGAAGTCCTGCCATATCCTTGATCGCAATAGAATGGCATCCTAAGGACTCCAGTTCTTTCGCCATCTTCACATAATAATCTAATGTATACTTTGTCTCGTTCGGACTTGTAATATCTCCTGTGTAGCAGATTGCACCTTCAACGATCTTTCCAGTCTTAAGTGCCTCCTCGATTGGCAGTTTCATAGTCTCGATCCAGTTCAGACTGTCAAAAATACGGAATACATCGATTCCATTCTCTGCTGAGATCTGAATGAACTCTTTTACAAGGTTGTCCGGATAGTTGCTGTATCCAACGGCATTGGACGCACGAAGCAACATCTGGATCAATGTGTTCGGCATACGCTCTCTTAAAGTTGTCAGACGTTTCCACGGTGACTCCTTCAGGAATCGGTACGCTGTATCAAATGTAGCACCTCCCCATGCCTCTACTGAAAATGCGTTCTGCATAAATGCATTTGTCGCATAAGCGGCACCGCACAGATCTTTACTACGCATACGTGTTGCCACCAGTGACTGCTGCGCATCACGCATACTTGTATCTGTAACATAAAGCTTTTCTTCTTTTAAAATCTTCTGCATGTAGCCTTCTGCACCAAGTTTTAAAAATTCATCTCTTGCACCATAGACCGGTTTATCATGGTCAAATGTCGGCAGAATACGGTTATCGAACTGTTTCTTCTTACCCATGTCAGAATTGATGATACGATCACCGATAAACTCAATAATCTTAGTCGCACGGTTCAGGCTGTGTGTCAGGCGGAATAACTCCGGTGTCTCCTCGATAAATGTTGTGTAACACTGACCGGACTGGAATGTCGGGTGGTTCAGCACATTGATCAGGAACGGAATATTTGTCTTAACTCCACGGATACGCATCTCCTGAAGGGCACGCTCGGATTTTCTCACTGCACCTGCAAAGGTACGGTCATGAGAAATAATCTTTACAAGCAGACTGTCATAGTGTGGTGATACAATTGCCCCGACATATGCACAGCCACCGTCCAGACGGATACCATTACCGGAACCGGAACGATATACTGTCATCTCACCTGTATCCGGCAGGAAGTTATTCGCCGGATCTTCAGAAGTAACACGAGTCTGAATAGAATATCCGTTACATGTAACATCTTCCTGTGATTTAATATGTATCTCCTCTGAATCAAGAGCATATCCTTCTGCAACCAGGATCTGAGCCTGCACAATGTCAATTCCTGTCACCATCTCACTGACTGTATGCTCTACCTGAATACGAGGATTCATTTCAATAAAGTATGGATTGTTATCTCTGTCTACCAGAAACTCCAGTGTTCCTGCATTGACATATCCAACATTTTTACAAAGACGGATTGCTGCATCAAAAATCTTCTCTCTTGTCTCGTCTGGAATGGTAAATGCCGGCGCATACTCTACGACTTTCTGATGACGTCTCTGCACAGAGCAGTCACGGTCGAACAGATGCACAACATTGCCGTAATTATCTCCGATCACCTGAACCTCAATATGCTTTGGTCCTTTCAGATACTTCTCAACGAAGATCATATCATCACCGAAAGCTTTTTTAGATTCATTTCTCGCCTCGTTGAATTCTTTTTCCAGATCAGCCGGATCATTGACAATACGCATACCACGTCCGCCACCACCGTTGGAAGCTTTCAGCATGATCGGATATCCGACCATGTCTGCGATCTTCGCTGCCTCTTCATAAGACTTCATAGCATGATCTACTCCAGGAATGATTGGTACATCTGCTGCAATGGCAATCTGTTTGGAAGAAATCTTATCTCCCATTGCTCTCATAATATCACTGGAAGGTCCAATAAATGTAATGCCATTCTGTTCACATGCATCTACAAACTCCGGATTCTCTGACAGGAACCCATATCCAGGATGGATTGCATCTACGCCTGCATTCAGTGCGATCTTAATAATTGTATCAATATCAAGATATGCATCGATTGGTCCTTTATCAGGATTCAGGGGATAGGATTCGTCTGCTTTGGAACGGAAAAGAGCGTATCTGTCTTCCTTAGAATAAATGCTGACTGTCACAATTCCGAGCTCATTGAGCGCGCGGAATACTCGAATGGCGATTTCCCCACGGTTCGCCACCAGAACTTTCTTGAACTGTTTCATTGTCTTCTTCCTCTCTTTTTTTATTGGTTTGCAATTAGCCTTTTTCTCTCTAATCCCACGGGCAATTACAACTTGACCGAAAAGTCGCATGATAGTTCATCTGCCCCACACGGATTACATGCACTTTTGATTTAGTTTACAGGATTTTTCTGAGAAATGCAAGATAAAAATATGACAACTTCATTTTCTGACAATAGTTAAGAAAATAACAATGAAATTTGCAAGATTTTAAATTGTAAAATTCATTTTAGCCTCTTTTTTCCCTTTTTTCTTGTCTATAACAGATAAAAATTGCATCAAAACTTTTCTTTTCCATGATTCACACTTTTTTAACAATCTAAACACAAATCGAAAACATTTTTTCATTATTATATAGACATCAGCAAGAGAGATGCTGAGATATAAATAACAATTTTCTTTTTCATACTTTTTCCTTTGAGATACGGCACCTTTGGAAAATTATTTGAAACCATAGTTAATACGGAATA
>OGKB01001811.1_pt1 | contig 10116 bp, 7 predicted proteins | sample 1572351 | NCBI WGS metagenome assembly OGKB01 (sample SAMEA2582088, study PRJEB24529) | metagenome | biome: Human gut stool | place: China | collected 2011
CATACAGGGGATCTTTTTCCTTATAAAGCTGGGCGAGCGTTGCCTCAATGAATGCTGTCGATGAACCAATCAGTGCCGTGACCCACATCCAGAATACAGCTCCGGCACCACCTGCTGAAATTGCTGCAACCACTCCGACCAGATTCCCCATCCCGACTCTCGTTGCCGTTGAAACGATCAGCGTCTGAAATGTGGACAAGCTGCCCTTTTCTTTCTTTTCCTTTTTTTCACTTTTACCGTCCGCATCTTTTTTCGCTTTTGTCCCCACCAATGCACGCACCATATCAGGGAAAAGCCGGATCGGGAGAAACCGGGTTCTTACTGTAAAATAAATTCCCATCGGGATCAGAAGAATAATAAGCAGTGAAATTCCCACACTGCTGCCTCCCGGTAATGGGATCTGAATCAGGTCTCCCCATAAAAATGAATAAACAATTTCTATCAGTTTTGTTATCATCTGTCCTTATCCTTTCCGTGCCATTCACTCATCCTAACACGGAAAAACTTCCATTGCTGCGGGACATGATATTCATTTTGATCCTGCAGTCCGCCATAGGCTCATGATTTACATCCAGTTCATACTCGATCCGTACATCAATTTCATCCTCTGTCACCTGAATCTCCAGCTCTCTGGTATTCACATCAAGCAGCATCTGTCCATACGGTGTCCGGTAATACGTCGAGTTCTTTTTATTCTTTTCAAAGATCATGTGAGAATCTGACAATCCGCTCTTTACGATCTCCACGCATCCAGTTCCTGTGATCTTGATCCGGTTTCTGATCATTTCAGAAGACCCTTCCACAGCCTCATCATATACAATATAATGCTTCTCGTTTCTGAAGTAATAGCTGCCCGGAGTCACAACTTCGATCGCTTCTGCCTCGTCCCTTTCAACTGCAGGCGTCTCTGCAATCTCTTCGTGCATACCGGAAATGCTTACAAATACATCCTTTGTCATAATCTTTAATATCCTTCTATATTCACTACATTCGTTATCGGCACATCAAATGGCATGACTGTATTTGCAAATTTTCTGAACTTCTCTGCCGCATCACTTACATAAAATGAATAATTGCTGTGCTGCCCTTCTGTGCCGTCATTCGCCATATCATTCTCTTCCAGCAGACATTTCAGATCCATCGCTGTCTCATAAGCAGGGTTTACAATCTGAATCTTGTCCCCCATATAAGCCCGGATCTTGGATCTGAGCAACGGATAATGCGTACAGCCAAGAATCATGGCATCAATATCCGTACTTCGCATAGATTCCAGATAATACTCGATTACTTCCTCTGTTACCTGATGCTCTTTAAATCCTTCTTCCACCAGAGGAACAAACAACGGGCAGGCCTTCTCAATGACCGTGATCTCCGGGTTCATTCCCTGGATCACTTTCGTATACATCCCGCTCTGAACCGTTGCCTCTGTCCCAACTACTCCGACTTTCCTGTTCTTCGTCGCCTCTACGGCTGCTCTCGCACCCGGAATAACCACTCCCAGGATTGGGATATCAAACTCATCTTTCACCGCATCCAGTGCCAATGCACTTGCAGTATTGCAGGCGATCACGATCGCCTTCACCTCTTTGGTCTTCAAAAAACGAATGATCTGTTCCGAAAAACGAATGATCGTATTCTGCGACTTACTTCCATAAGGAACGCGGGCAGTATCTCCGAAATAAACAATATTCTCATCCGGTAACTGTCGGCTGATCTCTCTTGCAACCGTCAGTCCTCCGACTCCCGAATCAAATACTCCGACAGGAGCTGTCTTTTTATCCATCATATCCGACTATATTCTCCCCTATTTTTCTATAATGACACAAATTCAGCCATGCGGACTCCGAAGACTCCACAAGGCTGAATTATCATCATGTCGTTGCCTTATAATATTATAATTTGAATCACCAGGATTTGCAATGCTTATTTAGATTGCAAGTGATTTAGCCACATCATACTGGTATGCAGAAATGGTCTTCTTCATTGCAAGAGCTTCCTCAATATCAAAATCAACGAACTCGCCATGCTGATATCCTACAACACGGTTTGTCTTGCCCTGGCAGAGAAGGTCAACTGCCATAGCTCCCATTGTAGAAGCGTAAACTCTGTCCTTACATGTCGGGCTTCCACCACGCTGCATATGTCCAAGGATCGTAGCTCTTGTCTCAATACCTGTTGCATCTTCGATTCTCTTTGCAAGATTGATAGAATCACCAACACCCTCAGCATTGATAATGATATAATTCTGTTTACCGCGTTTCTTATTCTCAAGAATGTCCTCGATCAGGGCTTTCTCATCAAATCCATGCTCTTCCGGCATCAGGATACGCTCAGCTCCGTTGGCAATACCGCACCACAGTGCAAGATATCCTGCGTCACGACCCATAACCTCAATGACACTGCATCTCTCATGAGATGTAGAAGTATCACGAACTTTATCGATCGCATACATAGCTGTATTAACCGCTGTATCAAATCCGATCGTATAATCTGTGCAGGCGATATCCAGATCGATCGTTCCCGGAACACCGATCGTATTAACTCCGAGGTTTGCAAGCTTCTGAGCTCCTGCAAATGATCCGTCTCCTCCGATTACTACAAGACCATCAATGCCATACTTTTTACAGATAGCAGCTGCCTTCTGCTGTCCTTCTTCTGTACGCATTGTCTTGCAACGTGCTGTCTGAAGAATTGTACCACCACGCTGAACAATATCAGACACATCACGTGCTGTCAGATCGATGATCTCTTCTTTCAGAAGTCCATGATATCCTCTGCGGATTCCGCGAACCTTTAATCCTTTTGCAAGGGCACGTCTTACGACTGCACGGATTGCTGCATTCATTCCAGGAGCGTCTCCTCCACTCGTCAGAACTCCGATCGTACGGATCTTATCCTCAATCTCGTCCAGATATTTTTCTTTTTCATTCATAGTTTTCTCTGCCATGTTATCTCCACCCTTTCTCTGCAATGTCTGATAAAGATCTCTATTGTCTATTTTTTATCAACTCCGCAAATATTCTACCTTATTTAGAAGTGGTTTTCAATAGCTTTTTCTACTACTTTTACCCGATTCTCACCAAAATGGTTCATTAACCTGCTCAAAATCTGTGGATTTATACTGATATTCTTATTCGCAGGTAATTTTTTCACAATTTTTTCCTTCTCACAGTAGATCATGACTTCGTCATTTCCCTCTGAATCAGCCAGATATCCATAGGTTATCGCCTCTTCCTCCAGATACGTTTCCTTATCCGGAAACTGGATCCATAATTCCTTTTTCTTCTGCCCGAACGGAAGGATCTTCTCGCAGATCAGCTTGCTTGCCTTGTCATCTTCTTCCGAAACTCTTCCCTTTACAAAGATCTTATTATCTTCCTCAAGATACTGTCGATACTTCTCGTAGTCCCTCGGAAATACAACTACTTCTACTGTTCCGAAAAGATCTTCTACCGTCAGAAATGCCATCATCTGGTTCGTCTTGGTATGCTTCACCGTCTTTTCCGCAATGATACCGCCGATGATCTCCCTGGCTCCGTCTCTTACTTTCGTATATCCGACTTCAGGATCAACCTGAAAATCAGCAGTGGTCGCAGAAATCACCTTCCGCCACTCTTCTTCATAAGGCTCCAGCGGATGGCCGCTGACATACACTCCGAGTACCTCTTTTTCAAATCCAAGGAGGTTCTCCTTTGTATATTCTCCGACATCCGGCATTCTGATCTGAAACTCTTCCTTCTGCTCCTCGCTCACCACATCGAACAGGCTCATCTGACCGACCATGGAGTTTTTCTTTTCCTGCTGCATATGGTCGACGATCTGAATATAAATACTCATGAACTGCTTTCTTGTTCCCCCCAGGACATCCAATGCCCCGGCTTTGATGAGATTTTCCACCAGCCGTTTATTCATCAGCTCCCGGCTCGAAATCCTGGTAATAAAATCTTCCAGATTTCTGAACTCTCCGAGTTCCTTTCTGTCATTCACAATGGCACGGATCACCGGGCGGCCGATACTCTTGATCGCAGCCAGTCCATAACGGATATCTCCGCCGTCTACTGAAAAATCCGCCTCCCCTTTGTTGATATCCGGCGGAAGGATTTTGATCCCCATCTGACGGCAGACGTAAATATATTCTGCAACCTTCGTCGGATTATCGATCACAGAAGTCATCAGGGCTGCCATATACTCTACCGGATAATAGTATTTCAGCCACGCCGTCTGATAAGATACTACTGCATAAGCAGCCGCATGAGACTTGTTAAAAGCATATTTTGCAAAATCGATCATCTCATCATAGATCTTATTTGCAGTCTGCTCATCAATCCCGTTCTTGATACATCCCGGTACACCGGTCTCTTCATCGCCGTAAACGAAAGTTTTCCGTTCCTTTTCCATGACCGCTGCTTTTTTCTTGGACATGGCACGACGCAGAAGGTCACTTCGTCCAAGTGTATAACCTGCAAGATCCCGCACGATCTGCATAACCTGTTCCTGATAAACGATACAGCCATAAGTCGGTGCAAGGATTGGTTCAAGTTGTGGGCAGTCATATGTGATGGATGATCTGTCGTTCTTTCCCCGGATATACTGTGGAATGAAATCCATCGGACCCGGACGGTACAGAGAAATTCCCGCGATCACATCCTCCAGGCTATGGGGCTGCAATTCTTTCATGAAATTCTTCATCCCGCCACTTTCCAACTGGAAGATTCCTTCCGTCTTTCCTGTACCGATATAATCCAGCACTGCCTTATCATTGTAGTCAATCTTGTCGATCTGAAGATCCGGCTGCTTTTTTCTTGCAAGCTGTACCGCATTCTGAATCACGGTCAGTGTACGCAGGCCCAGGAAGTCCATCTTCAAAAGTCCCAGTTCTTCCAGCGTTGTCATAATAAACTGGGTCGTGATTGTCCCATCTGCTGCCCTTGAAAGAGGTACATACTCCTCTACAGGTTTCTGGCAGATCACCACTCCTGCCGCATGCATCGAACAGTGCCTCGGCAGTCCCTCCAGTCGCTTCGCCATATCGATCAGATGCGTCACCGTCTCATCCGACTCATAAAGCTTACGAAGCTCCGGATTCATCTGCAGAGCTTTATCAATCGTAATTCCAAGCTCCTGGGGAATCATCTTGGCAATCGAATCCACATAGGCATAAGGCAGATCCATGACTCTTCCTACATCACGGATGACACCTCTTGCCGCAAGCGTTCCAAATGTAACGATCTGAGCCACGCAGTCTTTTCCGTATTTTCTCGTTACATAATCGATCACTTCCTGCCGTCTCTCATAGCAGAAATCCACATCAATATCCGGCATGGATACACGTTCCGGATTCAGAAAACGCTCGAACAGGAGCTGATAATGGATGGGATCAATGGTTGTGATCCCCAGACAATAGGACACGATACTTCCCGCTGCTGAACCACGCCCCGGTCCGACTGCGATTCCATGGTCTTTTGCATATTTGATAAAATCCCATACGATCAGGAAATAATCGACATATCCCATATGCCGGATCGTATCCAGCTCGTATGCCAGCCGGTCTTTCAGCTCCTGCGACGGTGTCCTATAACGCTGATCCAGTCCTTCATAGCACAGCTTCTGCAGGTACTCCCAGGAAGTATAGCCTTCCGGCACGTCATATTTAGGAAGCTTCGTCACTCCGAACTCAATCTCCACAGAACAGCGGTCCGCGATCTTCTGCGTATTCTCCAGTGCCTGCCTTGCATACGGGAACAGAGCCGCCATCTCTTCTTCGGACTTCACATAATACTGCCCGCCTTCATAACGCATCCGGTTCTCATCCGACAGCTTTTTCCCCGTCTGAATACAGAGCAGGATATCATGTGCCTTCTCATCATCTGCATAGGTATAATGCACATCATTCGTAGCAACCAGTTCAATCCCGGTCTCCTGCGACAGCTTCATCAACTGCTGGTTTACCAACTGCTGATCCGGGATTCCATGATCCTGAAGCTCCAGAAAATAATTCCCTTTTCCGAAAATCTCCTGATACTCCAAAGCCCGGTCTTTTGCCTCTTCATACATCCCTTTGGTAAGATATCTTGGAACTTCTCCTGCAAGACACGCACTCAACGCAATAATCCCCTTATGATAGGTTCTTAAAAGTTCTTTATCTACTCTCGGCTTGTAATAGTACCCTTCCACAAATCCTTTGGAAACGATCTTTGTCAGATTCTCGTATCCTTCGTTATTCTCAGCCAGCAGCACTAAATGGTAATACCGGTCATCTCCGCCTGTCACTTCCCTGTCAAACCGGGAATTGGGAGCTACATAGACCTCGCATCCGAGAATCGGATTGATCCCCTGCTTACGTGCCTCCCGATAAAAATCGATCACTCCGTACATGACTCCGTGATCCGTAATTGCCGCACTGTTCATCCCCAGCTCTTTCACTCTTGCAACATACTCTTTGATCTTGTTCGAGCCATCCAGAAGACTGTACTCCGTATGGACATGTAAATGTGCAAAACTCATACCTTCACCTCATTGTCCTTTCTTTTGCAGTTATCAATAAGTTCCATCTATCGCTTCTGCCAGCTTAATTTCAAGTAGTATTTTTCTTTTTTTGACCGGACACCTGACATTCTCTCTCCATAGGCTCTGCCTGATCTTTTTATTTCAGATCACAGTCTGTAAATCCCGTCTTCCCTGATCTGAATCTTTCTCTGCTTCAAAAGTCTTCCGACCGCACGCTTGAATGCCGCCTTGCTCATCCCCATCTCCATCTTGATCTGCTCCGGGTCTGCCTTATCCGTAAATGGCAGCCTGCCTCCACACGTCTCAATACAGTCCAGGATCAGTTCTGCATCTTCGTCCATCTGCTGCGGGATCTTGCCACGTACACTTAAATCAAGCTTGCCATCCTCTTTTACGGCTGCTACACGGGCTTCGATCTCCTGTCCTGCAGACATCCTTCCGTACATCTCTCTTTTCGGGATCAGTGCAGAATAAAGATTATCTACCGCCACGAAAGCACCGATTTCCCGGTTCACTTCGTAAATCGTACCTCTGACTGTATCATCCTTTTTATAAGGAGAATCCGTCCGCAGAAGGTGATAGATCTTCATTGTGGCACAAAGTCTCTCGCTCTTGTCAATATAAAGACTCACAAGACATTGATCCCCTTTTTCCACTTTCTCTGTCTGCTCTTTAAATGGAAGGAACAAATCTTTCTCCAATCCCCAGTCAAGAAATGCCCCCATTCTGCCAACATCTGCTACCGTCAGCACTGCCAGCTCCCCAAGTGTCAGCTTCGGCTCATTCGTCGTCGCAATCATGCGGTCTGATGAATCTTTATAAAGAAAGACTTCTATCGGATCCCCGACCTCGATTTCTTCCGGAACCTGCTTCTTTGGCAGAAGCACTCTCTCTTCATCGCTGCCCAGATACACTCCAAAATCTACGATCTTTACAACCGTCAGTACCTGCTTTACTCCTAATCTCATTCTCTACTCCAATCTGCTGCCCCTGCAGCACTTACTTCACTGATTTTCCTGTCATTCAATCGGATTTCATCCTAATCTTCCATATAGATTAAGCTATTTTACATTCCCTTGTCAATGGATTCTTTATTGATTTACACGCATTAATTATGTATAATTGATTCAATGCTACAGAAAAGAGGGAAATTTATGAGTGCACAGAACCTTACTTTACTGACAGACCTGTACGAACTTACTATGATGCAGGGCTATTTTGAAACTCAGGAAAACCAGACCGTAATCTTCGACGTATTTTTCCGTGAGAACCCAAATAAAGGTGGGTACTCCATTATGGCCGGCGTTGATCAGGTCATCGATTATATCAAGAATCTGAATTTTTCATATGAAGATGTGGACTATCTGAGAGGGCTGGGGCTTTTCAGTGAAGACTTTCTTCATTACCTGAGCGGATTCCATTTCAGCGGGGATATTTATGCGATTCCGGAAGGAAGTGTGATTTTCCCACGAGAGCCGCTCATCAAAGTGGTTGCCCCGATCATGGAGGCACAGCTTGTAGAAACTGCGATCCTGACCATCATCAACCATCAGTGTCTGATCGCTACCAAGGCATCCCGCGTTGTATACGCCGCACAGGGAGATGGGATCATGGAATTTGGTCTCCGCCGGGCACAGGGACCGGATGCCGGACTTTACGGTGCAAGAGCTGCCGTCATCGGTGGATGCGTAGGTACATCCAATGTACTCGCAGGAGAGATGTTTGATGTGCCTGTTATGGGAACACATGCCCACAGTTGGATCATGACATTTAAGGATGAATACACTGCATTTAAAGAATACGCAAGACTGTATCCGGATGCATGTACCCTGCTGGTAGACACTTATGATACTTTAAAATCCGGTGTTCCGAATGCGATCCGTGTATTTAAAGAGCTTCGTGAGGCAGGTATCAAACCGAAGAGCTATGGAATCCGCCTTGACTCCGGTGACCTTGCCTACCTTTCCAAAAAGGCAAGAAAGATGCTGGATGATGCCGGTTTCCCGGATGCTGTTATTGCTGCATCCAATGACCTCATCCACGATCTGAAAATGCAGGGTGCTGCCATTACTTCCTGGGGGGTCGGAACGAATCTGATCACTTCAAAAGACTGCCCGTCCTTTGGCGGTGTATACAAGCTGGCAGCGATCCAGAATGCAGAAGGACAGTTTATCCCGAAGATCAAGATCTCCGAAAATACAGAGAAGATCACAAACCCGGGAAATAAGACGATCTACAGAATTTATGATAAAGAAACTCATATGCTTCGTGCAGACCTTATTTGTTTCGCTGATGAGGTTTATGATCCTGAAGAAGACCTTCTTCTTTTCGATCCGAATGCAACCTGGAAAAAGACACTTCTCAAAGGCGGAACCTATACTATGAAAGAACTTTTACAGCCAATTTTTATTCACGGAGAATGTAAGTATGAGTCCCCTTCCGTCAAAGAGATCGCAGCTTTCTGTAAAGAAGAAAAAGCAACTCTCTGGGATGAGACAAAGCGTTTGTTCAATCCTCATAAAGTATATGTGGATCTTTCTCAGAAATTATATGATACAAAAACTGAGCTTCTGAATGAAGCACATAAATAGGAGAATTATGCAATATCAGGTTATCGTGCTGGATTTGGACGGCACACTTACAAATTCAAAAAAGGAGATCACCGAACCGACCCGTCAGGCTCTCATCGACATTCAAAAGAACGGAAAGACAGTTGTTCTTGCCAGCGGCCGCCCCATCAACGGGGTTGCTCCACTGGCAAAGCAACTGCGTCTTCAGGATTTCGGAGGCTATATGCTTTCCTTTAACGGTGCAAGAGTGACACGCTGTTCAGATGGGAAGATCATTTATAATAAGCAGATTCCGCCTGAGATGATCCGACCGATTTGTGATATCGTCCGCTCTTATGCAGAACAGGAGGTTGATCTGATCACTTATACTGATACAACGATTATCTCTGCGATCGCTCCGAACCAGTATACCCGGATCGAATCGGGGATCAACCGTATGGAGATTTATCAGCCGGATGACTTTGTCTCCTATATTGATTTCCCGATCAATAAGCTGCTTGTCCCAGGACCCGCAGATGTCCTTCAGGAGCTGATGAAACTGCTGAAAGAGAAATACCACGGACTACTCAATATTTATCTTTCCGAACCGTATTTCCTTGAGATCATGCCTCAGAACATTGATAAGGCTCATTCTCTGCAAAAACTTCTCAACAGTATCGGACTGACTGCTGATTCCATGATCTGCTGCGGTGACGGCTTTAATGACCTTTCCATGATCGAATATGCCGGACTCGGTGTCGCCATGGAAAATGCACAGCCAATTATAAAAGACTCCGCTGATTTCATCACCCGCTCGAATGATGAAGACGGAGTCCTTCATGTTGTTAATCTATTCATGCGTTAGGGGCATATTCTGCAACCCTGCAGTTTTTACCTTCTTACGTCCAATAGACATCATCCCTTCCGAAATGTCAGCACCTATAAGATTTTGGGGTTTCAATTCTTTCGCAGCAAGTATAGCAAAGTCACCTGTACCAGTTGCAATGTCAAGTATCTTTTGTGGACGAAAGGGTTTGAGTTGTTGGATAGCTCTTTTTCT
>OGKB01001833.1_pt1 | contig 10012 bp, 13 predicted proteins | sample 1572351 | NCBI WGS metagenome assembly OGKB01 (sample SAMEA2582088, study PRJEB24529) | metagenome | biome: Human gut stool | place: China | collected 2011
CCAATCCAATATTTTTTGAATGTGTCCCTTATATCATCCACAATAAAGCACATACCCTCAACAACTTTAATTTTTCTTGTATCTTTTTTCCAAGTGCTGTCAAATGTAGTTTTAGAATTAACACCATAATTTACCCTAACTATATCTTCATCCATATATAAACTGAATTTACCAATTTTAGGTTCATAATCTTCAACTTCTTTCAAATCATTCATAATGTGATTATCAGCACTACGATTTAATGGCATACCTGCAATAAGCCCTGCAATAGCTGCTGTGTATTCCTGTGCTGTAAAATCTCCATAAATGGACTTATATGTTCCACCATTTGCAAGTTCTACAATAGCCACATGGTCTGTATTATTTGCAAAACTTGACACATATTTTACAGTTTTACCAATTGCGCCAGTATTTCCAAATTGCTGCTTTACCCAATTTACAACCGTTTGGTCTTCCGCTTCCAATGCTTGTGGATAAGCTAACCAGTTGAATTTTCTCATTTCCAAATCTTTCAACACTTTATTTGTGTCTTCATCACTTTGCACAACTCTTACCAATACTTTAAATGCCCCATAATGCATTGCTAAATTAATATACTTAACACTATGTTCATCCCATTTAACCGTTTCAACATCGGATATAGTCTTAAAAGTGTACCATTTTTGGATCGCCTTAGTATCTCGTAAAATCAAGCAAACAATACCCTTCTCACTTCTTTGAATAGCTGTTCTTGCCAAAGTCTTAAATGCAATACCGATATTAGGACTTGGATTAATTTGTCCAATTGTTGCCATTTTATCACTCTCCTAATTTTTTTATTTTTAAATTCTTCATTGTTTTATAACTAAAAGGAACTCCATTTTTATCAAATAACGATAATTTTTTAAACACTTCTTCACTAATTAAATTATCATTTTCATCAAATAACGGCACTTTTTCCCCTTTTTCATCAAATAATTGTAATTTTTTTAATATTTCATATTCCATCTCTTCAGTGTCAGGATTATTCAACACCTCTTTTATTGTTTCAAGGCTATTATCAAAACTTCTTAAATCAGTTCCATATACATCGAATAAGTCTAAATCAAACATATAATGACCTAATCCATCGACTACTTTTGTGTGCTCATTTTTTAAAGTTAGATATCTATCTTTAACTTTTAAAATCTTATTACCTTTAATTTCAAATATATTATCCAACTCATCAAGCGCTTTATAAACTTCCATTGTATTATTTTCATCATTTTCAGGAATATATATAATATCAACACTAATAAATATCCGCTTTTTATAATTCGCAAAAAACTCATTTTTGTAGTCAATTACTTGGATATAATAGCATGGTCTAGTCAAAGCATTTATATTATCAATTCCAACTTCTTTATCTGTAAAATCGTATATTTTTTTGCTCAGGGCTTTTATAAAATCCATAAATTCCATTATTATTCAAACTCCGCTCTTATTGTCGAACCTATTTTATCTTTAAATACAGGCTCTAAGTTTTCTATAGTTTTTTTCAACATAAATACGCCAGGCACTACTTTATTCGAGTGTCTAACTCTATGACCGTACTCAACAAAAATGCTATATTCTACATTACTAAAAATTAACTGTTTAAAATTTCCACCATCTTCTCTGTGCCAACCCATTCTCAACTGCCCAGTATCTACAGGGGTCTGCCCTTTCACTTCTTTTATTGTTTCCTCAGCAACTTGTTTAAGTGTTGTTCCAACTTTTTGTGGAGTATCGGTAGCTAACTTTTCTAATTTTTTTGCCAATTTTTCCCAATCGCCGCTAAGTTCCATTTTTTTCCACTTCCTCTACCGATATTTCCTGATGTTCCAAAAAATCAGTGTACTTTATAGGTTTATTAGCTTTAAATTTATATTTTATTCCACCTTTACTTACCACCAAAATATCATTCTGCTTTATTTCCACGTCATTACTAACAAATATCTTATACGAATTTTTAGAACTATTTATAACTCCAGTCTCAGTAGCTCTTAAAATTCCAGCACTCAACTGGCACTTAACATTTGTATAAACGACTTCCCAACCCTGAACTGTCAAACCGAATTCAGTCTTTGTTTTTGTATTTCTTCTAACTTCTTCTATCACATCGGTATCAAAAAAATCTTCAAACATCACATACCACCTTTATTTTATAACTCCAAGTTTTCTAAAACGATTCAAACTTTTTCTAAATTCCACATCATCGTTTAACTCAGTTACAAATTCAACTTGCCTATCTCCACTTTTCATAGATTTTATATTTCTATTTTTATCAAAATTATATTTAAAAATATATTTTGTTATAGGAGTTATCAATTCTCTTGGGAAGTCTTCTCGGTTCATATAGTTAATACTATCTTGAACAATGCTCTCAATAGCAAATTTAGTTTTTGCTTCATTTGGTGTTACATCAGAAATAATTTTTATTTTTTCATAAATTTCATCAATTAATTCAGTCATTTCTATTACCTCTTAAAAATAAAAAAGTATGGCGTTTTAACCACACTTTTTTTACTACGCTTCAATTGCAACTAGACCCTTTACTTTGTTATCAAGTATAAAACAGTCATAATAAAATCTACCTAAAAATAAAGTTCCTGAATAATTTTCTGAATCTGTAACTACTCTATATTCAGCTAATTTAACAGGACCAACTGTTGCCGAATTATGTCCGATTAAACAACCGTAATTTTTAGTTGTAGCTCCACCTACTCCTGTTTTAATTTCCATCCATTTTTTAGTAACTCTTACTATCGGTACTCCGTCAACCATTCCTACTAATCCATTTATTTTTATATTTTGCCCAATATCCGAAGCTTTGATGAAATTGTCATCTTTTTTCAATTTTGTTAAAAACTCAGGTGTAACATAAGCAATCCTATTTTGAGGTACATCCGCATCATTTAATTTTTCCTGTGCTTCTAAAAATTTGTCGTAAGCGTTATTAGCCGCAAGACCTGTTACTGTCTGTGATTTTGTATTACAGGTTTTAAGAATTGTTTCAAATCTATATTTTTCAATTTCAGGAATTACTCTTTCTCTCAATTGTCTTGCCAACACTTCTCCAGCTTTAATTTTTGTCTCGTCTTCGTCCATTTTATCCAAAAGCATTTTAAAAGATCTATCTTTTGTTAATGTCATTTCTTGGATTGAATTTTGTAAAATGTCCGCATTTCCATAACCTGTATTTCTATTATAGTCCCTATTATCAACCGTATTAATCGAAGTAACTTTTACAGTTTTAGCACCTACAAAGCTGTAATCATTATTTACTATTTTCTGTGATACTGCTTCACTTGTAAATCTTTCATCAATTTTATCTGCAAATAATTCAGTATAAATCATTGCCATATTCTATCATCTCCTTTAAATTAAAAAGAACTAAAAGCCTTATCGAATGCTTCAAGTCCTATATCCTTTTTATCTTTTTCTCCTTCACTTCCACCATTTAAAGAGTTTGGTGTTCCTCCGCTTTGTGTTTTAAGATAGCTAGATAAATTCTCAGAAAAAGATTTCACACTATCTTCAATCTCTTCTTGAGTATTTCCAGTAATGCTGCCTAAAAAACTATCTGGAATTTTATATTTCCCTAATATAGCCTTTTTCATCTCATTAGTTTTCAATGTTGCAAGTTCCGTATTTGAAGTATCAAGTTGTTTTTGAAGTTCAGCAAGGCTCTTATTATACTTCTCTTCTGCAGTAAGATTAGCATTATTGATTCTTGTTTCATAATCTTCAATCGTTTCACCGTGCTTTCTCTCCAATTCTTTTTTCTCACTTTCAAACTTTTTTCTCTCTCTTGCAATTCTTTCTTTAATCATTTCATCTACTTGTTCCTGTGTAAATGTGATTTCTGACATAACTGTCCCTCCCATTTAAAGTCTGTCGACTATTATTTTCTACCTAGATGTTTAATGTCCCTCAGTACGACAAATAAAAAGAGCAGTCATTAAACTACTCTTTTGATTTTTTCTCACTAAAATACAATTCATACAATTCTCGTACAACAATCAAACCTATCTCTTTTGCAACCTCAGAACATTTCAATTCTTCAAAAAATTCTCTATCCATTCTCAGATATTCCTTATACAAGTAATTTTTCTCCTCGCTATTCTTAGCAGTACTAACTCTTTCTTCTGCTTCTTTTAATTTTTTAAAGTTTTTATATAATTCACTATCTACCGTTAATTTCATTTCTTCTATACCTTAATCCCTTTTCTTTTGCTATTTCATACTGCTTTAGTTCTCTCCAGATTTTAAATGTCATTTTATCTAGTAAGTCACCTTGCTTTGCTATTATCTCCGCCATCATATCTTTCATTTCAAACATGTCTTTTGATAACTCATGAATGTACTTTTCATCAATTGCAGCTAAATATTTCAATTTCAAATTAGTGAACGAACTAAAATCATCATTGCTAAATCCCCACTCGTGATTACTATTTTTAGGATGGTTGTGAGTATACAAAGCGTCTTCAAAGTTAATTTTAGTCATCTTATGACTTGGTATCGAATTTTCATCTCCTTTCAAAATATAAATATCTCCATTTTTAGCTATTACTAACGCATTTTCTTTGCTCTTCTTAACGATTTTTTGTTCATATCTTCGCAACAATTCCAGCGGTTCATCTTTATACTCCGTTGCATTAATATTCCCTATATTTCTGTATCTACCACCTTCAACAAAAACAGTACCATTATTATTGATTATACCCTCATTTTCATTATTTTCAAAATCTTCTTTTTCAGGTTCATCAGAAAAAACATCTGAATACTCATAAGGAACAGTTGTACTTCTGCAACGAGGGTGCATTGGCGGATAATTTTCTCCTTCCATTGCATTTTCCGTCTTGAACACCTCACCATTAAGACTAGCACAAGTATGACTTGTTCGACTATCCAATACCGCTAAAAACTCATACTTAACAACTCCAGAATCTTTATACCCCATAAGTGTCGCTTGATTTTGTATATGAGCAGTTTCAGTTCTTACTAACCTTTCAGCATTTTTATAACTTGTATCAAACTTTTTAGCTATATTTTGCGACATAGTTCTATAGTTAATACCTCTATTCAACCCAACAATCACTTCATTCTTTATCGCTTTCGCTAAATTATCAATGTTACTCCATATTCTACTTGAATAATTAGCCCCACTCCATTCTTGTTCCAATGCCATTTTTATTGTACTACTACTAATTACACCTTTTTTAAAATTCAAATCCTCAACGAATGATGTATAAGTATCTTCGTAAACATCAGCCAATGTATCTGTCACTTTACCTTTTATTTTCTCTCCTGCCTGTATAAGTTCATAGTCAACACCTGCTTTTAAACTGTCCAGTCGACTGATACGGCTTCTATATGCCAAGGTTTCAAGTTCAACTGACATTTTTCTAAACTCAACAGGATTACTTTTTTTCAACTTTTCAATTTCCTCTACACATTTTCCTATATCGTATCGCCATTCTTTATATTCAGTACCACGGAGCAATTTATTCGCTTGAATTTTGTCGATACCTAGTTTTGTCACTTCTTGTTGATATTTAGCGTATAATTGGGCTATTTTATTCTCTATTTCTTTTTTACTCTCACTAAGTATTTTTACATATTCTTTGTATGCTTCTGTACCTTTGTTAAATGATAACTCTTCTCTTGCAAGTTGCCTTTTTTCCCAATATTCTTTATTCTTGTTTTTCATTTATTTTTTCCTGTTCATTTTTTAATCCTTTATATTCCAACGGTTGTTCAATTTGATTTTCTTTTTCAATCTTTTTCAATTCCGCTTCAGTATCTTCAATAAAAGGCAATAATGATATTAAACTTTCTTGTGATACAACATTTTGTAAATTTGTTATTACAGTTGAAAGTTCAACCAAATTTTCAGGAGTATTTCTTGTAAATATTTTTTGAACATCTAGCGGTTTCAATGATAATCCAAAATAATCAAAAATTAACTCTAGCCTTTCATTTAATGCTTTTTTAAAGTACATTTCTTTTTGTGCAGTTAGTTGTTCAAGTGCTAACAATTTATACCCTAATGCCACGCCCGAACTATTTCCAGCAAAATTTTCGTCTTGCATATCAGGAATAAAGGAAAATTTATGAATATCCTGGTTCAGTCTATTTTTATTATTTTGAGAATATGTATCGTTTATATTTTTTACTAGCCAGTTAGCTTCTCCATTTTCTCCTAATAACATCACCTTGTTTTTCTTCAAACTCTCTATATCTTCTTCATCAGTTCCTTGCATATTTGTCAATACTAGGATTGCGTCTGTAAAATCTTTCATATCGTCTAATGAAGTTGATACCGCTTCATTATATCCGTCAATTAATGTAATCACTTTTTCAAAATCCCCGAGTTTCCGTTTATTATTGGCAAATTCAATCAAAGGTACCCTATTAAAACCGTGCATTCTAGTTTCTCCCTGTACCTGAGGTGTCAATATTACCCCTTTGTAATCCATAACAGAAGTAAATGTATTGACAGTTACAGTCTTGTTGTCATAAATCTCCAATATATAAACATACTCATTGCTTTCATTTTTTTCTCTGCTCCAACGAACTGCATATTTAATATTTTTGTCTATTGTATTATCCCTAATGACAAATACATCACGAGGATCTAAGGCTTTAAAGTTTATCGTATTATCTATATTTTTATACCACAACTCATACGACCGCCCAAAAATCGAACAGTTTTCAGCATGCTCATAATTACACTGCTGTTCTTCCTCCGTTGCTAAATATTTTCCAACCATCTCGTACTCATTAGCCAAATTATCTTCCAACAACTTATAATTGATATTTTTCCCAATAAAATAAGCTGTTGCTATCGTAGTTATATAGCCTGGAAAATTGTGGATAAGTTTACTATCTGGTTTCTCCTTCAACCTATTAGGTTTTTCCAATATTTTATGTCTACCAACATAATAATCTTCCAGTTTTTGTAGTCTCGCTAAATCATTCACTAAAAAGTCCCATAACGCTTTTTCCAAAATTTTTATTTCCATTATCTCACCCCCAATATATTTTTATTAATTGTCTTCATCCGATTATTTCTCATATAATCCTCAAGTGCATATCTCATGGCATCCATTAAATGATTAAAGTCATCTATCGGTTTATTTACTGCTTTTCCAAATTTATCTTTATCCCAAGCATAATTAGATATCTCTGTTAAAAAATTTACACACCTTGGATGGATAAAAATTTTAAAATCCTGAATAAATTGTATTCCAGCATTTATACTATCTTTCCCTTTTTTAGATGCTTTTATCCTAGTCAATCCCAAGCTTCTTAAATGTTCTATACTCTTTGGTTCTGCACTATCTGCAACTATTATTTCTTTTCTAAATCCAAGCTTTTCTATATTGTTGTAAATAGCTGTATTTTGCATTCCTTTTTGATATATTTCGTCAAAAACATAAATTTCTTTCTGCTCCATGTCCAGTATCCCACAAAAAAAAGCAGCAGGGTCATTCGTATATCCAAAATCTAACCCAAATACTGCTTTTGCTTTTTGCCTTTTATTTAAAATCTCTCTCCAATCAAATTCCGACTCTCTCCAATTTTCATAGACAAGTCCATCAGTTACTCCCCATTCGCCTAAGCCAGCAACTTGATAACGCCTAGGATTATTCTTTTTCATATCTTCAAATAGCTTTTTATCAGATTCGTCAAGCCACTCATTACACAGGTAATTAGTTGTAAGAGCTAAAATATTTTTATCTTTTCTATCAAAAAATCTAGCTTTAAGCCAGTGCCTCTCATTCCAAGGATTGAAGCTAATGATTATTTGTTTAAATAATGGTTCTTCAACTATACCTCTTATACTCTCATCTAGCATATTAAACGCTACTTCATCTGTCAACTCATATGCTTCCTCTACCCAACAAAAACATAATTGTCCAACTGAAACTGAAATAGATGTAATTTTCAACGGATCATCGAAACCTCTAAATAAAATCTTTTGCCCTGTTGGTTTATATGTTATTTCAAGTGGACTTTCTTTTAACTCCCAATAGTCTTGAACCTGTAATCTATGTATTGCCCATTTTAAATCTGAATAGCAACTGTCTTTCAAAGTCCTGTATACCTTACGTACAACAAGAGTATTTGCATTCCTATATTTCATCATATTGTAGACTATCCATAACGCCGTTGTCTTACTTTTCTTACTTGCTCTTGATCCTTTTACGACCTTGTACCTTCCCTTGAAGTTCCAAAAATCTCTGTATCCTTTTCCAACCAGTTCCGGCAGATTCACTTTTCTACTCTTCAAGTTCGCTCTCACCTACAATCATAACAGGCACAACTCCTTCAACTTCAACTTTATCTGTAAACAATCTATATCGTTTACCAAGTAGTTCCGCTGCTTTTAACCTATCTTTTAAATCTACATTTTTAATTATTTTTTCTGTTGCTGATTTTCCAAATCCTCCAACTACAACTTCTTCAGTTACTTCTCCTCTTAGAGTTGCAGTTAAGAACTCCAGTATCTCTTCAGCTTTAGCTATTCTATTATTTGCATGTTCTTCCATTATCCTTTTTATATATTTAGAAACATTAGTATTTTTTAGTAATTTATCAGCATTTACACCTGCATACTTTTCTTTATACCCAGCCTTTATTGCGGATTCAGTAGCATTTCCACTAGCTACATAAAACTCACAAAAAGACTTCTGCCTTGCATTTAATTTCAATGCTACCACCTCCTTCTGCAACAAAAAAAGACAGCCTTTAAACTGCCTTATGCTTATATAAAATCAAGGATTCAATGACAAGTACTTAACTCATACTCTTTCATCTTGACATATTATAACATATTAAAAATTATATACAATATCAAAAAAGTATCATTTTTCAATTTAATATATTTTTTATCACATCATCTGAAAATATAACTAGCTGTAACTGCCTAATCATTTTATTTTTGTATCTCTTTGCTGTTATAACACTTATATTTAATTTTTCAGATATATGCTCAAATGTTAATTCGTCAAAGTATTTCATTTCTATTATATCATAGTGCTTGTTGTTCCTAATCGTGTCTAAAGCCCTTTCAACCATATTAACAACATTTTCTATCCTTGCAATTTCTTCTTCTAATTTTTCTATCTTATTTTCAACCTTTTCTAGTTCAGATAAATATACTTTACTAGCCTGTACATTAACCTCCGTTTTCTTTTTTTGAATTGATATACCCTCTTTCTTCAAATCTTCTATAAGCATATTTTTGGAATCAATAGCACCTTTCAATAAAGATAACTCTGATAATAACTTTTCTGTCTTTTGAAATGGTGTTAATTGTTTTTCTGTTTTTATTTCCTTGTCAGTTTTCATTTTTTCTATTATTTTGTCTGCTATTCTGTCAATATCTTTTTCGTTCATTTTACTTCCTTTCCTTTCTAAATTTTTACATATTCTTACAAAAAAATCACAGCTAAATTAATAACTGTGATTATCAGATTATCGCAATATTTCTTTTATTCTTTCTATTAATTTGTATAATTCTGTTTTTTCTTCATACATTTTCCGTAATTCCCTCAATCCTTTTTTTCTTCTCTCAATATTTTTTTTATTATAATAAAATTCAATGAGAGAACTTTTTAAGTTATTACCATTGTTCTTTTCCAACAATACACTTTTAAAATTCTCGCTATATAAATCTTCCAATTGATTTTTTTCTGGATTTTCGAATTCTTGTAATATCCATTTTTCACTTTCTTCTTCACCAAAAAAAATTCGAGCTTTTTCAAAAGCCTTTTTCCCTTCAGAATCTGAATCTAAAATTAGAACATATTTATTTGAAAAACCAATGATTAATGAAAGTAATACATTTAAATTAGAAGCTCCTCCTGATGGAATTATTTTTATTTCCTTATCAAGAATTTCTTTTTCTTGTAACAATTTAAAGAATATAACTTCTGTCATTCCTTCTACTAAAATAAGTTTTTCATTTACTAATTGAATAGCCTTTTTTAAGGACTATTTA
>OGKB01001870.1_pt1 | contig 9860 bp, 10 predicted proteins | sample 1572351 | NCBI WGS metagenome assembly OGKB01 (sample SAMEA2582088, study PRJEB24529) | metagenome | biome: Human gut stool | place: China | collected 2011
TTAAGTGCTCAACTTTTTTGACTCTGTATCGTGTGAGACTATTATTGCAGAAAATAAATCGTATGAACAGGTACTTGCTATGGTGCGTTTACTTAACTTGATCACCTCCGCTTTTTTCAAAAGCTCCTGCTGTTCAAAAATATTTGCTGTTACTACTTGATTTTTCTTCTTTGTGCCTTTAATATTCATTTCATATACCTCTTTTACTTTAGATTTTACCAACTGGCCGGTCAGTAATAATCTAAATTTACTTGAGGTATTTTTTTGTGTCAATCTCTTGACCTAGTTAAAGTATACAGGAAGCTTTCTATAACTTATACTATGGCTCTATCTCCAACCATTCTCCAAACTTATAATCCCACTCATCAGGTTTAAATGGCTCTAAACCGCTAAAATGGAAAAAGGTTATCTCTCCGAAATAAACTTTTCCATCAACTTGATAAAAATCCACTCTTGCCGCTCTTAGGTTTTTCGCAAGTTTTTCAGCCATTTCCTTCATTTCATCAAAGCACGCTGGTTTGTTAATTGCCTTAGTAGCGTTAGGATGGCCTTGAACAAAATCTAAATGATTAAATTCTTCATCATAAAAATCAAATTTTGTTTCTCCTTCCCCAAAACGGTCGGTTGCAATAAACATTGCTCTAACTTTCCCCTTGAAAACAAAAAACTTATAATCGGATAATTCGCCAGACTCAGAATCTTCCATGTACGGTTCTGCTATGATGCAAGGTTTCACATTCTTATAGGGCCACTCACGTGCATAGTAATAACCGTTGTTCCTTAAACAGACTGATAATTTTTTCTTTGCTTTCCTTCTGTCCAGCCTTTCTTTATCTCGACAGATAACTAATCCGCCCGAATCATGATTGCACTTCAAAACAAACTGCTCAGGAAGTTCGTCGAAATTAATATCCTCAGCTTTTTCCCAGCAGCCTATTGTAGGAATAATATATTGCTCACCAATAGTATTCTTGACATAATCTTTTACTTCTTTTTTATCTACCAATGTAGTATATAAAGGATTTCTATCATGAATCTTCATCCATTGTAATTTTTCACTATATGTTTGTGGGTTTTCAAGATTTAGTTTCTTATTAAAAATCATCTTATAAACAAGTTTAAGATACTGTTCATCAGACATCCAATTCAATAATTGTCGTCTTCCAAGCCCCAATACAATAGCATACGGACTACCTATATATTCTTTTAATGGTCTCATTAACAAATATTTCCTTTCGCCATTTTCTCAATAAAACATAAAATATTACTGGCACGTTGGTTTAACGTTAGGGACTTTGACTTTTTTATACTTCCTTCTGAAAGCTGATGTCTTAAGCTATTGCTATTTTTTAGTTCAACTATAGCATTTTTTATTTCATCTACATTATTAGGATCAACTAAAATAGAATTCGTATTATCGCAAATATCAGTATTAAAATCTCTATCCGATGATATAATTGGGCATCCACACGCTATTGCCTCAACAATCGCATTACAGCACCCTTCGTTCTGCGTTGGCAACACAAAAATATCTAAAGCACTATAAAACCATGGAAGTTCATCATTTTTTACAGATTTTGCAAATAAACATTTTTGACTTGTCGGAATCAGTTCTCCTTTACCTGCGCAAATGAACGATACCCCTTCAATCTGATCAACAGCAAATTGTAACCTTAGAATTCCTTTTCTATCATCAAAGCTACCGCACATTCCAACAATAAATTCATCTTCTGGAAGGCCTAACAGTTGGCGACTTTCTTTTTTATCCCTTGGATAAAATCTTTCCTTTCTAAACCCATTCGGAAATACATTGATCTTATCAGGAGTAACAATCCCTGCATCTGCAACATAATTCTTATTCTGAGTCGAAACTGCAATTACCCCATTTATACTTTCTAGTTCCTTTTTCAAACGTACATTCCCATATTTTTCGTCACCAGCATAAAGTGCTTCCCCGTGAGCAAAATAAGAGGGAATAGAATACTTTCTTCCCATTCTCGCTGCAATTACTCCAGACGGGCAAAGAAAATGAGAATAGATATAATCTGGTTTTGCATCCATTTTACTTAGTATTCTATCAACTGCTTTCTCGTACATTTTTGTCGTAAAAAGGACTCTCGCTTTTTGACCAACGCCATCACCTTGACCAAAACTAATATACTTGGGGTGATGAACTTTTACCTTGTTTTGGTTCTCTGTTATTTCAATTTCTTCATTCACATAGCCTAAATACTTCGGGTTCAATGTTACAGGTAGTGGGGCAATAACCTCACACTCATTCCCCAAATCAGCAAACGACCATACTAATTGCTGAATAAACACACATGCCGTAGGTTCCAGTTTATTGGGATACTTGTTGGCAAGTATAATAATTTTACTCATAGTCTTAATTCCTACTTTTCTTGGCTTGTTTTATCTCATCAAGTACTTCTTCTGTCATATTTCCAAAAATTGGTCCCTGTTCATACTGAATATCGTATGCATCAGTATCAATCAAATTATACTCAACTATTATCGGAGTTTCATCTTTCTGTAATGCCACATCCCAGTATATTAAATGAAAGTGAGCTAACTTATGGTGAAGTCTATCAATGGTTTCAATTATCGAATCCCATCCTTCGATTCTAAACCCCTTAAACTCTTCTCCACTTTCAAGCACATCTCGCTTTTCTAAGGACTGGTTCTTGACGATACATTTCAACGCATAGTCAAAATATTTTCCATCTTTATGGATTGGTATCATCATTCCCCCTTGGCTAACATTGTCTGTTCGACTGCCTTTTCCACCAATCCTTAAAAATGCCCCCAATACATGCATTTTCCTATGAAACAGGAATGTGATTATTCGAATTGTATTGATCGACTCTGGATTAAACCTTTTTACTGACGAATGCTGCTCAATAACCTTTTGAATAATGAAGTTTCCGTCATATTTATTGACTAATTCTTTAACTAGTTCTTCTGAAACATCCGTACCATTAAAGAACTGTATACCTTTGCCACCACATGAACCGATGGTGGGTTTACAAATCAACTCGTTATATTTTCTTATGCTTTCTAACAGTTCCGTGACTGTAGCAGCCTTGAAATCATCTACTTGAAGATCGCCATCTATACACCGGCACACTGTCTCTGGGCTATTTTTCTTGCCAACTATAGTTTCAAAGTAGTTCTTGTCACTAAAACCATCCAGCATCTGCATATTTGCAAAATATGGTTCTATCTCCGAATGCCAAATGACATCAGAAATAAACCGAGGGTCTGGACAATCTGCTATTTCTTTGAACCATTTATATTCAACCAAAGGGACAGCTTTTCCGAAGTGTCTTTTCCAATATGTTCTGATTGCTTTTCTTTCTTTGCTACTAAGCCTTGGACTATTTTTGCATCTTTTTCTTACAATAATACTGTACACCCAATAATGAACCACCCGATAAATCCAGTTGGAAATGACTGTGAATTTTTCAAAAAATTTATCTTTCATTATAGTTTCGTTGAAATAATATCAACTTCTCCCCTCTCATATGATTTAAAGAATGGTCGTGAGCATATAACTTCGTTCGCTCAATTTAGCTTTCTCTTCGACATGCCCAAAACGTTGATTCCAATTTATAAAATACTCCTTTATCTCCATGTTAAATTTTCAAGGTATGGAATAACTAATTTGTCTCCAAACAATCTATCTGCTTCGTGGGTAAGATCTGGATCGAATCCAGAATTAGGACTAAGAGTTATCTCTCCGAAATAAATTTTTCCATTCACGTTATACAGGTCAATTCTTGCAAAAAGAAAATCTTCTGAAAGCTTCTCGGCAATCTCATACATCTTATCCAAGTTTTCTGGTCTTTCATCATGCGGATGATAACTAGGGTCTTGATCCACTTTCTGATATCTAAGGAAATTCCAGTCTCGATCATAGAATACATATTCCGCCCTATGATTTTGTTGCGAAAAACGATTCTTGCAAATCATCATTGCATCAGGTTTTCCATTGAAACAATAAATCTTGTAATCGCTAGGACATTCCCCATCCATTCCGATAAACTGTTCAGCAATAATTTTAGGCTTAATGAATCGATATTGTGACTCTCTACCCACATAGTAGAACTGCGCTTTAAGAGACTTTTCAATCTTTTTTTTTGCAGCAACTTTGTCGAGCTTATTCTTATCTCTACAAACCACAAGCCCCCCAGAATCATGATTGCACTTTAAAACAAATTGATCCGGAAGCCTATCAAAATCAATTTCATCAAAAGAATCCCACACTCCCAGTAAAGGAATAAGGTACTGTTCCCCTATCTTATCCGCAACATAATCACGAACCAAATATTTGTCTGATACCACTGACATCAATGGATGTCTATAACAAAACTTTAACCACTGTATCTTCTCATTTAAAGTTTGAGGGTTCTTTAAGCGCAGCGGTCTTTTTACACGAAGTTTATAATATAGATTGATGTATATTTCATCCGAAAGAAATCGCAATGCATATTTTACTTTCGTCATTAAATCTTCTTTAGTCATTCCTACCTATATCTCCTCAATAAATTTATCAATCTCCTTTAGATATCGTTCAGTATTTGATCGATAAGTATTAAATTGTTTATTGGTTAACTCTTTAAGCACGCCACCAAGTTGGGACATATCTTCGCAACTACTAATTAAGTTGCTTTTCGTAAACTGGGCAATTAATTGTAATTGATGGTCATCCACATGCTCACCATATTTTTTTAGTCGTGGTACAGCTACTACTTTCTTTCCATGCTTAATTGCACCAATGATTGCTCCCGTTCCACCATGCGTAATCACAATCGTACTTCGTTCCATTACATTTTGAAATTCTTCTCGATTAAGAAAGTCTTTACTCTCGTAATGACATGGCTTATAACTACTTGCTCCGCTCTGTGCAAATACTTCGTCTTTAATTATTTCATCTGCAACCAGTTCATCGACTGCTTTTAGTAGTCGATTGAACTGGAATTTTTGTGACCCTACTGTAATAAAAATCATCAGTATATTCCTCCAAGACACTCAGCATTTGGATAATACTGTCTCATAGATTCCCACTGCACATAAAATTTATCTGCAAATTTATAAAGTAATTTACCTGTCTGTGTTGGAGATGTCACCTTTGCAAACGACTCAATATAAATCAACTTCCCACCAAACAGCTTTACCAGTAGGCACATTGGTATCATAGCAAGTACTCCTGTACATATCACAACATCTGGTTTCCTCTTGATATAGATTCCAAGCGAAATAAAAGCGTTTGCTATTAACCGTAGCCAGCAGAACCATTCCTCGCGATTTACCTGAAGAACGTGCTCTGTATCTACATCTTTGGTATCTGCAGAATATGCTGTTTTTTCTGTCAAAATAAATCCATCATACTTTTTCAGCAATGGTTTAAGCATTAATAACTGTTCATAATGACCACCAGATGACGCCGCCAAACAGATCACTTTCTTCTCTTTTCCCACGGCAAAATCCCCTTAATCTCTTTGGAATAAATCTCTTGTATAAACCTTGTCTCTCACATCATCCAAGCAGCTATTATATCTATTAGCAATAATTGCCTGACTCTGTTTCTTGAACTCATCTAAATCATTAACGACCTTACTTCCGAAGAACGTATCTCCATCTTCGAGAGTTGGCTCATAAATAATTACTGTTGCACCCTTTGCCTTAATGCGCTTCATAACACCCTGAATCGAACTCTGACGGAAGTTATCACTGTTACTCTTCATGGTCAGACGGTAAACACCAACAACAACCTCTTTTTCCTTGCTTTCATCCCAGCTATCGTTTGCCTCATAAGCACCAGCAATTTCCAGGACACGATCTGCAATGAAGTCTTTACGAGTTCTATTGCTTTCAACGATTGCTTCAATCAAGTTCTCTGGCACATCGGCATAATTTGCCAGAAGCTGCTTAGTATCTTTCGGCAGGCAATATCCACCATATCCGAAAGACGGATTGTTGTAATGAGTACCAATACGAGGATCAAGGCAAACACCATTGATGATCTGCTGTGTGTTCAATCCTTTCATCTCGGCATAGGTATCCAGTTCGTTGAAGTAGGATACGCGCAGCGCCAGATAAGTATTAGCAAACAGTTTAACTGCCTCTGCCTCGGTGAAGCCCATAAACAGAGTATCAATGTTTTCTTTGATTGCACCCTCCTGAAGCAGTTCCGCAAAAGTGTGTGCAGCCTTTACCAGACGAGCATTATCAATATCCATACCGACTATAATACGGCTCGGATAGAGGTTATCGTAAAGGGCCTTGCTCTCACGCAAAAATTCCGGGCTGAAGATGATATTGTCGCAGTGGAACTTTTCTCTTACACTTGCGGTATAGCCAACCGGAATTGTGGACTTGATAACCATAATGGCTTCCGGGTTATACTCAATCACCAGTTTGACGACTGCTTCGACAGCACTTGTGTCAAAAAAATTCTTCTTAGAATCGTAATTTGTCGGTGCGGCGATGACTACAAAATCTGCATCAGAGTATGCCTCCTTTGCATCCAGAGTTGCAGTCAGGTCAAGCTCCTTCTCTGCCAGATATTTTTCAATGTACTCATCCTGAATCGGAGACTTCTTATTGTTGATCAGTTCAACTTTCTCTGGAATGATGTCCACAGCGGTCACATGATGATGCTGTGCCAGCAGCGTAGCAATCGAAAGACCAACGTAACCGGTTCCAGCTACAGCGATTTTTAAATCTTTAAATTCTCTCATTTTTCTATTCCCTCTAAATTATTTATAAAATTCTGCATACCACTCAGTGAACTTCCGCAGACCAGTCCGTAGACTCGTTGAGGGCTTATATCCAAAGTCCCGCTCCAATGCGCTAGTATCCGCATAAGTCACAGGCACATCACCCGGCTGCATCGGAACCAGTTCCTTGTGCGCCTCGAAGTCGTAATCTTCCGGCAACACCTTTGCACGGACAAGCTCCTCGCTCAGAATCTGTACGAAGTCCAGCAAGTTTTCAGGATTCTGATTGCCGATGTTATAAACTGCATACGGCGGAATCGGCAGGCCATCCTCACCATTCTTCTTGTCAGGCGCTTTCTTCATCACACGGACAACGCCCTCGACAATATCGTCCACATAAGTAAAGTCACGCTTGCAGTTGCCATAATTGAAGATCTTAATAGTTTCGCCCTTCACCAGTTTGTTGGTGAAGCCGAAATAAGCCATGTCAGGACGGCCAGCAGGACCGTACACGGTAAAGAATCTCAGACCAGTGGACGGAATGTTGTAAAGCTTTGAATAGGCGTGTGCCATCAGTTCATTAGATTTCTTGGTGGCTGCATAAAAGGAAACTGGATTGTCAACCTTGTCGTCGGTGCTGTACGGAACCTTCTTGTTGGAACCGTAGACGGAGGAAGAAGAGGCATAAACCAAATGTTCCAGACTCTTGCAATGGCGGCATGCTTCGAGAATATTGAAAAAGCCGACCAAGTTAGATTCCACATAAGCATCCGGGTTGGTGATGGAGTAACGCACACCAGCTTGTGCTGCAAGGTTAACGACCACAGACGGCTTGTACTTCTCGAACAGCTCTGTGATCAATGCCTTGTCAGCGATGTTACCTTTTACAAAAGTGAATGTGGGATACTTGGCCAGCTCATTCAAACGAAACTCTTTCAGGGCAACGTCATAGTAGGCATTCATGTTGTCAATGCCGATGACCGTAGCAGAAGGAGCCTCCTGATAAATTCGTTTCACAAGGTTAGAGCCGATAAAACCGGCTGCGCCTGTGATCAAAATAGTTTTATTTTCTAAATTAGTAATACTCATGTATATATCCTCCGTATCGTTAAATTTTCCAATTTGATCTATATACAATTCCAATGAATGTCATCTTTTTATCGCCGCCGCACAACTAATTGTTTTCCTTTATTGATCAAGCTCACTCTTATGCACAATTTTTACTCCACATTCGTCCGCGGTCTTCTTTAGCATCTCTTCAAAAACATCTCTTTCCTGTTTCATCTGTTCATACTCTCGCGGCATGGACGATTTTAAAAACTCCTCGAATTCTTCATCCGACATACGATCCTCATGAATTCCTTTTTCCTGATAGACGAAATCCATGATTAGTTGAAAGATCGGCTCCTGATAGATGCCTGGTATTGTTTTTTGCTGAAACCGTTTCATGCACTGATCCATATCGACATTATACATGTTGTCACGCATGATGCTTTTTTTGGGTCTGGATAAATCCAATTTGTAAACGGAATTCACGATTTTTTCATCAAGCTCTGACATCAACTGATTGATCTCAGGATCGCAGCAATGCCCCATTAGTAGAAGGATGCGATGATGAACCCGGTCAAATTCTTCATTGGTAAGCTCCTGTCCTTTCGGTAAAGGAATTCTCTTTATCATCAAAGGAATCGTATTGAAGAACGCAAAATATAGCTGCATAAAGACCAGATGTTCTTTTACCTTTGTGTCAAGCCAAAGCTTATGATTCATAATATGGTCTTCAAATGTATGAAAGAATTTATCAAACAGCTTCGGAGAGGTGAAAATTCTGGCATACTGCATGGCTCCATGATCAGGGACCGGCAAACCATATTTTTTTAATAATTCATCAAACACATAATCCTGCTTGTTGCTGTTGTCTAAATTGATTTCTTCTTTGAATAATTCCCGTTCCAGAAAATGCAAGATTTCCTGTTCGCTGTTGATCCGTTTTTCTACAATGACACCGGCAATTCTCGTCCGTTCTTCCTTCTTTTTAAGAAATGTCGAAGTAAACAACGCCACGATCAATCCACAGATCAAGGTATTGATCACGGTAAAAATGTTATTCCACATGAATTCCGGCATGGAATTGATACTCTCAATCAGTCGTTGCATCTGCTTTTCTTTGCTCCTGATCCGTGCTAAAAATGATAAGCCAACCGCAGTCCCCGCTTTGCGGCGATCACCGTTGGCTTGATCTTCCTTTTCTGCTACATCGCTCCTTCTCCTTTGGCTACAAGAAATACCGTACGAATAAGGATCTTGATATCGAGCCCGATATTCCAGTTGTTGATGTACTCCTTATCGAGGTTGACAACCTCCTCAAAGTCGGTAATGTCGCTGCGGCCGCTGACCTGCCACATTCCGGTTATCCCCGGCTTGATCGCAAGCCGTGCCTTGTGGTGCGGCTCGTAAAGGTTCGTCTCTGAGATCAAAGGCGGACGGGTCCCGACAAGGGACATATCGCCCTTTAAGACGTTAAAGAACTGTGGGAACTCATCCAGGCTTGTCCGGCGGATAAAGTCGCCGATCCCGGTCTTTTTTGTTCCGTCCGGGAAGATCCTGTTTCCGATCACTCTCGGATCAAAGTCGAGCTTAAACATTTTTCCGTCACCGAGACGGTTTTCTTTCATAAGCTCTGCCTTTCTTTCCTCCGCATCCATGTACATGCTCCGGAATTTATACATCTTAAAGTGCTTTCCGTTTCTTCCGACACGTTCCTGGGTAAAGAAGATCGGTCCCGGAGATGCAAGATAGATTGCCGGTGCAACAAAGATAAAAATGATCCCTGTAAGGAAGCAGCCTACAAGACCGCCTGCGATATCCATTCCTCTTTTTAACATCAGCTGGAACGTAGAGGCGTAATTCATGCTCGTTGTTAAAACGGTATAGGCGCCGACCTTTTCGACAAACTGGCGTTTTCCCGGCATGCTTGTGATCTTTGCGAGGTTTAAATGGGTCGTCACGCCGGTCTCCGTAAGAACACAGATCAGCTCCTTGGGGTACGGAAGGTCATCAGCGATCACGATAAGTGCCTCGTCGATCCATTCGTTACAGACGTACTCCGGAATGTCATCCGTTCCGGCAACGACCGGG